>UMGB01030843.1_pt1 | contig 11303 bp, 8 predicted proteins | sample 1965161 | NCBI WGS metagenome assembly UMGB01 (sample SAMEA4836060, study PRJEB28245) | human gut metagenome | biome: gut microbiome; material: fecal sample | place: Denmark | collected 2008
ACGCTCTTGTTCAATTATGCGGTATTGCCTTAGCTGTGCTCTGTCTTATTTTTGATCGGCGGCGAGGGCGGTGTCGATGTTTTTCTGGAGCTGCGCCAGATTATCGGCGTTGTCGATGCCGCCGAGCAGAGGCTCGCCGACTGCGTTTCCGTTCCGGTCGAACACATAGGTCGTCGGGAAGGCCATGATGCCGAGGGCGAACGTACCGGCGTCGCTCGAGGAATCGAAATAGATATTGCGGTAGGTCGCGCCCTTGGTTTGCAGGATCTCCTTTGCGGTGGCGATGGCATCGGCGTTGCCGTCGAGCGTTTCGGTATTGATGCCGATCACCTCGCCGCCCTGCTGCTTCGCGGTCTGGTTCAGCTTGTCCAGCTCGCCCAGCTCAGCGACACAGGGCTTGCAGCCGCTGAACCAGAAGTTCACGACCGTGTAGGCGTTATTCGCGAACAGGCTGCTGTCGACCGCATTCCCGTCGAGATCCTTGCCTGTAAACTCCGGGAACGCACTGGCCGCGGCCGTTTCGCTCTGGCCGGCGCTGTCGTCGGCGGGCAGGGCCGCGATCTGCTCCTCGATCGAGCGGATGCTCTCAGCATCGCTTTTCAGCGTCTGATAATCCTCGTCGGAGAGCTTGTCCCGGCAGTTCTCCAGCGCGCTCAGCAGGACATCGCCGTAGTTTTCCGCCGTTGCGGGAGAGGATTTGTCCATGGAGGCGAAAACCTGATTCCACAGCTCCTGATGTGCGTCGAGGATGGCGTTTTCCTCCTCGAGCAGCTCCGCGGAGGTCTTGCTGCCGGTATCGGCAGCTTCAGAGTCGGACTTGCCGCACGCAGCGGCGCCCAGCAGCAGGCTCAGGCTGAGGGCAAGGGCGGTTGCACGTTTGATATTCATTTATGAGTTCTCCTTTGTTTTTTCGTTGCCGAAGCCGTACCGGTAGCAGATCGCCTCTGTCGGGCAGGCCTTGATGCATCGGCCGCAGCGGATGCACTCGGCGTGGTTTGCATTCTGTGTGATGTCTACATCCATCGGGCAGACGTTCGCGCATTTTCCGCAGGAAACGCAGCGATGGGAGTTTACCTGCATCTGAAACAGGGAAACGCGGTTGAACAGCGCGTAAAACGCGCCCAGCGGGCACAGCCATTTGCAGAACGGCCGCCAGAACAGCACGCTGAGAAGGATCACGGCGGCCAGCACAGCCGCCTTCCAGGTGAACAGTGCGCCGAGCGCCGAGCGAATGCCGGTGTTCACCAGGGCGAGCGGGATCGCGCCCTCGAGGATTCCCTGCGGACACAGGTATTTGCAGAAGATCGGGTCGCCCATGCCGAGCTCGTTCACCAGAACGGTCGGCAGCAGCACTACCATCACGAGCAGCACGGCATACTTGAGATACCGCAGCGGCTTCAGCCGTTCGGAGGACAGCTTCGGGGAGGGGATATGGTGCAGCAGCTCCTGAAGCCAGCCGAACGGGCAGAGAAAGCCGCAGATGAACCGTCCGAGCAGCACGCCCAGCAGGATCAGCAGGCCGGTGATGTAATAGCAGAAGCGGAAGCCGGACGAGCCGACGACTGCCTGAAACGCGCCGATGGGGCACGCGCCCGCCGCGCCCGGGCAGGAATAGCAGTTCAGTCCGGGCACACAGACCCGCTTGCCGTTGCCCTGATACAGCCTGCCGGAAAGGAAATTCGGCAGGTGGATGTTGGTGAGCAGGGCGGCGGCGGCCTGTATCGCGCCGCGCAGGCGGACGAGCAGGGGGAGCGGTCTTTTACCCAATGCCGACGCACTCCATGCACAGGCGTATCGCCTTGGATAACACGACGCCGGCCTCACCACGCCAGACGCCGAACAGGACCATCGCGCCGCCGAGCAGCAGCAGAAGGACCTGCGTCATTGTTTTGCTGTGTAACATAGTTTCTCTATCCTTTCCTGTGATGGGAAAAGTATATACCATCTAAAAGGAGATTGAAAGGAGAAAAAACAAAATTTTTGTAAACTTTAGTCATTGCCGTCTGCGCTGCGGGAGTTTTCTTCTTTTATAGGAAAACGGTTGACAAAGCTGCCTGCAATGGGGTACACTTTATATAGGAAAGATTAGGCAGCGCTGACGCGGGACTTTTTGTCCGTCCGTGCAGCGAAGTTCGGTATGCGCCCTTCGCATATCGTCTTAAACAGCAGACATCAACTGAAAATCTGTGCATGACTCCCGGGAACGGGTGCAGGTACAGATAAAGGCACAGCCGGTGAAAGCCGGTGCCGCAAAGCCAGATGGGCCTAAACGGAGCTTGTCCTCCGCATGGCAGCCGGCTGCCAACGATACTTTGTACCCTCCTTGCAGAGCCGTGCGCACTGTAAGGGGGGATTTTATTTGGAAGCTGAATCGTCTCTGTACTGTCCAAAACGGTTCCAGGAAAAACTCAATCATCTGTGCTACTCATTAAGGAGTAAGTTGTGCAGACAAGGGCACGATCGGTGAAAGCCGGTTTCGCAAAGCCAGGGGCCTAAACGGAAGACTTTTCCGCATGGCAGCCGGTTTCCTGATGCAGCTTCTTCATAGTAGTCTATTGCTACTGAAGGAGGGATTTTCATGATGAAAACAGGAAAGAACAAGCGATTATTAGCCAGTATACTGGCGGCGTCCATGCTGCTGGCAATGTCTCCGTTCGCGTTAGCGGAGGGGACGGAAGATGCGCCGGATACGACAGGTCAGGGGCAGACCGTTGAGGGCGGCGGTGCCGAGCAGACATGCGCTGCAAAGATCGGTGAGACCGAGTATTCGACTCTTGCCGGTGCGATTGATGCTGCAAACATTTATGATGCAAACAGCGATGTCACTATCGTCATGCTCCATGATGTTACGGAAAATATCGAGATTCACAGGTCTCTGACGCTCGACCTCGGCGGGTTTACGCTGTCGGGTAATGCGAATGCGGCTGTTGTAACCATTTCCGGTGATAAACCGCGGGTTACCGTGAAAAACGGTACGGTTACCGGCGGCAGAAATCCGCAGAATGGCGGCGGCTTCGCAATCGACAGTGCAGTCGTTCAGCTCGAAGATTTGACCATAACGGGTAATGAAACAGTCGGCGACAACGGCAATGGCGAAGTCGGCGGCGGCGGTATCTATGCGTCGCACGCAGATGTATCCATGCAGAATGTTACCGTGTCCAAAAACAGCGTTACGGGAAGCAGCAGCGACGGCGGCGGTATTCTGGTTAGATACGGTTCTCTGACCATGAATGGCTGCCATGTTGAGGGGAACACTGCTCCGGACTGCGGCGGCGGTATGATTCTGAGACATTCTGTGCTGAACGCTGCAAAGTCCTTTTTTGAGAAAAATACCGCAAAATACGGTGCAGGTATCTATTTTGGCGATACGCCGAACGAAGCAGAAGAAGGCTGTTCCGGCGAGCACAACCACCTTATCACCGATTCCACAATCTCCGGCAATAAGGTTCTCGACCTTGAAAACGGTATCGGCGGCGGTATGTATGTCGGCACAACCTCTAATCTGACTCTCCGCAATTCTAAACTGTTGAATAACGACGGCGCATCGCAGGGCGGCGCAATCGTAGCTTACAGTGCCGGAACGATCGAACTTGACGACGTTTCGATTTCTGAAAACAAGGCACAGAGCGGCGCAGGTATCTTTGCTATGTGTACTGCTGCCGACAATACGGATATTCGCCTGCTGAACGGCACGGCAATCGACAAAAATACGGCAACCGGCGACGGCGGCGGTATCTATGCCTATGCACTGGCTAACACCCACAGCGTTACGGTGGCAAACAGTTCTGTCAGCGGTAATACTGCTGCTAGCGGCGCAGGTATTTTCACTTACAAGAGTGGCTCGGCGGTTATCAATGTGGATCTGCAGTCCGGTGCTGTGATGCACAATAACAATGCCGTAACTAACATGGGCGGTGCAATCTACGCCAATGCGTCCAACATCAATATCGCGGCGAACAGCGCAGTGTACAATAACACCGCAAAGACCGCAGGTGATGACCTGCTGTTCAACGGTTCGACCTTTACGCTCCCGAACGCAAAGAACATGAGCGGCGACCGCATTCTGTCCTCCGACAAGGCAGAGATTACCGGCTGGTATCATGATGGCTGGTTTAAGTGGAATGCTGCGGCTCAGGACGGTAAGGGCGGCTATGAGGAGATCGGTCGCTGGACGGTGGAAACGGCTGACGAATACGTCCCGGTAGAAAACGATTCGCACGCTGTTTCGCTCAAGGCGGCTACGAAAAAATCCTCCGGCGGCACCGAGGACACCGACCCCATCGAGTGGAACGTTTCCCGATCCAAGACCGCAACGGCGCTGGATACGAGCACGTGGACTTCCAATGTGACGCTGTCCCTGCCCAGCGCAGAGGAAGCGCTGGCATCGGATGTGGTATTCGTGCTGGATAAGTCCACGAGCGCAGAGAAGGAAGAACAGGCGCTGGGTATGCTTACTGCGCTGAAAGAGCAGACGGCAAAAACGGGAGCAAAGGTCAAGGTCGGCGTTGTGATCTTCAACAAGCAGGCAAACGTGACCGCTCCGCTTACAGATCTTGCAACCGATTCCGGTTACAAAACCATTGAAGCCGCAATCAAGCAGGGCTTTAGCAGCGGAACAAACACCCACGCCGGACTTCTTGCAGGCAAGCAGCTGCTGGACGAGGATACCGAGGTTGCCGCAAATCGGAAATATCTGATTTTCGTAAGTGATGGTATTACCTATATGTATAATGCGGAGCCTACTGTTACCGCATGGAGTTTTAAGGCTGATGAATGGTTGTGCCGGGCTGAGCCTGATAACTGGAAATCTAAATATGACAACAATAATCCTCCTGATGACTGGTCTGAATGGATGAACGAGATTGGTAAAAAGGTTGCGGCTCAGGGCACGGCATATGAATATCCTTACGGTGAAAAGCGACAAATTGTACTCCCAAGGATAATTATAAGAATTATGCGAACTCCATTGATAAGGCTCTGTATTTGACCTATCAGGTTTATCAGGAAGCGAAGACAATGGGATATAACTGTTACGCAGTTGCTAATGAAAGCTCGACCGACTTTCATTGGGGTCCGGCCTTTATGCGCTACCTGGCCAATGGCCAAACGGTAGACTTCGACAAAATCCAGAACGACATCCTCTACGCCGTCAGTGCCGGTTCCACGGTGGAGGACCAGATGGGCGATGCGTTCGATTTTGTTCCCGGCTCGCTGAAGCTGACTGTCGGCGGCACGGAGCTGAAATCCAAGGCGAACGGCAACATGACCTATTTCGGAGATGATGTCGAAAATCTGAGTGAAAATAACTGCCGTTTCAAGGTGCTGTACGCTCCGGATACGGATGCTTTCGTCTGGACCATCAACGAAAATGTTTCCAACTTTGCACCGGTTCAGCTGACCTATACCGTCAAGCTGACCAAGCCCGAAACTGCCCCCGGCACCTACGGCACGGAGGATCTGAAGGGCGAAAAGAATGTTCCTGCCGACAAGGCACTGTTCACCAATAAGCGCGCCGTTCTGAACGCCATCAACAGCGCCGGTGCGCAGCTCAAGCCTCTGGACTTCCCGAAGCCTTCGGTGTCCTATACCGTGAAAAAATCCTCCTCCGGCGGCGGTGGCGGCGGCGGCCGCAGACCTACCGTTACCATTCCGGATGATGTACCGACCGGTCTGAACGGTGACGATCACTATGCGTACATCGTCGGCTACCCGAACGGCAACGTTGAGCCGAACGGCAACATCACCCGCGCAGAAGTGGCAACCATCTTCTTCCGTCTGCTGACCGAGAAAGTCCGCACCGCAAATTCCACCCAGTCCAACAGCCTGTCCGATGTGACGCGCGGTCAGTGGTTTAACCATGCTGTCTCCACGCTGTCCTCGATGGGCATTGTGAAGGGCCATAACGATGGCACGTTCGCGCCGAATGCGCCGATCACCCGTGCGGAATTTGCCGCAATCGCCGCTCGCTTCGACGATAAGAACACGGATACGTCCTCGAAGTTCACGGATATCGCATCTCATTGGGCAAAGAATGAGATCGGTATCGCCGCAAACAAGGGCTGGATCAACGGCTATCCGGATGGTACGTTCCGTCCGAACCAGTATATCACCCGCGCAGAGGCGATGACGCTTGTCAACCGCGTACTCAACCGTCTGCCCGAGAACAGCAGCGATCTGCTCGACAGCATGATCAAGTGGCCGGATAATTCCGATGCTTCTCAGTGGTTCTATCTGGCGGTACAGGAGGCCACCAACAGCCACTATTACAAGACCAAGGAGAACAAGTTCGAGAAGTGGACCGAGCTTCGCGAGACCCGCGACTGGACCGAACTGGAAAAGTAAATTTTCACTGCATCCCCCGGCTTTCGCCGGGGGATGTTTTTTGCCCGGATGCACCGTGACAGGCGTTGCTTTTCCGGAGACGCAGAGAGGAAAATGCGGTGTAATATACGGAAAATTCATAAGCACTATAATGCTTTTTCATAGTTAGAAAATTCGCCCAAAATACACTGTTAAAATTATAACATATTGCCCTTGTATTTTATTTTCACAGGTTCATAATAGGAATTACCGAAAGAGGGGAAGGGAAAAATCTTTTCGGTAATTTTTATGCGGAAGCATCACTTTCGCAGCCGGTTTTAAGGAGGAGATATTATGATCAGCTTTATTCTGTGTTTACTGCTGTTGATCGCCGGCTATTTTACTTATGGTAAGATCGTAGACAAAACCTTCGGCCCGGATGACCGCGAGACTCCGGCGGTACGCATCAATGACGGCGTGGACTACGTCGTTATGCCGCAGTGGAAGCTCTTTCTGGTTCAGCTGCTGAACATTGCCGGCCTCGGCCCGATCTTCGGCGCACTTCAGGGCGCGCTCTGGGGCCCGGTCGTATTTCTGTGGATCACCTTCGGCACCATCTTTGCCGGCGGCGTACACGACTATTTCTCCGGCATGATCAGTGAGCGAAACGACGGCGCGTCCATCGCGGAGGTTACCGGCAAATACCTCGGCCACGCGATGCAGAACGTTATGCGCGTGTTCTCGGTCATCCTGCTGATCATGGTCGGCACGGTATTCGCAGTCGGCCCGGCCGGCCTGATCGTTACGCTGTGCAAGAACAACGGTGTTTCCGGCGTTCTCTCGACCACGCTGTTCTGGCTGATCGTTATTCTGGCGTACTACTTCATCGCAACCTTTATTTCGATCGACAAGATCATCGGCAAGGTCTATCCGCTGTTCGGCATGTGCCTGATCATCATGGCGGTCGGCGTTATCATCGGTATCTTCACCAACCCGGCTTACACCATCCCGGAGATCTGGACGCATATGTACAATATGCATCCGTCCGGCACGCCGATCTGGAGCTTCATGTTCATCACGGTCGCGTGCGGCGCAATTTCCGGCTTCCATTCCACGCAGTCTCCGTTGATGGCGCGCTGCATGAAGAACGAGAAGCAGGGCCACTTCGTATTCTACGGCGCAATGGTAGCAGAAGGCATCATCGCTCTGATCTGGGCGGCGGCAGGCTGCGCACTGTATGAAGTCACCGGCGGTCTCAACACCGGTCTGGCAGAGGCGCTTGCAGGCGGTCAGTCCGCAGCGATCTACGACGTATGCTCCAAGACCATGGGCGGCGTTGGCATCGCGCTCGCGATGATCGGCGTTGTTGTCTGCCCGATCACTTCCGGCGATACCGCTTTCCGTTCCGCTCGCCTGACGCTGTCCGACTGGTTCCATATCGACCAGAGCACCTACGCAAACCGCCTGAAGCTGTGCGTACCGGTTCTCGGTATCGGTGCGATCCTCGGCATCGGCAACGCGACCGGCCTGATCGACTACACGGTCATCTGGCGCTACTTCAGCTGGACCAACCAGACGCTCGCGATGATCGTTCTGTGGGCAGCAGCTATGTTCCTGTTCACCGAGAAGAAGAATTTCTGGATCGCTGCCGTTCCGGCGACCTTCATGAGTGCGGTCTCCTGCACCTACTTCATTCTCGCACCGGAGTGCCTCGGCGGTCTGCTGAACGGCAAGACGGCAGACGGCGCTGTGATCTACAATACCGCCGTAGCGTACCCCATCGGCATTGTATTCGCAGCAATCCTGCTCGCCGTGTTCATTCGCGCGACCAAAAAGCACGGCACGAAGAAAAACGCATAAATGATAGAATAAGATGCAGCCGGCCGTTCGTTCTGTTCGACCGGCTGCAATCATCCGCAGAAGTAATTGAGGTGACGGAAAATGATGTTCAAACCTTATCCGCTCGGTTCCGGGCGCATAGATGACGCGGCGCTCGCCGAGGATAAAAAAAGCTGCCGGAAGATCGGCCCGTGCGGCATCGGCAGACGCGCGCTCTATTTGAACAGCTTTTTCATCGACCGGCACTATTATGTCCCGCTCTCCATGGTAACGCGCGTGTACAAGCGCGTCGCGATGAGCAAGGGCGGTTTTTCCGGCAAGGGTATTTTCGCGACGCTGTCCTATCTGGTCGTTGAGTTCGACGGCGGGCAGCAGAAAGTCTGCAATTTCAAATACGAACAGCAGGTCGATGATTTTCTGAACGTCATCCGCGCCGAATATCCCTCCATTCCGTGCGTGAGCGCGGCGGCGGAGCAGCGCCTTGCAGAGCAGAAGGCGCGCCGCGAGGAGGAGGAGCGCAGCCGTCCGCCGATGAGCGCGCAGGCAGAAAAGACCGTGCGCACGCTCGATCAGGCGCTCGACTATCTGGAGCGCCGCCCCGAGCTGACCGAGCAGCTGAGCGCGGCCGCAAAACGCCGCCGCAATTTCCAGTGCACGCACGGCAGCTACCGCTGGGCCGCCATGGCGATCACCCTGCTCGGCTTCGCGGCTCTCGCCTACGGCATCGTCTCCTTTGTGCGCCACGGTTCGTTCGCGATCTATTTCACGCTGTTCGGCCTTGCGGCGATCTTCACGTTCGCCGGCTTCAGCGTGCTCCCCACTGCGCGCAACAACCGCACGTCGATCATGCGGAACGATGAGCAGGCGCAGCAGAAAATGCAGGAATATGTTTCGGCGTATCCGGACTTTCCGCTTCCGGCGCGCTATGCGCATCCGGTCGTGCTGCGCCGCATGAAGCGCGCTGTCATGGACGGCCGCGCCGTGACCGCCGGGCAGGCGCTCGATGTCGTGAAGGACGACCTCAGGGCGCTGAATGCCGACGTCGAGGTCTCGCAGGAGGAATATGATGAGGTCGTCGCCATCAAGCCGCTTTTCCTCAACGCAGAGTATCAGTAAACAGAATAAAATCCCATGCCGCAGTTCACAGTTCAGACTGGCATGGGATTTTTTCTGTTATTGGGTCCCGGACGCATAAACAGACGCGGTTTACATGCTTCGCGCCGTCCGGCGCATCTGCCGCACATATACGATCAGGAGCGCCGCGCCGGTGAAGATCCACGAGGCAGGGTAGACGTTCATCAGCATTTCATAGGTCGGGAAGAGGCGGAACACGGTCGCCATCCAGATCAGGCGGAACACGACCGTGCCGAGGATGGTGAAAACGGCAGGCTCGAGCGAGCGGCCCATGCCGCGCAGAGAGGCGCTTTCGACCTCGTAGGTGGCGGTCAACCCCTCGAGCGAGCAGACATGCCGCATACGGCTGACCGCGAACACGGCGACCGCGCTGCTCGAGGTGTAGATGCTGACGAAGAAATCGTCCCAGACCATGAAAACCGCGCTCAGGATTTCGGTGAACACGATACCGAACAGCAGGCAGAGACGGAAGATCCTTTTGCATCGTCTGATATCGCCCGCGCCGAAATTCTGACTGGTGAAGGTGACAGCAGCCTGCGCGAAGGCATTCGCGATGTCGTAGGTGAAATATTCGAAGTTGAGTGCGAGCGATGAGCCTGCGATGGCGTTTTCGCCGAACGAGTTGATGCCGCTCTGGATGAACACGTTGGAAACGGAGAAGATCGCGCCCTGAATGCCTGCCGGGATGCCGATCTGCAAAATACGCAGGAGCGGTTCCTTCTCGATGCGCATGCGGCGGAAGCGGAACGCGAAATCGTCGTCGCGGCGGATGAGGTGCGTGATGACCATGACCGCGCTGAGCACGTTGGAGATGACCGTTGCGATCGCGACGCCGGCGACGCCGAGCTGCATCACGATGACAAGGAACAGATTGAGCACCACGTTGACCGTGCCGGAGAGCAGCAGATAGTACATGGGACGGCGGCTGTCGCCGTAGCTGCGCAGCACGGCCGCGCCGAAATTGTACACGACCATGAACGGAATGCTCAGAAAATAGATGAATATGTAGAGCAGCGCCTCGTCCAGCACGCTTTCCGGCGTGCCGGAGAGCACGAGGATGGGTCTGGCCGACAGCCACCCGACGAGCATCAGTCCTGCGCCGAGCGCCGCGCCGAACGTGAGCACGGTGTGAAGCGTGCGGTTGATCTCGTCGCGGCTGTTCTGCCCGATGAGCAGCGCGAGCACGGCGTTCGGACCGACCGACAGACCGACGATCAGATTGACGAAAATGCCGACGAGCGCGACGCAGCTGCCCACTGCCGCAAGCGCGGCGTCGCCTGCGAAGCGGCCGACGACTGCGACGTCTGCGGAGTTGAAAAGCTGCTGTAAAATGCTGCTGAAGGCCAGCGGCAGGGCAAAAAGGATGAGTCTGCCGGCCAGACCGCCGTGCAGCATGTCCATTTCTCTATGTTTTGCGGTTTTTGCCATGATTCGTGCGTCTCCCTTGTGCGGTTTACCAGAACTATCTTACCATGTGCGGAGGAGATGCGCAAGGCGGTATTTCTGCGGTTTTCATGTATGAAAAAGCACCCGGCTCTGCCGCTTGACAAAGCCGGGGCGCATGGATATAATATAAGAAGAAAAGGGACGCTGTTACAGCAGTCAGACCCTCAAGTCATCAAAATTTATTTATGATGACCGTTCGTGTGTCAGACGAGCGGTCATCGCGCTTTTATACAGAAAATGTACAGCAGAATTACTGTACATACGAAAAGCTGAAAAGCCTTTTTCTGCACACGCGCCACCTCCTTCCTGCCGCAGACTGCGGGAAAGGAAAAGAGGGTCTGACCGCCAAAAGTAACAGCGTCCGCCTGTATTATAGCATGAGCCGTCGAAATGTGTCAATTTAACGGTCCTGGCTCCGCTGCTTGACAAAGCCGGCCCGCATGGATATAATATAAGAAAAGGGACGCTGTTACAGCAGTCAGACCCTTAGTTTAGTCAATTTTAAGTCATTGACCGTTCGGGGACCAGCCGGACGGTCAATGCGCTTTTATACAGAAAATGTACAGCAGAATTACTGTACATAC
>UMGB01039985.1_pt1 | contig 11249 bp, 16 predicted proteins | sample 1965161 | NCBI WGS metagenome assembly UMGB01 (sample SAMEA4836060, study PRJEB28245) | human gut metagenome | biome: gut microbiome; material: fecal sample | place: Denmark | collected 2008
GCCGGAAGATGACCTGCAAGCCTTTTTCAGAACTGGTGTATAAGGAAATGGGCTGGGATACCGAATGCCGGTATAAGATGCTTGGATACAGAATTTCATTTGAAGGGGAAACTCTGTATGTTTTTGACCTGCTTGTGCCGGAGATCTTCCATGAAGGCCAGAAGCGAAAAAATGAAACAGACCAGAAAAATGCGCAAGAGACAAAGCCTGCAAATACCAGAAAGGGATTTTACCCAGATGATATTGCAGGTACTTTTGGCGTACCTGTAGAAGAACATCTGAAAGAATCTGAAGTTAAGCAAATGGATGGCTATGTATCAGTGGGGATGCTGACGGGTAAGACCGTCCCCGACACCGGGCTTGATTAAAACGGCCACCAGGATTCCAAGGGGGAAGTGCGCCCATTTTTAAGGAGGGGAGAGTAGTGAACGAAAGAATATGGAACCAGCGGATGCTGGGTCTGACTTTTAATGTCGAGGATGGAAGGATCACAATCTTCCGCAGCACGTTGGAAGCATTAGGCTGGCCAACCCACTATCGCTTTCTGTACAACCGAGAGGCAAAACAGGTAGTTGTGCAGAACTGTACGGCTGAGGATGCAGGAGCTCATAAGACACCGAAGCTGACTGTGAGCAACAGCTGCGAGATCAAGTGCGTGGCGTTGGTGCGGATGATCTACCGGGACATGCGGTGGAACCGGAACAATACATATCGTCTGGAGGGGAAAAGCGTCCCCAGACAGCAACTTGTGAGTTTCGATCTGGACATTCCGTTTTTGGTGGAAAACGGGAAAGCTCTGGACGAAAATCCAAGCCCCACAAAGCCCCTGTGTGGCGAAGAATTGTCCGCTGCGGAAAGTTCCTCGGCCTCGCCAATTAAACGCGACAGTGGGGCGCTGTGAGGGGTGTGTGGCGAAGTCGGCAAAAGGCAGCCAATCGGGTCAGAATCCAGGATGCTTGCAAGGCAGCAAGGTGGAAGGTGACCGGGTGGGCAGGAGCTATACAGACAAGTCTACTCAACAAGTAAATAAAATCACTTTTGCACCTATGAACGTAAAAAATAAGTGATTAAGCTCACTTATGGCTATTGGAAATAAGTGATTTTGTTCACTTAGAAAAAGTGAGCTTTTTACGCCACCCGGAGTTTTGGGTGATGCTATCATTTGGTAAAAATAAGTGATTATAATCACTGAAAATCATTACAAACTGAAATAAGTGAGCTTAATCACTTATAAGGAAAAAAAGTGAATATTTTACGCTCTGATGTACTTTGAGGTCGTCGATTAGTCAATAATCGGCGGCTTCTTTTTTATGCCCGGAAAAGTGGGTATGTAGCGACATATGGCAATAAGTGAGCTTTATACGCCACCGTCGAGCAACTTCTCCGAACAAATTTGAGTGCAGAAATGTCTACTCAACAAACCGTATTGACGTAGCATCGTCGAAAAGAACCTGTTTTGCACACTAATTTGGGCACTGAAATTGGTTATATTTCACAGCTATATGAACTGAAAATGCCGGAAATCTATACATAATGCTGAACTTTTGACCCCTGCGACACAAAATTGACACATCTTTTTCAGAAGTTATGAGGAAATGACGGAAAACAGGAGAAAACATCAAAAATCCATGAGTTTATCATTAACGTCTGAAACTGCTGTTGAGTACACTATCTGACCCGCTAATGACACCTATATCATAAGTCCTGTATGGCAGGCTTTGTGCTGAAGAATACCCTATCTGATAATGGCGGTGTGACTCGTGGTATCTGCAAGATGGACGAGGATAACAATTTGACTGAGGTTGTGGAGACCAAGAACATCGTGAAGACTGCAGATGGTGCAGAAGCAGACGGCGTGGCTGTTGATGTGAATTCTCTTGTTTCCATGAACATGTGGGGATTAACACCGGAGTTTTTGGATGTATTGGAAGAAGGCTTTAAAGAGTTCTTTGAAAAAGAAGTTCCGGGCAATCCTCTGAAAGCTGAGTATTTGATCCCGATCTTCATCGGTGAACTGCTGGAGCAGAGCAAGATGTCTGTGAAGGTATTGAAGACCAACGATACCTGGTACGGAATGACATACCATGAAGATGTTGCAGCCGTAAAGGATAGCTTCAAGAAGATGTTAGAAAAAGGCGTGTACAGGGCTGACCTGTTCGGTGATCTGTAAACTACGATGAAAGAATCGATTGATTTACTAGGGAAGATCCTCACCAACATCTTGACTGCTCTCTACGAGCCATTTGGTTTCTCGCTTCTGCTTTCCTTTTTGGCTATGTTTTTCTATCTGTATGCGTATGAGCCTACCGCAGCCGGCAAAGGCTGGAAGAATGCCATAGTGACCTGGTATCAAAAATTCAAGGGGAGTGTGTTCTTTCGGAAGTTGTTCTTACTGGCCTTTGTGACATCAATGATTTTGTTTAGGACGTTACTAAACCGTAATCTATGGCTAAATCCTTTGTCCGATGTCATGGGTGGTTGGGGCATCTGGGAGACCGTGAACGGCGAGCAGAAGCTGACTACCGAGTGCATTGAAAATGTGATCATGATGGTGCCGTTTAGTAGTGTGGTTATGTGGACGTTCCAAGAGAAGATGGAGAAAGGCTGGAAGAAGATACTGTGGTATAGCGGAAAGATAGCATTTATTTTTTCGATAAGCATTGAGATGCTGCAATTATTGCTTCGTTTGGGTACGTTCCAGCTATCGGATATTTTCTATAACACAGTCGGTGGAATGATTGGCGGATTGATGTACTATGTGGTGATGAAGGCAAGAAAGTATCTGTAAAACTGGATGAAATTGTGATATACTGGGAGCGGTAGCTCCCTACGCTGCTCTGATAATCACACACCTCTTCGTGGTGAGCAGCAGGCAACGATCTAAGAATCAGGAATTCGATGATCGGCTGAGATGTGAGAAAGATGCAAAGATATTACGAAGGAGGCAACTGATGAACAGTTTAAAACGAGTATATCGATGGTTTCATAAATTGCCGAAACGGATTCAGGATAGTGTTTACTTTTCAATGAGTGTTGTGGGCTTTGTCTCAACAATGTTCACAGTGCTTGGAGTGTCGCTTGAGGATTTGAATGCCAATTTATGGCTTCGGATTGGTGTTATTATTCTAAGTGCTGTTGTACTTGCAATAGGATATTATGTTGTAATTGGTAATGTGTATAAAGATGCTGTTGCACTTACCATTGCGAAAACACCAGTTGAAATTTCCTGTGGTGATATTTTTAAGACTTCAGGATATAAAGTGATTGGATGTGATACGCATTTTGATACACGAGTTGATGATGTGGTTATATCGAAAAATTCATTACACGGGAAATTACTGTTGGAGCATGCAAATATAGATGATGTAAAAAGAAAAATTGAAGATGCTGCAAAGAAGTCTGGTTTAACAAAAAATGCAGCAGGATTATATGATTTTCCATTGGGGACAATTATAAGATATGATAGTTGTGTTGACAATCAAACTTATTTAATGCTTGCATTAACAGAATTGGATAAGAACTATGAGTCGCATACTAATATGGCTAAGTATGAACTTATGCTTATGAAAATGTGGAAAGAGATTGATCGTGTATATGCCAGTAATGATGTGATTTTACCGATTTTGGGGACTGGTATTTCTCGATTTGATGATGGACCAAAAGATAAAGATGACTTATTGAGATGCATGCTATGTACATTTAATAGTAGTGGTGTGAGTCTTAATTCAAAAATTAAAATTGTACTCTATGGAAGTGCAGAGGATGTTCCATTGTATGAATATAAAGACATATTTAATGTGATTTCAAGGAGGTAAAAATATGGCAAATAGAACGGCTAATTATTCAGCATTTTATGTAAAAACCCCTTTTAATGAGTCGAATTTGGGGGCTAATGCTACTCCGGATTTTGTGTATTATAATCAGTTACGTGCATGGAAAGGTGCAGATAGTTCTTTCCCATTTGTTGATGCACATGCAAAAACATATAATGTTAGAGATGATAGTTCTTGGGATACATTGAAAAAGAGGCTGCATGAGCGGCTTGATGCTTCGAAAAATATTGTGTTGTTTTTGAGCTCTAATACGAAAAATAGTCAGGCCTTGCGTGAAGAAATTGATTACGGAATTAATACTAAAGGACTTCCAGTGATTGTTATATATCCTGACTTTAAAGAAAAATCAGATATCTGGGGAACCAATGGTATGAAAAAACAAGTAACAGACCTTTGGGATAATTTGCCTATTTTCAGAGATAGTATGTCTGAAGTTGCAACGCTTCATGTTCCATATAAGAAAACACTTATAACAAGTGCATTAAAAGATTCTGATTTTAAAGTACAGACGATGACAACAGCAGGAGCCTATCATTATAAATTGGATTAATATCCACACGCTGCTATACTTAAACCACTAAAAAGGAAAGAGGTTATCACCATGCCCAGAACAAAAGGCAGCAAAAATCGTCCTAAAACCAATATCACCAAAGACTACGCATCCCAGATTGCAGAGAAGCAGGAGACAATTACGTCTCTGAATACCGAGATCGCATCCATCACCGTCAATATTGACACTTTGAAGGTTGACCTAAAAGAGAAGAAGGCTGCTCTGAAGAAGGCTCAAAAAGAAGTGACATCTCTGGAAGCGAAGAAGGCAAAGGCGGATGCCAAAGCCTCTGAAGAAGCTAAGAAGGCTGAAGCCGAAGCAGTCCTGAAGAAGTTGCTGGCAAGCGGCATGAGCGCGGATGAGATTCTGGAAAAGCTGAAATAAACAAGAACCCAAGAAAAAAATAAATGCCGTGTGGACAAACTGAACTCCAGGAGTTCACGCGGTAATTTTTGAAGGTTGCTATATAGTTTGTAACGGAAATAAAATGAGAATGAAATGAGAATAAAAGAAATGGAGCGTGACACAAAATGAACTTATCTAAAATACATCATATTGCAATTATCGTATCTGACTATGAAGTCGCAAAGAATTTTTATGTGAACAAGCTGGGCTTTTCTGTCATCAGGGAAAACTACCGCCCAGAGCGTAAGGACTGGAAGCTGGATCTTCGTGTTAATGAACACACAGAGCTGGAGATTTTCGCTGAGGAAAACCCGCCGAAGCGTGTGAACCGCCCGGAAGCATGTGGGTTGCGTCATCTTGCATTCTGTGTAGACAGCGTAGAGCAGACAGTGAATGAGCTGGCGGAGGTAGGCATTGAATGTGAGCCGGTTCGGGTTGACGATTATACTGGTAAGAAGATGACTTTCTTCCATGACCCGGATGGTCTTCCGCTGGAGCTACATGAATAATCATGGGAGAGAAAAGAGCGTATAAACCCCGGAAGCCTGGTGGCGGTCGAAAGAAGTTGAAGCCGGAGTACGATGCCGGGAAGAATTTGAAAGAGCAGATGGAAGCTGCTGTGGCGCTTTATGGGGAGGAATGCTCCCTCCAAGACATTGCCGATGCTTTGAATCTGAACCCCATGAGCACTACACAGAGAACAACCCGGTGGCACCGAAGACCACAGTGGCCGGCAGAGCAGCTAAGGAAAAAGAAAAGGAACTGGAGAAGTGGCTGCGAGGGTTGGATGGCATGGAGCGATTGGTTGAGGATTACGGCGGCCAGATACCTCTCTGGGAGAAAATCATGGACAGGCAGGGGAGTGTGTGTTGTGTCTGGGAGAAGACTGCTTTCGAGGAAGGTCTGAAAGTCGGGATACGGCTCATGACGGAAGTGTACGGTGCGTGATATATAGTTTATAATGGAAATAAAAATACACATGAAAAATCCCTCGCTTGTTACGGCGAGGGTGTGTGTTCTTATTCTTCTGGTGCTTCAGCTTTCTTTTTCTTCGGCGCGATCATCTTATGACCGGAGTAGATTGCCATGCCCATGCAGGCCAGAGACCCGTAAGCAAAATACTTGTGTGCCTTCATCAGCTTCTTACAGCCTGTGTAGAAGCAGCCTGCCATGCAAGCAAGTGCTCCGAGTGACCAATACTTATGTGCTTTCATTTGTTGTGTCCTCCTTGTCCTCTGCCCGTATTCTGAGCAGTTCATCTATTTCATTGTTACTCGCCGGCCGTACTGCTGGTTTTTCTTTATAGGTTTGTGCGCCACAGTCAGGGCAGCGATCCGGAAGCACTCCTGCTTCAAAGCAGTAATGGCAGGCATCGCAGTAATAAAAGTTCAATCAATCGTCACCTCGCAGTTCTTCATAGAGTCTTTCAGAAAATCGTTGTGCAGTTCAGGCAGGACAGGAAGCTGGTAGCCTTTCGCAGCGAGGATGTTCAGTTTGAAATCGACAAAGTGTTTTTTATCGTGTTGGCCTGAGCAATCTCGGCCGGTGTAAGAACTCCACTGTGTGCATACAGGAAGTCATGCAACAATTCCTGATATTTCATGGCACGGTAGGCTGTGGAGCAGCGGGAGGGCAGATTCCTTTCCAGCTGAAGCCGGTCAGCATTGAATTCATAGTAGCCGATCGGTTTAAGGACATCATCGTCCGATAGGAGTAACTCTGCGGCGAAGATGTTTGCCCGCCGCTCTGCCTTGGAGTTGTCCAGACTGTAAAAATAGGTATCCTGAAATGCCTGACCGGAGCTGGCATGCTTCCGGTCGAAAAGTGCGTGTCCCAGCTCATGAGCCAGAGCAGATACACGCTGGGCATCTGTACAATTTGGGTTGATGCCAATATATTCGCAGTTCAGCATGACGGTGTAGTAGCCCAGAAGATCTCGGCAACAGCGGATATCTTTCAGTTTGATGGCCCGCTGCGAGATGATCTCTTCTGGGTTCCGGGTCTTATAGCGGCGAACCACAGCATCGGCAGTATCGATTATGCGTGTGTTCAAGGTTTGACTCCTTTCCTCCGGAGTAAATATGCTTCCTTACCGCAGATATTTTTTGGGAGTAAATTTCTTCGCATCGGCTTTTGCATCGAGGAAAAGTGCTTCCATTTCTTTAATAAAGGCCGCCTGATCTTCTTCGGACAGTTCACCGCCAGCAAACAGGGCAGTGGTCTGTTCTTTTATTTTCTTTGCCTGTGCAACGCCACGGGAGCCGTACTTCTTCCGCACATCTGCATAGAAGAGGTCATCGTTTAATTCCTGCTGGAAGGTAGCCTCATCCATAAAATAATCCGTAGTGACACCGAGAGCGGCAGCAATCTTCTGGATTGCATCGACGCTCGGTTCGCGCTGGTTGGATTCGATATAGCGGATCGCACGGTCCGACATGGAAGCCCGACGCGCCAGTTCAGCCATACTCATGTGCTGGGCGGTGCGGAGGGCTTTTATTTTATCTCCGTTGGTCGCAGCCGGGGTCAGGGCAGCAGCGGCTTCTGCTTTGACATCCTGCGTGTTGAGTGGACTTGTTTCAAAGTTCGTTTCTTTTTTCATGTCATTATTGCCTCCATGTGGGATATTCTGCTGTTTGCTGGAGGGAAAGTAACCAGCACTTACAACATAATTTTGTAAAGCTACTTGACAAGGAACAACTGTTCCGTTATACTAAGAACAACAGTTCGGGAACTCTTGTTCCTATAATACAATAGTAGGTTGTAGAAGTCAAGAGGGAAACTGGCTGAAAACAAATAAAAAAATCATTAAGCAAAACAAGCAATAAATGTTGCACATATATTGACATGAGAATTGCAAAGTGATACAATATACGCAACACAAGCAACATAAACAACGCGCCTGATTTATGGGAGGCAAAGCATGAGCGATAGAAAAATTGATATGACGGAGCTTGCGAATTATATTCGCATTCGCCCGCCGGAGAAAGAGAAACTAGCAGAGCTGCTCATTAGAGCAAAAGGCGCAAGCCGCAGTATGAGGCAGTTTGCTCTTGATTGCGGAGTGAATCCATCAACGCTTTCAAGAATTGTTAATATGAAAACTTCTGGAGCCTGCACGGATGAGTTGATCCAGAAAGTGGCACAGAACTCGGACCCGGAAAGTGGAATTACTTTTGAAATCCTGATGGACGCAAACGGCAAAGTACCGCGCCGGATGACAGGAAAGTATACGAGCAAAGAATTTGCTATTACGGAAAAGGCCATCACGGATATCTTATTTAAGGAACTGGCACTCAGAGGCTATACACTCTCTATGCCGCAAGAGAACACTGAACACAATGCTCTTAACTATCATTATCGGACAGACTGGGCAATCCGAACCAATGCGAATTCCGACAATGACGATTTGGAACTCTGGGAATTTGAAATCTGGCACACGATGATGAATGAGAAAAACAGCATTGCACATACGGTGATGAAGCTGCGCCAGAAGTTTCTGATGGTTCTGGGACTTTACTACACGGGTACTATGAGTCCGAAGAAGATGAGTTTCGTCCTTACGAATCGAGAAGTGTATAGTCGAATTGTAGAAACCCTTGAGAACATAAAGTTCAAGGACATATTTTCTATTATTTTGGTGAATCTGGAAGAAGGCAGGGTAGAGGAGGAATATGTATTCCCACTGGTAGATCAACCGAATATTGGAACCGTTTTTACACCGATAGAAGAAGATGAGGTGGAGGACGAGGAGGAGGAAGTAGTAGAAGAACCAGAGAGCGATTGGGAACAGAAACTCTTTGATATCTGATCCGGAAAGGAGCGCAGTTGGTTATGGAGAAACTTAAACAGAGTACACATGGCTATTCCGCACATAACAGCCGTGTGAATGATGTATCTGCAGGCGCATTGAATGATGATGCATTCATTATGAAAACCATCCGGGAGATTACGAGCCGGGGTAACAATGCTGAAGTCAGGCAGCGCAGCAATGGAAAGCTGGCTGTGTATGAAGTGAAAAAGAGTATATCCATCGGGTAATTGGATTCGATGAAGGGCTAATAGGAGCCGAAGATTGTGGTTGTATGACCATGACCTTCGGCTCCTTTTGTCGTTTACGAGGAAAATTTCGGCACTGTAGGAATAGATGACTGCTGGAAGATTCTTGCTGGCGAAATGCACAAAACAACGATTTGTTTCTGCTCTGTTTGACAAAATTTACCAATTTCTATTTACTCATAACAGATTATCTGCTATAGTTAAAGTTACCACAAACCGTGGTGGATATATAAATAGAGAATAGTGAATGAAAAACAGGAGGTGTACACAGAAGATAGTTGCCCAGCCGCGCCGTCTATAGAGAATGAGGACGCGTGAACGGCGTACATAGATTACATATTTAGTAAAATCAATTTATTTTTTGGATGTCAAATTGGCAGTGTAATACTGCAAAATAGTCTACTAATTAAATTTTTGAGGAAAATTTTACTAATTTGTAGGGTCGAAGTGCGCTTGTTAGAGGTTGAAAAAGTAACTATCAATCTGGTACACACCGGTACATATAGACAATAGAATCTATAAGACCGGAGTAAATAAAGAGACAAGTTTCGCTGAAATCGACACACTTGTAACTTTATTTGCTCCGGTCTTTTTGTCGTTTCAGGGAAAGAACTCGGAACGGATATTATGAAGTAGACAATACAGAAGAGAAAGGGGGTGACCTTGTTGGCGGAAGTCTGGAAATCGGATCAAGAAATCATTGGTGAAAACATCAAGAAAGCACGAAAGGCTGCGAAACTGACTCAGGAGCAGCTTGCAGAGGAAATGGGCGGAAGCTGCAGCAACAAGGTCATTTCCCGATATGAAAAAGGCGAGGTAGAGATGGGAGTTCAAACGCTCATCGACATAGCAGAGAATTTAGAGGTTCCGGTTGATTCATTGATGCCGGAGCGGGTGCAGGTACATACAGAGCCAGAAGATGATGAGATGAACAGGTTGTTCTCAGGATTGAATACGGAGAACAGAGAGATGCTACTGAAAATGGCGCGTATGATGGCACAGAACGAAACATTGAAGATGGCGATTTGATCCACACGGTCGAGAAGAAACGACTGTGTGGATTTTTTTGCCCATTTTTAGAAGCTCGGTAGAAAAATCTACAAATATGTAGATTTTTGAAAGCCAGATTCCTATTTGCAGGGGAGGTGGTTCCTCGCCCATCCTGTTATCATAGAGTCAGTTCAAGGAACAAGCCCACAGAGCCAAAACGAAAGCACCTGTCGGCAATCCTCCGAACAAATAAAAAAATCGTAAGCCCGATTCTAGAGAAGGCGAAAGATACCATAGCAGAACCAACAGCACAGCAGAACTATTTGCTGGTGCTGGAGGTATGCGAATGGGATCATTCTACCTATCTCTGGAACCGGGCTTTTTGTGTTTCACAGCCTAGCCAGATGGTCAAATGACTCATCACTGCTTTGGTATCTTTCCCTCCCAGAAGTCCGGGGGAAAGGACAGAAAAATGATGAACATGATGACTGGAGCAGTAGCAATCAACGGTGGAGTAGGTGTGATGGAGATCCATCAGCCGCAGGTGGCAGTCAGCCAGATGGCAGAAAGCGTGGCACAGGCTGCAGAGCAGGTGGCTCTGAATGCACACATCACCCTGCGTGAACTCAAAGGAATGATCGACACTGTGGTGGAGAAGAAGCTGCCGACTTTCAAGACGCTTATGGAGATGAACCCGGTGGCAGTAGCCCGCACGAGCGTGAACGGTGCAAAGCTGACGGCCTATGAAAACGGCTATGCAGTCTACGAGGTGGACAGCGCCCACACTGTCATGGCTGTGGATCGCTGCGGAGATTACCGCTACGATTTCACCGATGGCACGCACCAGATCGTGCCGGCAGAGACTTTCGAGGATGCCGAGTGGAGCCTGCGCCTTCTGATGGAAGGGGAGAAGCGTATGGAACACAACCTCAGTAAGACTGCCGCAAAGTTTGAGCAGGTGCCGCTGGAGTGCGATGGCTCTGACTGGTCCGCTTCTATTATGGTGGATTTTTTGGACGAAGACAATGCCGAGATGCTGGCAGACAGGGAACTTCGCCGTCTGTATGCTGCCATGAGCAAGTTGACCGAGCGTCAGATGGAAGTGGTGCAGCTCTACTTCTATAAAGGTATGACCCAGCAGGAAATCGCAGAGGAAATTGGTATCGGCCGCCGCTCCGTTGGAAACTGCCTGGAAGGTGCTTTGAAAAAAATCAGAAAAAACTTTTAAGAAAAGTACCTCCCAAACAGCTCCAAACGGTGTGCTTTATGTAAGGATGCAAAATCTTCAATACATCAAGGAGGTAAGAACCTATGAAAGCAGTAAGCGATAAGGTCATCCAGCAGACCACCGATCCAATCGAGCGTCCACCCGGTGGGGGAGATCCGGCCACCGAACCGGATGCCGAAGCCGTGGG
>UMGB01075809.1_pt1 | contig 11205 bp, 13 predicted proteins | sample 1965161 | NCBI WGS metagenome assembly UMGB01 (sample SAMEA4836060, study PRJEB28245) | human gut metagenome | biome: gut microbiome; material: fecal sample | place: Denmark | collected 2008
CTGCCACACCGATGCACAAAATAAAATGTTTCACGTGGAACACTGTTAAACAAAGTTAAAATAATAATTTAACACAAAATAACACGCCAACCGCTTGCAGGTGAAATAAAATGACTATCTTTGCATCGTGTTAAACAATTAAATACTTAAACAAAATGAAAACAACCGATTTAATTTATCAAAATCAGAAAGTGTTAAACGCATTGCAAGAAATATTATTGCAGACTAAGAAACACGTTGAGTTTTTGGCGGCAAATGCGCCCGAAATTCGTAACAATTTGGAAAGCATCGCCGAAAGCCTGCAAACGGGTGTCGGCGTTTTAGAAAATCAAATCGTGTTTAACCGTGATACACGCAACAAGTTCGCAAAAGAAATCGCCTGCAAAAATCAAGCGTATGACTTTATCGCCGCTGAAAAGTTGGTCGGGCGTTTCAAAACCTTTTGCGAATGTTACCCCACAAACTTGTACATCGGTTTAACGGGTGTTGAAACATTGCAGGACAAATAACAATCAGCAAGCACAAAGAAAAGGCGGTAACAATCAAGTTGCCGCCTTTCTTTTTATCCTGCCTTGCAGTTACTCAATATAAACGCCGTCAGACAAAGCCGCATATATCATTTCTTGTTCCTCTGTCAGCATTTCGGCGGTGTGTATGGGTGTAACATCATCGAACACATTAAACCCTCTGAAATCGCCTAAAATGCCCGTTTGTCTGTCATTGTTTCGCCCGTTGCTTGCGCTCTCGTACCACTTGCAGTAAATGTAAGGTTCTAACCCGTAATATAACATTTCGTTCCAATCATCGCCGCCAACGGTTTTAACTTGGGTGCTTGGCGAAAGGTATATTATTTCGCTGCTTGGTTCGGTTTCCTCAACTTGAAATACAACGCCATTGTAGGACAAAAGCGCAACCCCGTTGCCCGTTACCACGTTTATAACGTACTGCAAACCTATCGTTTTACCTGCATAAGCGTTGTTAAGGTTTACAAAGCCTGCAAACGGCAAAAAGATTTGTATTTCGCTTTCGTAGTCGGTGTTGTCCTCATTGTGCGCTGGTACTACCGCCGTGCCGAAATCAAGCGTTATTTTGTCTTGCGCTGGCTGGTGGCAAGATACGCCCGTATTGTAGTTGCCGCATCGTATTACATCGGTGCTGCTTGCCCCTATGTTGGTGTAAACACGGCGTATTTTGTTCACGTATGCGCCCAAATCTATATTTTCGTATATGGGTGCGCCCGTGCTTGGGTCTGTTTCCGTTTCTTTGAAAAACCGTTTGCCGCTAAACTCTGTCAACTCATCAAGCGTTACCAAATACACGTTTATAGCCCCGTACTGCTCGCCCACAACGGTAACGGGGTATGCTTCCGCAACTACTCCCATACTTTGATAATCGCCTAACAAAATTTGCCCCGTTGCGGTCTGTTTATCCTCTGAAACGGTTAGCGGTTTATTTTGATAATATCCTTGTTCGTCTTGGTATGAAAAAACGGGTATTTTCATTTCGTCCGTATCATCAAACGCCGTGTTCGGGTTCGCTTTCAAAACAACGCTTAACGTGTCGCCCTCAAACAAATGTTCGGGTAATTCGGGGTCTGCATAACAATTACTTAAACTTGGCTCTATCATTATAGCGTACAAGTATTGCCCCGTTATCGTTACGGGCTTTGTCGGGTCTATATCCGTAACGGTTGCCGTTGCTATGCTTCCACGTTCCAAAACCTCAACTTCCATTTGTACGGTTTTCGGTTGCCCGTCCGTACCCGTATAATTTACGGTCGGTTGCTTAAAACGGTATCTTGGATAACTACCATTAACCGTAAAAGTCGCCGTTTGTCCGTCATACGTGTGTTGTTCGGTCGTGTCCGCTATTTCGTTTGTAACGGTTAGTTCGGGCGTTCCCTCGCTGGCTGTTTCGCCCGTAAGCGTTACGCCGCTGTCTGTTTCAAAATCGTCATTTGTCCAACTTGCCGTTTTCCCGTCCTCGCCTATTGTCATATCCTCGCTTGCAGGGTCGCCGTAACCGTCCGAAAACGCTACTTTTGCGCTCGTAATCTTAAACCCCTCATCGGCTGTTACGTTTACGCTGCCGCTCCATGTATCATTTTTAACTCCCGTTGCGGTCGTGTTGGGTATGTTGTTCGTAACCTCTAATTCATTATCCAAACGGGTGTTTCCCGTAATCTCGAAAGCCGTGTTTGCGTCCGTGTCGTACACATACGCCCACACTTCCCAATTATATGAGTTTCGGGGTGTTAATACAAGCGTTTGCGGTTGTCCGCTGGTATCGGTGTACGTTGCTGTTATATCGCCGTCAAACTTGTAACCGCTTTTAGCGTTTAGTTTCAAATACCAATAATCGCCGTAACCGCTATCGCCCTGCCATGCGCTGTTATCCGTGCTGTTAGGCACTTTATTCGTTACTGCCATATCCTTTTAATTTTCAGTTCCTTTTAATGTTACCATAATAATACCGCCCGTTTCATTGAGTAAGCCCGTATTTGCAAACGGCACTTTCTCGAAATTCGGGGTGCGCTTGTAAACCGTTTCACGGTTGGAAATATACGGGTCGGGGTTGTCGCTTTCAGATACACGCCCCGTTGCCTCCAAAATCTCGCTTTCGTATGTTTTGAGTACATCAACACGCAATGCAAGTTCGTAGGCGTTGTTACCCTCAAAACTCACCCTTTCCACGAAATAATACCGTCCTAAATCGGGTATATAACAATAATTGAAAGTCGGTCGGGGTTGCTTTCGTAGTGTTACGGTCGGGCGCAACACATCGAAAGTTTGCCGCAAATCGCCCTCAATCGCCGTAAACTCGCCCAACTGCTTGTTTACCGTGTTGGGGTGTCCGTTGTATGAATAAAAGTTTATCGTTGTCATATCTGCAAGAAAAAAGGCGGTGCGGTGCGCTTTCACCTGCACCCACACCGCCAAAGTTAAACAATCTAATACCTATTGAGTTACTCAATAAAGAATACTACAAAGTTTTCGTTTGTGTCGTTGAAATACCCTGCATCAAACTTGTAATAGTTGTTGAAAAACTCTGCCTTTGCGTTGTAGTTCGTTGTTACCCGTCTGTCAAGATTGCAAACGCCCAACGCATCACGGTCGAACATTACGCCCAACACGCCCGAAATTTCAACGGCTTTGCCGCCGCTTTCCTTAACATTGATATGCCCCGTGTTGGCAAACTCGTAGTTCTGTCCGCTTCCCTGCCAAAAAGGTACGGTTTCGGCTTTCGGCAAAAGCACATCGCCACGGTTGAACGTGTCGGAATAAAGATAGGTTTGCGCTGCCTTTGCAAAGTCGGACAAAAGTACAACGTGTAACATATCTTTCGGCGTAAATCTTTCCTTGCCGCCAACATTGAACACGGTCGAAATGCTTTGCAGGCGGTCGGCATACGTACCCATTACGTAAGACGCAAAGCGTATGAAATCGGGGTCGGTTATCGCCTTTGCAGCGGTTAACGGGGTGGTTGCGCCTGTCTTGTCGTTGTACAACTTCAAAAGGTTTACACATCTTGCAGTGCTTGCGCTGGAAAGGTCTGCCCCTGTCATATCACCTGCCACCGTTGCTCCAAATGCTTGCGCATCAGCTAAAACCGTTTCCGCAATTATGTTGTTGATAGTGCGCATAATCAAAGCGTCTGCCTTGATAGTCATTGACTTTTCAACGGCTGCATAAATCATCGAAATAAAGCCGTTAAGTTGTGCGGCGTTGCTGAAACTTTCCTTAACCTGCCTTTCGGTGATTGATACGGGCACTTCAAACGTAACCTTTGAGTTGAAAAACTTTGCCGAAACGGTCGGTTTGTGAAATACATCTTGGTCATAACTTTGTCCGTCCTGCAAGTTCCACGTGTCGTTTTCCTCGGCTTCGGGAACATCGGCACTTATTTTTTCCAGCACGCTGCCAAACTCCCACGCATCCATTAAAACGCTCGGCACTTTGCCCGCATACGGTCGGTTTACGAAAATCACCTTGCCGATATGGTTTACAAGTGATTTTACGTAATTATCCACGGCACTCTGGTTAAACACTTCCGTGCCTAAATCCACAATACCCGTCAAGTCCTCGGTTACAATATCAGTACGCCCCAAAACTTCTTTTGATACGCTGTTAATAAGCGTGTAAATCTGTTTTACTTCCATATTGCTAAAAATTAAAATTAGTTATTCGTAAACACTCGTTGTTATCTCGCTTACAAGTGCAAAGATAATGTTTTTTCTCCAATTATCACGCCGCAACTGCAATTCTTTTGCAATTTCGCCCGAAATTGATTTACTTGCGCCCGTTCCTTTGCTGGTTTCGGTCGTTTGGCGGCTCTCTGTGCGGTTTCTCTCATCGTTGGCGGTCTTTCGGTCGCTGTCTGAAAAATCAGTGTCATTAAACGCCTTGTTTGCGCCCGTTTCGGTGTTGTCCGTGCTTTCCTGCAAAGTTACGGTTTCCGTCCGTTCAACTTGCCCCGTTACGGGTGTCAGTACATCGTAATCGGCTAACATCGCCGCCGCTTCACGTTCCCAGCCTTGCACGTTTACCGCAATCACCGCCGAAACAACATCGCTTGCGTTGTCGCTGTTTATGCTGCTTACAACGGTCTTGCCGCCGTACATCAGTAAGGCGTAAGCGTCTAACTTTTCGGGTGCGGTATCGCCGAAAATTGCGGCGTACTCTGTCGGATATTCGGTCTTGAAAACCGTTGCGAATATCCCGTTACCCTTTGTAAATAGTTCGCTGTATTTCATTGTTTATCGTTGTTTTCTTCGTTTTCTTCTGTTTCTTCTGTTTCCTCTGTTTCGGTATCGTTACCGTCCGTTTCCGTTTCCGTTTCTTTCGTTTCTTCTGTTTCCTCTGTTTCGGTATCGTTCCCGTCTGTTTCCGTTTCGTTTCCGTCTGTTTCGGTTGTTTCCTCTGTCGGTTCGGGTTCGTCTGTCGGGTCGGGGTTTTCCTTTGCCGTTTCCAAATCAGCCGCCAAAGCGTTGTAATTATCCCTTTCCAAACCCCAACTTGAAGCAAGTTTAACCGAAATTTCGGTGTCAAACATCGCATTAATTTTCTCAACTGCATTTTGTCTTTCTTTTAGCATATTATCCACATACGGCAAAAGTACGTCCACATTCATTGATACCTCGCCCAAATTGAGCCGTTCACGCTTCATATTGTAGTTTGCGTTTAGTCCCAATTCGTTGTACATACTGGCTTTGTAGTATTGCACCAACTCAATAAGTTGCGTAATATACACGCTGTTTGTGGTCGGGGCTGTCTGCATATTTACGCCTTTGAAAAAAGCGTTTTCCCCGATAATTGAAAATTCGCCGTCCTGTATCTTGCGCAAAAACTCATCGGCACTTTGTTTCGTCTTGTCATCGCTGGCACTTATCAGCATTGTAATACGGGTTAAAATGCTGGCGGTGTTCAACGAAATAAGCCCGTCAGTATGCAGGACTGCATAACGCCCTATCAGCGGCAAAAGGCTTTCGCCGTTGCTGTCATTCTCAATCAAAACCCCGTCTTTCTGTATATCGTAGGTTTTGTTTAACTTTAACGCTGGATTTGCCACGGTGTAAAGCGTTGCCCGTCCGTAAACATCGGGTTCGCCGCCTTTGCCGCCCGAAAGCGCATACAAAACGCCGTCCACGCTGGTAACAAAGGCGTTGCCCGTGGTCTGCAAAAGCCGCTCCAATTCTTTTTGCGGTATGCTGTCGGGCAAACCCTCATACTCAAACATACTTTGAGTTTTCGCCAACGTGTTCGCCATAAATTCAGTTACGGCGGTGTCTTTGTCCCTTATTTGTTGCTGGTACAACTTGTAAATGTTATCTTTCCTTTTCATCTGTCAAAACTTTAATTAGGGTTGTAAGTTCGGCTAACACTTTCGTATTTTCCGAAATCATGTCTTTTAGGTGTTCCGTTTCGGCTTGGTGCGCCTGCCTTTGTTTCACCATATACCAAAACAATGCGCCACACATCACAATCGGAAAACCCAAACTTGAAATGATTTGAATAATAGTATTTGCATCCATATCAATAAATTTTTAGTTCCTATTGCAAAGGTAGTTATTTATTTCGTAAAACGGTCGGTTCGGCACGAAATTTGCACCAAACCGCCGTTATTTTCATTTAAGCGAAACAATGTTTGTCTTTGCGCTCGTAATTAAATAATTGCGTACTATTTCGCCTATTTCGTTATCTTGGTAGAAAACTTTGTCTATTGCGAAAAATCGTGCGACTTGTTGTTCAACGTAACTTGCCGTACTTAACAACTTGCGTTTGTAGTTCGGTTTGCCGTTCATTTCCAAAGAATAAATAAGGCTGTTTTCCTCGTCTTTTATCGGGGTTGTCTTGGCGTGTATGTACGTAAAACATTCGTTGCCTACTTGAATAATGTTGCCTTGCAAAACAACATCGTTAAACTTGATATAATACACATACAACACATCTTGCGGCTTGTACTTGCACGGCAAATGCGGATAAACTGCAAGTTCCCACTTACCGCCCGTTATCATCTGCAAGTTTTGGTTGTCGAAACAAAAATACTTGTTGCTGGCTTTGTGTTGTACTATCGTGCTGCAATACTCAACCGCCACGATTGCGCCGTGTTCGCCAAAGCGGTATATATCTATCGTTCCCTGCTCCATAAACGGCACTTGCTTTAACCCCATTTCAGTAAAGTACGGGCAAAACTTGTTTACCGTGTTACCCAACATAAAAACCTTAACATCGTTGCGCTGGCGTATTATCGTGCTTAACAAGTTCATAAACAACATAAACTCATCGGGCAAATAATACCGCCTTGTTAGAAACTCATCAAACACAATCGTTGTAACATTCGGATAACTGCTGCTTTTTTCGTGTTCCTGCTCTGAAAGGCAAAACCCGTAACAAAACGGGGTCGGGTCGGGTGTCCGCTTGTTTTTCTCTGCATCGTAGTACGACAAAAACCACTTGTTAGACATATAAAACACTTCGTTAAATTTGCCGCCTGTCAGTTCCTCAATAAGCCCGTTTGCCACGTGATTTGCAAACAGACTTTCGGCACGTTTGCCCCTCAAATCCTCACGCCAACGGCGTATGTATGCCATTTGTTTGCCCGTCTTGATATAGTTTTCCAAACCATATTTTAAGGCTGCATAAGTCTTGCCGTTTGACCTTTCGCCAAATATAACATTATAGTCGGCGTTCTTGCTTAAAATCGCTTTCAAGTCGTAAAATTTCGGCTTGTCTGTCTTTGTCTTTCTTGTTGTCATAATCGTTTATTTTTAGTCCTTAAATTTGATACCTCGCAAATAGTTTATGTACATAACCGAAAGGGAAAGGCTGTACCCTGTCGGCTCTAAATGTACGCCCGTGCGTTCGTTGTAGTGCGCCGTGCTGCCTTTGTAGTCGGTTATCTCGCCTTGTATCTCGTAGTCTATGTATGTGTGTATGTTTTTGCCCGTTGCCGCTGGCGGTATATCCAAATAGTTGGTGAACGCATCGAATATCCCGTTTTCCCCGTACTTTTCAATAAGATAGGGTATCGCCGCCTTTTTGTTCACGCCCGAAACGGTTAGACTGAAATCGTATGCCCGTCCGTTTGCTTTCAGTGCGTTGGGTTCTTGCACCATGTACCGTTTTGCGCCCAAAGTCTTAAACCTTGTATATGTACCCTCGAAATCCCAAACGCCCAAAGTCTTTGTTATGCCTTTTATCGTTTGCGGCTCGCAAAGGGAAAACGGCAAACCGTGGTACTTACACGCCGCCCGTAACTTCATTTGCACCTGCATATTATAAGCCTTGAAATACGCTTCATGCGCCTTGCCGTTCATTATTTTAATGCTGTCGGTGTCGCTGTATATGTAATCGTCTTTCGCTTCATGTATGCCCGTGAAAAGGTTGCGCCGTGCGTATGCGGTTACGAAAATGCCCCACGGGTAAAACAAGAAACGGTTTTTGCTGGTGTTGTACTTGTATAAAAGTTCTTGTTTTTGTTCGGCTGTCATTGAGTTAATATCCCACTCGCCGTTATATGTAAACTCATCACGCAAAGGGTTGGTAACACTCATACCGTAACAACTGTTTAACATTTCCTTGCTGTTTAGATATTCCACTTCTTTACCCTCAACGCCTTTTAATTTCGTCTTGCTTTCGTACAAATGTAGGATAGATTTTACAAACGGGGTCGGCAAATAGTCTTTCTTGTAACAATACATTTCGCCAACACGCATACGTTCCCATGAATAAAAGTTTTTGATTATATTAAAATCCACGTCCGTAATTGTCAGTGCTATTTTTGAAGCCGCCACAATGCGCCCGTTATTCTCGCACGGGTTTTCTTTCACAAAACATTTGCTTGCCGAAATCGGGTTGTCTTGCGTTTCGCTGGCAAATATGTTGGTAAACTCAATATCGAACACGCAACAATACTTTGATATTAAAAACTCAAATTGCGTCATACTCTTAACCGTGATTGCAACGCCTTGCGACATCGGGTATTTTTCCGCTATCATTACATACGGGTAACTGCTTGTAAAGTCGTAACTATCCACGTCACACATTATTTCGTCTGTATATTCGGCGTTTGCGTGTGTAAAACCGCCTGCAAACGCACGTTGCAGCATATTAAATTCATTCATACCCGTAATTTGTAGTTCCTGCATCAGGTTTACATAGTCCCAATTTGGCACGGTCTTTCCTGCATCGCTTTTTTCACGCAAACAATGCGCACGGCAATACTTGCGCACAAACCCCGTCTTTGTTATCGGTATGTGCGTTATCCCCTTGCTTTCCTCGATACGTTCCTGTATGTAGCACATCACTACTTTAATATCGTTTATGCAATAATGTATTTCCGCATCAGTAAGCGGCGTTTCGCTGTGCCTTATTTGCTGGTAGTCCAAATCTCCCACGGCTTTTGCACACTTGTATTTCATAAGTTGTTCGCCCAACTTTGCAAGCGAATAACCCGAAAGCAAGTAACTGCAACGAAACTCTATGTTACCCGTTGTTATCGCATAAATCGGTTTGCGCAAGTCAATACTGAAAACCCGTTGCCACTCAAACCACTTGCGCAAAAACTGAAATTCGTATGAAAGGTTATGCACATACACAATAAGGCGTAATTTGTCATTCAGCCCTAAAACCTCGCTTACGGTCTGCATCATCGTGACAAACTCGCCCCACGTGCGCCCCATTATCGTGTAACCGTTTATTCCAAACTGCCAAACGTACATTATTGCGGCTTTCTCTAATTTCGCTTTGCGCCCGTTCCCGTCCTGCATACGCTGCATTTGCTCGTATGTGTACGCCCGTCCGTCCGTATCACGGTAAAAACTTGTTGTTTCAATATCAAAGGCGCACGGCACGTTGTAAAACCGTTCGCCCTTGCTGTTTCCGATAATGTTTTTTTCATTTACGGCGGCTTTCAGAATTTCGTTTATTTCGGTCGGGCTGTTTATTCTTTCTTGTAACTCAAAAGGTATTTTTTTCATAAGCCAAACTTGCCAAAGTTGCGCAATATGCGTTCTATATCGTTTTGCATATCATCCATTTGGTCGGCTACCTCATTTGCTTGCCGCTCTATCTCTGCATCTATCGCCCGTGATATGCTTTGCGCTTCACTTTCGATTTGGGTGCTTATATCGCTTGCGCTTTGCACCATTTCGCCCGTGAAATCCTTGTACCGCATCAAATACCGTTCCACGAAATCACTATCGGAAACGCTGTTTAACTTGCCCTGCAAGTTCCTTGCCATAAGGTTGTACTCATCGGGCGTTAAATCGTACATACGTTGCAGGTGTTGCCCGTACTGCCTTGCACCTTGCGCCGTACTGGTCGGCTGGCGTAAAAACGAAATCGCCTTGCCGTACTCAATTTTTAGGGTGTTCCAATCGCCTTTCATTGAAAACTTGGTAAACCCCTTAACATCGCCTTTGTTCAACGCTTGCACGGCTGGCGAAAGTTGTCCGCTTTGCTCTATATTCTGTATTCGGCGGTTTGCCATTTGGAAAACCCTTGCAATCTCTTTTCGATATTCGGGGCTGCTTTCCACGGCTTGCAATATCTCTTTTTTGATTTTCGCCCGTTGGGTTGCCCCAAATACAGACTTTGTAAATTTAATCTTGAAACCTAACTTTGCCATACGCTGTTATATTAAATAGGGGTTACAAACATTGCAACCCCTACAAAGTTAAACATAACTTTCCAAACTCTTACAAGTCAACAAACGAAATCGAATAACACTTCTTGCCGTGGCTCTCGTACTCGTAAATCGTGTACCCAACTTTGCCGTCTTTGATAGTCTGTACTGCCTCATCATCGGCAAGAATTTCACGTACCGTTTCGGCGGTGTGGCTGGGCAAGTTCACCAACCGTTTGTTTTCCTCATCAATAATTACGGGGCTGTCGCCTAACTGTGATTTGTGGACATAAAGCCCGTTGATTTTGTGTATCACATCTTTGCCGCCCTCATTTTCAGAGTTGAAAATATCGGCTAACTTGGTGTACTGAAAATCGGTTGTGTCAATACCGAAAGTTGTCTTGTTAAATTTACTTGCAAAACTTTTCATTGTAGTAATCTTTTAATTGTTAAACTTGTTGTTAATTATTCGGCTGTCTGTCCTTGCGGTTCGCCGTCAAACGGCAAATTCGGTTCGGGGTTTGCTTGCGGCTTCAAGTCCATAAGCCACGCACGAAAGCGGTTTATTTTCATAACCGCACGTTGGTTGCGGCAAACTTCATTACACGCCATAAGGCTACCCAACGCCGACAAAGCGGCAAACGAAAACTCGTCAAATGCGTTTCTTTTTTCTTCCATTGTAGTAAACTTTTAATTGTTAAACATAGACTTCTTAAACTTCAAAGTACCGTTGTGTTTGACTACCGTTGTATCGGTTGTTATTATCGTTGCTTTGCCCCGTACCGTTGTACCCTTTGTAACGCTACAACCCTGCAAGATTGCAGATAAAAACAACATCGCCCCACATACGGTAAAAATCATTACACACATTGCAACTTCTTTAATTGCTTCTTTCGGTTGCTCTCTGAAATGCTTTATTAATTCTTTCATCTTTTCAAATGTTTAAGTAACACGTTGCAAAGATACAACTTTTTTCTAACATACAAGCATAAGCGCACAAATTATTTTCGTTTTAACTTTTCTTAACTCTTGGTGTTGTGTTCCACGTGAAACATTTTATTTTGTGCATCGGTGTGGCAG
>UMGB01049520.1_pt1 | contig 11174 bp, 7 predicted proteins | sample 1965161 | NCBI WGS metagenome assembly UMGB01 (sample SAMEA4836060, study PRJEB28245) | human gut metagenome | biome: gut microbiome; material: fecal sample | place: Denmark | collected 2008
GGACCCGCCGCCGCGCTCAGCGGCCGCGGAGACGCAGCCATGGCCGTTATGCTCGGCACCCAGAGCTCCGCCCTCACCCATTACAGCCGTTATCGTACGCAAGAGGAACGCTCCGCCGACGAAGCGGCAATGAAACTGCTCAACAAAACAGGGCAAAGCCCGGCAGGAATGCTGACTTTTATGAAAAGGATTTCTACCCGCAACACAATGAGCGGCATTGAAGAAATCCCCTATTTTCGAACCCACCCGATAACCAGGGAGAGAATAAGCTTTTTTGAAGAAGCGGCAAAAAGGTTTCCGCTGACGGCCGCGGATCCCCTGCAAAATGAATTTGAGCGGGTAAAGGCCAAACTCTACGCTTATTTGAACACGCCGGCTGACACTTATAAAAAATATCCGGCAACGGACAAAAGCATTTCAGGACAATATGCGCGGGCAATTGCTGATTTTAAAGCTCTAAAGTTCAATCAGGCTTTGAGCGGTTTGGAAAAACTGAGCCAGAGCGAACCGGACAATCCCTATTTTTATGAACTAAAAGGGCAAATTTATTTGGAAACCGGCAAAATCAAACCGGCTGTCGCCGCCTACCGCAAGGCTCTGTCGCTGATGCCGACTTCCGCGCTGCTCCAAATCAGTACGGCGCAGGCCATTCTGGAGGACTCGCCCGACCAAAATGAAATTCAGGAAGCAATCAATCTGTTAAACAAAGCCAACATCTCCCGCCCGCTGGGATTCAGCTGGCTGTTGCTGTCGCGGGCATACGGAATGGCCGGCAACGAGGCTGCGGCAAATTATGCGGCGGCAGAGCACTCTTTGCGCATCGGCGCACAGGATATTGCCGAACGACAGGCCGAACAAGCAAAAATTAACGCCAAAGATGCCAAACTCAGGTTAAAAATCGATGATTTGCTGGTGCGAATCAAAAACCTCAAACAAAAACCTTAATTTTGTCCAAATTTGTATTGCAGAAAAGAGACATTTAAGCTATACTTTAGCTAGAGAGAACATCCGGACAGAGTTTGGCAATGAAAAATTACAGTTACGAAGAAAAGATACAAAAAGCGGAACAAAAGAGCAACCAAGCCAAGCAGGCCGCGCTTGAGCGGGGTGACAGCGAAGCATTCAGCATTACCGCAGGTATTCTCGCCTATGAAAAGGCGGTTAAAGAATACACCCTCAAGCACATCGGCAAAGTTGACCTGAATGAATGTCAACCCTCTGACATTTTCACTTTTATTGAAGACATCAATAAAAACGTGAACGTTCCTCATTTTAGCAAAGAAGATGCCGACAAAGAAACTCTGCGCCTGGTGAATGACGGCATTCAAAAGGTTGGCGTTTATTTGCAAGACAAAAAGGCCTCCGGCTACGGAGTTGAAGAAATCAGTGCTCTGAAAGAAATTGTCAAGATTGCCAGACAGATACATAAAAACAGCGGCGGAGCCAAAAAAGAAATCCAACAGCTGACAGGAATTGTAACAAGCCTGGAACACGACATTGCCGCTTTAGAAACTGAAGATAAAAGGAATCAGAAAAAGAAACAGAAAGACACGACATTAGAAAGCACCAAGAAAGAAGAAGCGAAAAATCCTCAGGATGAAATCGGTTTGGAGGACATCAGGCTGGTGCAGGAATATGCAAAAGCCAACAAAATCAAATATGATTTTTCAATTTTGAAAGACTTGCTTCCTCAGGCAAAAGCATGGGCGGAAGAACGTACCAAGAAAGAAGAAGTGCAAGATTTGCAAACCAAAACAGAAAAGAAACATGAGCGCCGCGCTTTCAAGCAAGAAGTGTTGAACAGACCCGAAAAGCAAGAAACGCCAAAGGCAAACGAGACAACGCATCCTGCTCAGGCAGAAGAGGTTATTACCGTCAACCGAATAATAACATCTTATGTTACCGAAAGTTTAGACAATAAGCTTGACGCCCTGATGCAACGGGACGACTGGAAACGCGAAGAAAAAGAGCTTGCCGTTAACGGCCTGAAACGTTCTCATGCTTCGGCAATGTTGAAGCACCCGGGTTTTCGGCTTAATCAAATTGACAACAGTGACCTGCTGAAACTGGGAAACAATTTCGGCCTCGGCCGGGCATGGTCCTCTGCTCCGGGAATTGAACCTCCGGAGATGAATCACAATCTCTATGACACTCAGCGCAATCAGCTTTTAGCCGAATGTCTCGGACGTCTGGCCAAAGTCAACGATGCAAAAACGCCGGAAGAGCTGAACAGCATAAACAACATTTGCGAAATGTTGGAAAGACTACCGAAAAACTCGCTGACGGCAGACCAGCATAATGCAATTGCCGCCGGACGAACGGCTTTGAACTTGATGCAGCAGTCTCAAGCTTCCGCCGAACGGGAAGAAAACAATCAGGCTGCGGCAGAAGCGGAAACGCCGGCAGAAAACATAGTTTTTGAAAATATGACGGAGGAAGAAGCTGCCCGTTTTGCCGAACAACACGACGGGAACCGCCAACAGCAAGAGGCAGCCGACACAAGTTCCGGTTCCGATGAGCATATTGACACGCAGCCGATGCGGGAAGACAATCAAACAACGACAGAAAACGAGCCAATTACAATCAGCCAACGCGAGCTTACCCGTGCCGAGAAACTGGCTGTTGAACTGGGCAACTGCTGCGAAAAACATAACATTATCTGCAAAGCTGACGAAACCGAGCCCAAGCAATACAATTTGTATGACAGTCAACAGAATGCGGACAACAATATCGTAAACGGCAAAGTAACCATTTCAGGCGCTAACAGCGTCGATGTCGACAGCGAAGAATTTAAACATTTCGTTTTGGTTGCCAAAAGCGCCAGAGCAGCCGGCTACAAAGCTCTGAGCATCGGTCCGCTGGACTTAAACAATGCAGAAGACCGCAAATTCGCCGCCAATATGGTGCTGGCGGCGGCAGTAGAAGGAGTTCCGCTGCGGGACGCTCCGGACTTGAAACTGCTTGAAGACGTAAATCCGAAAATAAAATTGCTGAGAGAAAAACGCGAAATGGCCGCTGAAGTCTCCGCTGCCAGAAAAGCGCTGTTGCAGGCTCAAAATTCGGGAGAACAGCAAAAAATCATCGAAGCGGAAATCTCTTTTCAATCCGCAATGGAAAAAGCCCTTCAGCATAATATTGAACACGGGTCGATAGATGCTGAGAAAAGCAGTACGAAAGAAGAACGCCTTTCCCGCTTGAAGAAAATTATGGAAGACAAAAACAAGCCGAGAGAAACCGTTAACGAGAAAGGCGAAAAAACAACCGAAACCCAAGAAGCTTTTGAAAAAAGGACTTCAAACGTTTCCGTTGCGGCTTTGCGCAACTTAAAAATCGAAAACTTTAAATAACGCGCCATCTGACATTATCACGAAACCTAATCACCCAATGACAAAGTCTTGAGGTTCAGTCTTGTGTACGCATTGCCGAGCAGTTTGTCAGATATCCGTTTCTCCGCACACGGAAGCATCAATCAGGCCTTTTTTGTAAAAATGCATAAAAGTCACGGGTTTGATGTCTGTCGCCTTGTATACCATTTTACGGATTTTGGCCTGAATGTACTCTTTAATCTGCGGTGCCCGATAATTGAGCTTTACAACTTCCGAAGGAATAGACTTTAACATTTCCGCCTTGATTTCCGAAGCGAGCGCGGCAAAATCCTTTTCATCCAGAATGTCGATTGAAGAAATCTGCAAATCTTCAACCTCCCAATTTTCGCCAAGGACGACACTGATATACAAACTGCAGTTAAAAGCTATGCGTTTACGGTTTTTGACGACCTGAGAGTTCAGGCTGATAACCTGTTTGCGGTCAACGCCGAGTTCATCCGTCGGAACTTCGCCGATAATTTCGGCAGCGCCGTTCAGGATATTGACCACATCACCGTCCCGGGCGACAACAACCTGACGAACGCTTCCGCCCAGTTCCAAAGCGTAGCGTTTTTGCTTGCGAATGTCGCGCTTGTCACCATGAACCGGAATCATAACGCGAGGACGCACCAGTTCCAGCATACGTTTGATGTCTTCCTTGCAGCCGTGTCCTGAAGTGTGAACCAGATATTCTTCAGAAGAAATAACGTCAACGCCGGCATCCCGCAGCTTTTCCTGCATTCGTTCTATTTTCTGTTCATTGCCGGGGATAATCTGTGAGGAAAAGATGATGGCATCCCCCTGTCCTAAACGGATATCCTTGTTTTCGCCATTGACGATACGCGTAAGGCCGCTGCGGTAATTTCCCTGCGAACCGGCACAGATATACAACATCTTGTCCAGCGGAATGTCTTTAGCCTGTTTGGCCTCGACTACCGGCGGCAAATCCGGCAGAAAACCGCATTCCTTGGCAATGCGCATATTTTCTATCAGGCTCATTCCTGCAATTACCGGGGTACGGCCGGCAGCGTGTGCCGCCAAAATCAAACTTTCCATCCGGGCAATGTTGGAAGCGAAACAAGTTGCCACCAAGGTGTTTTTGAACTTGGGCACCAACTGCATCAGGCTTTCGCGGATTTCACTTTCCGAAGGTTCTGCGTGGTCATGCGCCATATGAATTGAATCGCCGACATAAAGTTCAACGCCCTGATTGCCGATTTCATCCAGGCGGGGATAGTCCGTCTTCATAAACCCGATGCCGCAATTGTCAAAGCGCCAATCGGTTGCGTGAAAAATATTGCCGTAGCGGGTTTTGATAAACAATGCGGCGTTTTCGGGCAATGAATGGACAACAGGCACATATTCAACGTCAAAACTGTCCAATTTTACCACCGGGCTGTCATTTACCGAATTTAACGGCACAACGCCCTCAAGATTATATTCCCTCAGCCGGGGTTTGATATGGCCGAGCGTAAAGTCCGTAGCATAAACGGGGCACTGCAGCCGGGGCCAGATATGGGCAATGGCACCAAAATGATCTTCATGCGAATGGGTAATGAACAAAGCCTCTATGTTTTCCCGATAATTTTCAAGAAACGAAGCGTCGGCAAGCCCCAATTCCATACCGGGAAAATCGTCATTCAGAAAATCGTAACCGGCGTCGACCACAATAATGCGGTTGTCTACAATATAGGCATACATATTCATACCGACTTTTTCCGCACCGCCGAGAGCGACAAAATGGATACCGGGTCGGTCAAAACCGGGAACGGGTTTAAATTCTTTTTGCATCGGCGCCGCTTCCCGGGGCCGGCTGATTTCCGGCAAGGCAAACAATTCCAACTGGGTTTCGGTGTTTTCACTCATAAATTTTTACTTTTCCTCTTTATAAAATACGTCTCCGGCATAAATTTTCGTCAGATGGCCGGCTTCCTCCAACAGCAGCAAGCCGTCGTCGTCAACACCCCTGAAAATGCCGCGTTTTACTTCTTTTTCCGTCGTCACCGTAATTTCGGTTCCGAGCCCCCTGGCGTTTTGCAGCCATAAGTCCCTGACGGCAACAAAGCCCTGATGCTCCCATAGTTCAAGAAAACCGTTTAACCGTTTAAGATAAGCTTTCAAAAAAGAAACACGATCGGTTTCGATGCCGGCCTCCTTGAGGCTCGTTGCCTGATAAAGCAAACCGGAAGCGGCGCCGGGAGCTGCAATAATATTTACTCCGATGCCGGCGATTATATACTCTCCTTCGCCTTTTTCAAGTAAAATCCCGGAAATTTTCGCGCCGTTTACCAAAACATCGTTAGGCCACTTCAACTTTACATCAGCCTGCGGCGCCATCTCCTTAATCGTCTGTTGCAAACTTAAAGATATGACGAAGACAAACTGCCCCAACAATCTTATATCCAACGGGAGAGCATAAGTCGAAAACAAGTTTCCCTTCAAGCCTACCCAATTGCGGCCGCGGCGCCCCCTGCCCTTGTTCTGGGTTTCGGCCGTCACCACAAAACGTTTTGCCGGAGGCTCTGCGGTGAGCTCGCGCGCCTTGTCATTGGTGGAACCCAGTTCGTCAAAGTCAATCCATTCCCATCCTAAAATATCCGTCATTTCAGAAAATCCCGTTCAATATCAGTTCGGCATCATGCAGCAGGTAGCCAGGATTGAGCGTTGAGATGATTACCAGCACCAAATTGACAAACAGGCAGATATAAATCGCCTTATCGGTACGGTCAAACGACTTTTTAAGCGGCTCAAAGTAAGCGGTTCGAATAACCTGAAGGTAGGCATTTGCCATAAACAGCATCGACACCAGCAAAACAACCACGTCTCCCCAGCGTTCTTCCACCACCAGATTGTTGATGACAGAAAGTCTTCCCAAAAAACCGAGCATCGGCGGAATGCCTGCCAGCGATACCATAAAAACGAGCAGTGCGGCAGAAAGATACGGTTTGGAAACCGACAATCCGTCAATGTCTGAGAGGCCGGTCAGATAGTCGCCCCGGCTTTTCAACCCCAGAAATACGGTATAAACTCCGGCCATTGCCAAAATATAAACCATCATATAAGCAAAAGCGCTCAAAACGCTGTTGTCATTGAAACTGACTATCGTAAACAAAAGAAAGCCGATATGATAAATACTGCTGAACGCAAAAAGTTCGCGCAGATTTTTTTCCCCGTTAGCCGAGAGGGCGCCGATAAACAGCGAAATCGAAGCAAAAATCAACAAAGCCGGTTTGATAAATTCTCCCGCCGTCCAGAAAATGTTTACCATGGAATTTATCAGACAGGCCAAATAGGCAAACGGCGGCACCAGAGTTATAAACCCGCACACAGGCAAAATCGCCACACTGACAATTCCGACAAACCAAGAATGAAACGGAGCCACGGCCAGCATAAAAAACAAGCTGCACATAATCATACCTACCGCCGCATAGGAAACCAGGGTCATCGGCCGGCCGGCGTTATAGTAATCGTAAATATCGGCAAAAGCAAAGCTTTGTACTTCCGTCCACAGCAAAACGGCTCCCCCCCACAAAAGCAGGCAAAACAGCGAAGCGAAAAAGAGATAGAGGCGCGACATCTCGATAATCCGGTCTTCATCCCAATGAAGACGCAGCAAAGCATAATTTATGAGGCACAACAAAGGAACAACGCCGGCAACAAGCAGAAAATTTTGAGCGGAAATTAAAATTCCCAACAGCAGCAACGCCGTCATCCCCAAAGAATAAAACCGATAAGACGAGCGGTTTTTGTTCAGAAACCATTTGGACGACAAGTAAAACCAGGCAAAAGCTACCAGATAAATCACAACCTTAAACAACGTCGTATACGGCGTATTTTTCATCCAGCAGGGAAAAACGCTGAGATTGTAAAACACGACGGTGCCGAGCAATGCGGCCAGCAAGAAATACTTGCTGAGCGTAAAAAAAGTTTTTGCGGTTTTGCCGGCGCGATAACGGTTAACCAGGGCGGCCACCGCAAGGTATGACAGCAGGCTGATTTCCGGCATTAAAATAAACCAATTTTGCAGCATTGTCAGGCTCCTTTAGGCATCAACCACAAACCACAGAGGTTTGATAAACGACATTAACAGAATAAAAATTATAAACAGCATAAAAGCGAACATTGGTTTGGAAATGTCATCATCCTGATTTATCGGGCAGGATGGATTTTCGGTTTTGTGCTTGTAGAGTTCCTGCAACAGCGTTCCCCCGACCAGAGCCAGCGAAGCAATCAAAACCATACCCATCTTTATATTTGATGCCAGCAACCGGGACAATATCAAAAAATTATTCAGGAAAACGGCTGACAACGGCATACCGATAGCCGCTATGGTCAGATAGGAATAGGCAAAAGACAGTCTGCGGACTCTACATAATGCGCCGGTGGAGGAAACGTCGTAGGCTTCTTCTTTGCGGGCAATATGGTTTGCCAGCACCTCCAGCGTGGCGACAATAAGGATAAAGCTGAACAACGAGAAGCCAATATTCAACAAAATCAATTTATCGTGCATAAAGACACCCAGCAGATACATAATATAATATACCGTGATATATGAAAAAACCTTATATTGGGAATCCTTATTGATAAAACCTATCAAAGCGATAAAGAGCATTGTGACCACGCCGATGACGTTAATCCAGGTCAGATAATATTCTACCGGCTGAGGAATTGAATCCGGAAGAAAACGGAGGAAACCGTAAATTCCGGTCAGCGGCATCAAAACCGTAATAATGAAAGCCAGCGGATTACGGATACCGGCATTAATCGAAGATATCCAATAATGAAACGGCCAAATCGGTATCCGCGAAAGAAACGACAGAAATACCGCCGCCCAGATATAATAAGCAACCTGGGGAGCTATTTTCAAATGACGCAGCTGTTCGAGAGTGAGCGCGCCATGATAATGGTAAATCAGCATAATGGCGCTGAACAACAGCATCGCCCCCAAAAAGTTATACAGGAAAAAACGATAAATCAGCCCCTGCTTTTTTACCGCACCGAACATACCCGTAATCATAAACAAAGGCAGCAACATACCTTCAAAAAAGATATAGAAGGAGAAGATGTCGGCAGCAACAAAAAAGCCGGTCGACATACTTAAAAACAACAGGGTAAAGACCATTAACGACTTTTGTTTATAGGTATCGCGCCGTACTCCGGACAAGCCAATCAGAACCGCAAGATGCACCGCCAAAATCAAAAGCAGGGAAAAGGTGTCTATTCCCAAAAGAATATCGATGCGCGGCGTTGCCAGCCATTGGAAATGTTCCTGCAGCTGGAGCACGGGGCTGTCTTCGTCAATAATCATAAATATTCGCCAAATCAAAATGATATTGGCCAAAATTGAAAAGACACAGACATTAAAAGCGTTGCGCCCGACGTTTTCTTCATCATCTTTGGCCGTCAGCACAAACAAAAGCCCGAAAAACGGAATGGCAACAATCAAAGATAAAAGAGCAAAAGGACTATTCATACCAGTAATATCCTATCGTTAAAATGACAATGGCCAACCCCAGCATTACCATCAGCAAATAATTCAGCCAGAGGGCTGATTGAATACGGTGCAGTCCTCCGACAAAAAAGCGGGTCGTCTGAGATATTGAACCTATTATGGTGCGCTCAATGACCACAAAATCAACGGCAATCCAGAGAATTCGGCCCAACAGGCGCAGCGGTGTCAACAACAGGTAATGATACAAAAGCTCCCAGACATCCATATCCTGTACGGTTTCATTGTCGGCCCAACGATTGAAAAAACGCGTTATGCCGAGGAGCATAAGGAGGACAAAGCAGCCGAAAGCGGCGATTTCTACAATCGTTTGACCATTCCGGAGCAGATATGCCACGGCAATGCAACCGCAGCCCAGCGGCAGCCAATAAAAGGCTCCGACGTTCTGAAGCAAGGCGGCGACACGTTCGTCGGCATTTTCTTCTCCCCAAAAGATATCTCGAAAAATATGAGCCAACGCCACAAGCACCAGCGAGCCGTAAACGCCGTAATAATATTTTAACTCAACACTGTACTGGCTGCCCCAAACGGCGATGAAAGCAAAAACCCCCAGCAGAACCAAAAAGAAATTAAGCTTCAGATGTCGGAAAAAGCCGCCCATTTGAGAGACATAGACTTCGTTTGACGCAGAAATCACATTAATCATCAGCAAAACATTCAGGAGAATAGCCGCCGGCAGTAAAAACGCTATCGAATAATACAGTGAATCCGCGTTCCGAAAAACAACCCCGAGGGCAAAACTATAAAACATCAAGTTGAGATAAAGCGCCTTGGCCTTAATGTTATCGATAATCAAACTGCCGAAAAATCCCCAGAGAAGGGACAATCCGCAAAAAACCTGCAGCAGCAGAACCGTAAAATCGCCCTCCATCAGCAACGGGCGAAGCCGGTTAAACAAAATCAGCGCGGATAACGGCGTTGACAATGCAGACAAGCAGATTACCCGGTTAAAAGTCAAGACTTGCAAATCCAGCATTTGATTCTGAAACATAAACAAACCGGCCTTGATAAAGATAACCAAAAGCAAAAGCGCAGCCACCAAATCCTTATGTTCGCCCACCTGCGCATAGTTTGACGCTACCGGAAGCGCGATGCTTCCCAACCGGCTGTAAACAACGGACAAAGCCGTGAACAACGCCATTTCGGCAATAAAATTATAAAAAATAAACTTTTTTTTGGCTTCAATATTATCAATCAGGTAAAAACCCAATATGGTAAAACAGCAGCTGCCTGACATCAACTGAATGAAATCACGCGAAGAGGCCAGAACGATAACCGCGGCAACCGAAAGAATCACCAACCCGTTAAGCCTGAGTTTATGCTCTTCGGGTTTATAAATACAGTTCAGGTAAATAAGCAGCAAAGCTGTTCCCAGCAAAGGCAAAAGCATTTGTTCCAGCTTGAGGTTCGCCGAAAGATTAAAGTTCGCCTGCAAAGCGGGATAAGGTATCCAAGGGTAAACAAACTGACTGGTGTCATGCTGCTGAAACGCGCTCCACAGATGATACATCAAAACAGCACAAATCACGAACATTATCGCAGACCATGCCCGCCGCCCCTGCCCGGGAGCAACGATAAAGGCAAACAAAGCCATTACAACCAGGCTTAAAAAAAGCTGTAAAATCATAAAATCAATACCTACACTTATACCTTTGCTGCTCAATATAACAAAAAATAAGGGCTTTTAAAGCCCTTATTAGAAGAACAGCGTATATGTGCATAAAATTACTTTATGGCATCCAAACTGCGGACGATGCGAACCGGAACCATATATTCACGGGCAACTTCGGCACCATCAAGTTCCGCAACCAAAACCTCATCCACGGATTTTAAAGGATTGCGGGCATCAGCATTAATTCCGCCCAAAAATACGGCACTTTCACGACTCCGATACAGCAAAGCAGTATCTCCGCCATCATAAACAAAACGGGGATTTTCAGGACCACCGCGGCGCTGCTTTATCATAATCAAAATCGCACCTTCGTTATTTTGTAAGATATCGTATCTGCCTTCCTGCTCTGAATTAATATCTCTAGCCATTTTTACCTCTGTAACAATAAAACTTATCTAATTTTGAGAGAATGCTAACACATAATTATTAATAAATATACTACAAATTTACTTTTTTAATTTTTTTTGATTTTTTTAGTTGACTTCACAAAATTTATCTTCTATACATACCCTCGATGTTGAGTTAAGGGCTCGTAGCTCAGTCGGTAGAGCATTTGACTTTTAATCAAAGGGTCGGCGGTTCGAACCCGCCCGAGCTCACCATTGTAAAGAAACCGCTCTTTTGGAGT
>UMGB01017397.1_pt1 | contig 11123 bp, 9 predicted proteins | sample 1965161 | NCBI WGS metagenome assembly UMGB01 (sample SAMEA4836060, study PRJEB28245) | human gut metagenome | biome: gut microbiome; material: fecal sample | place: Denmark | collected 2008
CGGCCTTCTTCAGAACGCAGTCTTCTTCTCTTTCAGGTCAGCCTTTAAAGTGTCAATGTTGGCGGTGATGGATGCGATTTCCGCTGTGAGTGCTTCCTTCGCGGACTGCTTTTCCGCAATCTGCGTTGCAAAATCAGCAGTCACAGTTTTGGGCTTGTTCTTGCTACCTTTTGTTCTGGGCATAATAAATAACCTCCAGAAAATTATAGTAATTTTAGTATAGCACTCTGATAAGGCTGTTTCAATATTACGCTTAATAAATGCTTATTTTCTGGTAGGCTATTTTCAATTTACAGACTATATCCTCTATCACGAATCACATCGACAACTTCGGAAACATATTTCTGACAAGTATCATGATCAGAGGCTTCCACCATCACACGCACCACAGGCTCCGTGCCGGATTCACGAACCAGAATACGGCCAGTATCCCCCAGTGCTTCAGCCACATTCTTTACCGCTGTCTGCACAGCCTCGTCGTTCTGTGCTGCCTTCTTATCCGTTACACGAACATTCTCCAGCACCTGCGGATAAATTTTCAGCGGTGCTGCCAATTCGCTCATCGGCTTCTTTTTAGCCAGCATAACTTCCATCATTTTCAAACTCGTCAGGATACCATCACCTGTGCTGGCATACTTGGAGAAGATGATATGTCCGCTCTGCTCACCGCCGATACGACAGCCGTTCTTTGCCATATACTCATAGACGTACTTGTCGCCCACAGCGGTCTTAGCATAACCAATGCCCTTTTCGTCAAAGGCCTTATACAGACCAAAGTTGGACATAACTGTGGTGACAACAGTATTATTTAACAGCTTACCACGTTCCTTCATGTAGCAACCGTAAATGTAAAGGATATGGTCGCCAGTGATAACATTGCCCTTTTCGTCCACGCACAGGCAGCGGTCGGCATCCCCATCGTAAGCAAAACCAACATCCAAGCCCTTCTCCATAACAAACTTCTGAAGGCCCTCGATATGGGTTGAACCTGCATTGTTATTGATGTTCAGGCCATTCGGATTATTATTGATGACATAGGTATCTGCGCCAAGCGCATCGAACACGGACTTTGCGATATTCCAGGAGCTACCATTGGCGCAATCCAAACCGACCTTGACACCCTTAAAGGAGTAGATGCCCAGCGAGATCAGGTAGCCCATGTAGCGGTTGCGACCTGCCACATAGTCCACAGTGCAGCCGATGTGCTCACGATGAGCAAAGGGCAACTCTGGCCAGTCCTTATCAAAGACATGGAGTTTGCCATCAATGTAGTCCTCCACCAGCAGCAGAGTTTCCTCAGGCATTTTCTCTCCGTAGCAGTCGATTAGCTTGATGCCATTGTCGTAGTACGGATTGTGACTGGCGGAGATCATAATGCCGCAATCAAAGTCATCCACGCGAGCGATGTACGCCACAGATGGAGTAGTGGTAACATGGAGCAAATAGGCATCTGCACCAGAAGCGGTCAGACCAGCCACAAGGCTGTACTCGAACATGTACGAGCTGCGGCGGGTATCCTTACCAATAACAATACGAGCAGGGTCGGTGTCACCGTTGCGCTCACGGAGACCATTATAATACCAGCCTAAGAAGCGACCAACCTTATAGGCGTGATCCGCTGTTAATGTAATTCCGGCTTCTCCACGGAAGCCGTCGGTTCCAAAGTATTTTGACATTGTTAGTTTTCCTTTACTTTTTTCTTTCCCACCATCCATGGAGCAAGTCTTACAACAACCTCATATGCCGTACTGCATATTGCCATCGTAATAGCTACCACTACCATGGCCAGTAGAAAATTTTCTCTCACTGCATCTGTACCCACATTCAACAGAATTGATACAATTTTTACTACGATTCGATACACAGGGCCGTGAATACAAAGAATAATTAGAGAAATCCGACCAAAGTATTGCAGGATTCTATTCTCGTTGATAAGTTGAGAAATCAGAATTACAGTAGCAACACCAATCAGGGCTGTTACAAACCACATGATTCCCATAGTTAAATGATAGCATGATAAGAAAAAGCTCAAAGCAAGCAGAACTATCGCTACTATTCCTGCTTCCACTTTTTTCCTTACCGCTTTCACGCTTTTTCCCGCTATGAACACACCCACAGCATAGAATCCTATGTACTTGAACACACGATCAATGCCCCAAATAAGTCCATGCATAGGAACCACAATAAAAGCTAAACTCATCAGAGCAGAAACAAGATAAGCCATTCTCCTTCCGCCTAGATTAACCAGTATATTAAAAATGATTACCGTTACAAAGAAACATGGTAAGAACCACAAATGGATGTTGAACTCCAAATTATCATAACAGCCAGAGAATAAACCGAACAAAGAATCCATAAAACTCATATCTGAATCCCGGAATCTTCTCTCAATCAATTGCCAGTAGATAAGAACCAGAAAACCGAATGAGAAATACGGAATAACGATGGTTTGGATTCTTCGCTTTATGTCTGCTAAAACTGTTTTTTCTTTATACACCCATCCTGCTGACAAGAAAAACAGCGGCATATGGAAGGAATACAACCAATTAAAGATGGTTTGATTGGAATAGATATGCCCTATAACAACAAGGATTATGCCTATCCCTTTTAACACGTCAAGCCATGATAAACGCTCTGCTCTGCTCTGCTCTGCTCTGCTCTGCTCTCAAGATTGTGTCATCTCCCAACTCTTTGTCAATATGAAAGTTTATCTTCTAATTCCAACTTTAGACAAAATAATCTTGATTTCATTTTTCAAATATTCTTTCGGTAGTATTTTCTTCATAGCAAAATCAAAACCCTTTTCTAAGTTTTCAAAGAAAAACATTCTTGATGATGGAATTCTCGATGGATATTCCAATTGATGATTTAATTGGATCGCTCTTGTAATATCCGCATCAAATAGTTCCACATTTGACTTTTTTAGTAATTCTTCTCCCTTTTTCGTTTGACAGAGAACTAAAGATATTCCCTTTTTCTTTTCCTCTTCAGACAATTCACTTCCCCATGAATCACCTAATGAAATATCTGAAACACGAGATTGCGACGCATAACGACAAGAATAACAATTCTCAGTATAATCAATACTTTTCAGGAAAGCATATGTATACATATCAACAATCCGCGGAAAACCATTATTTTCCCCTACTAATCTTAAGCCAAATGATGTTTTCTCACGGAAATTCAACCCTTCTAATTCTTCGATATCCACTGATTTTTCTTTTAAATACATCTTTAACAATTCAGGCGAAGGGGACCCATGGCATATTAAATCCACTGTATACAAATTATCTTGATTGCGTGAGAAATTTTTCAATGCAGCAACTTGACATGGCAATCCAACAAAAAGGACCTTTTTCCCTTCTTGTAGTTTCCTTTCAATATCTATATATATTGTTTTTGGATTACTTTTAACATATTTAGATCCTACAAATTGCTCAGCTCTTTGGGTCGAATTTGTCAATTCAAAAACGAATTCTCCCTTATTAAGCATACACGAAGCAACATATCCACCATTTTTAATAAATGAATATATAATTGATGAAGCAATTCCTCCTGAAGATGCATTACTTCTGATTTCAGGATTCAATGCCCATCCTTCTTTCCAAAAGATAGGGTTAACCTGCTCCACGCATTTTACATTAGGACAAATTTTTTCACACAACCCACAATTCACGCACTTTACTTCATCAATTACGGCATTATATGTCTTGTAATCATCTACAATAGTAATAGCACTCTTTTTGCACATATTTATGCAAGCCATACAACCAGCACACATATCCTTAGCGCACACGGTTTTCATGCAAAAGCACCTCCCGTGATAGGCACAAGAATATACGCTGTTTTCTCTATTATAACATTATTTCTTATACCCCCCCCCAGTTTTCGCAGCCTTCTTAAATCCTATAGCTTTTCTAATAGCCATGAGCCTTGGTGAAATAAAATAGCAACACCACATAATTTTTTTCTTAATACTTTTTTCCATTTTTAATGGCAAAAATATGTTTTTCCTAAGGTTAGAAACACACTCCTTATACGTTTCATTATATTCTAAAATCATATTAGATCGAACAAGGCCATCAATTATACTTCTATTGAAACAATACCTGTGATATTCCCATGCTTTCTCAATATCAATATTCTTTTTTATCCATGCTTCCTTTTGCAATTCCAAAGATTTGATTCCACACAAGTTACTCTTTAAATTGAATTTTCTCATCGCACTATCAGGATTAAAAGTTTGATGGTAAACTGCACTTTCACCAACTGCCACACTGTTTACATGTTGTAGAAACTCAACATTAAAAAGCATTCCTTCACCATACCAAATTTTTTCATTAAATTTTATATAATTCTCTTCGAGCACACTCCTTCGATACATCTTATTCCAAACTGCTACAAAAAGATCTCCCAAATAAATCCACTCAATAGCTTTTTCCGCACTAATCACAGAAAAATTATTATTTGATATATCATTGCAACCTGAATAATTATTCTTATTCATCACAACATCGCAGCTTGATTTCTCTAGTAAATCAACAAAATATGTCACATAGTTAGCATCAACCCAATCATCTCCATCGACAAAGGTGATATACTCACCTGAAGCGACAGCCATTCCTGCATTTCTAGCACTAGAAACGCCATGATTTTCCTGATGTATTACAACTATTCGATTGTCTTCCTCTTTCAGTCTATCAATGATATAACCACTTTTATCAGGAGAACCATCGTCAACAAGAATTACTTCTATATTTCCATAATCTTGTTTTAATAACGATCTAACACACTTATCAATATACTTTTCAACATTATATACTGGAACAATAATGCTAACCAACTTCTGCATTAGCTCACCCGCTTCCTTTGAATTTTATTTAGAAAAAACTGTAACATCGGAATCCAAGTTTTGGAAAACACCGTAAATCCAATCAAAAGAATCACAAGTTGAAGAAGGAATCCTTTCATTCCATCTACAAACATTAAAATTGCAGACACAAGCATTAATAACGAACCTAAAATGAATTCCTTATACATAATATCATACTTAATATATTTTCTAGTGTGGAACACACGGAACATAAAAACAGCAATATAACTTATACATGTTGCTAATGCAGCACCATAGACTCCTATCACTGGAATCAAGATAAAATTCAATAGTATATTAAACGCTGCGCCAAACGATCCAGAAAACAAATAGCCAAAACTATCCTTATGTACAGTATAACTTGTTGCCATGAAGGTGCCCAATGTTAAATAAACACATCCAATAATCAAAAACGGAGTATATTTCCAAGCGTCATAATAACTATCAGCCACATAAACTCCCAAGAATGGTTTTGTTAATAGCAAAAGGCCAATTCCCATCATAAACGCAATTGCAGAAAGTGTTTTGAACATTTTATTGTTGTATTCAGTTTCATCACTCGTGCCCTCTTCACGAATCGCAGAATAACTCCATGCTTGATTAAATATTCCTGTCAGTGTTGATACAAGGGTGGGAAGTTTATAAGAAACAGCATAGATTCCGTTAGCCGCTGCACCAATCATGTAGGTCACCATAACTCTATCTGAAGAATTCATGATCCACCACATAAATGTGTTCGGGATAAGAACAACCGAATACCGAATCATCTCTTTGAGTTTGCAACGATCTATGTTGTGAAAAGAGAACGCTTTATATCCTTTTCCTGCAATAATGGCATAAATCGCAACTATAAAGTTTGCAATGATATATGCCAATAAATATCCACCTGTTTCCATCTTAAAGACAAGTAAAAATGTTATATTTAAAATCGCTATCATCAATGTCTGAAGGATATTTCCAAGTGAATACTTAAGTAACAATTCCTTTCCGCGTAAATCGCATAGAAACAGTTGACTAGCAGATAAAGAAATGACATAAAAATAAACATACATCGCATAGTCAGATACTTCTGTGATGCATCTGCATATTGGAATTAAAACCAGTCCAATTATCATCGCAATAAGTAGAACTATGCTTCCACACTGTGTGTTTTTTTCCTTATCTGCATCTTTGTCTAACCCGAACCGCATAACCGACTCAGCAATATTCAATGTAAGCATTGGCCCTGCAACTGTACTAATAGTAGTTATAAGATCCACCGTACCATACTGACTCGTTGTTAAAACATTAGTATACAATGGAATCAAGAAAAAAGAAATCATCCTAGAGCCAATATTGCCAAGTGTAAAAATCAATGTATTTTTTAATAAGTATTTATTTCTTGACTCACTACCCATTTTAAATATTTTCCTTTAAATACAACGTTGTTTTTTTACGCTCTTGTTCAACTATTTGATTAGTTTTATAAAAATCAACTTCGGTATTATATAATCGCTCAATATCCTCTAGTTTTTCCACTTTTCTATCCAATTTATCAAGTTTATTAAGCAATGCTTCTAATTTATTGCGATTTGAATCTCTTATCAGTGTACAAAATTTTGTATTCATTTTAATAGAGAAGACTGTACCATGAAATGTATCCGTAATGACATAATCTGCATTTTTGAAATAGGAAAATACATACAACGGATTGCAAATTATATTTTTATCCGCAATATTTGAATAATGTCCAACACATATAATCCTCTTATTGTGCCTTTTTGCAAATTTTTTTATATAGTTTTCTTCTTCTCTGCTTAATCTGCCCGTGTATGCATATAAAATGATATAATCTCTTTCATAAGTCGTATACTCTGCAATTTCTTGTGTAAAATCATACATCAGAACTGGATCCATATGAATTTCCGGAGAGTAACCGAGCAATTGCCTAACAATATGAGCACTATTTTCATCACGCACAGAAATAGCTGCAAATCTTGACAGCATTGTTTTAATTTCGTGTGCAATTCCTGTATCTACCAAATCTTCATAACGTGTGCTTCCAAAAGAAGCCGCATATGAAACAATCTTGGAGTGTGCATATCCATCTCCAAATAACTGCTTAGAATATCCTACTGGATATGGTTGAAGGCAATTAAATACTTCATCACTTCCAATCACTAACGTGTCAACCTCACAGTCATAATTCAGTTTATCAACCCCAATATTCTTTAAATCCAGGATTAAATTTCTTTCTATTTCTTTGAAAAAGTTCTTTTTTTTCAGATAATTCCATGGGGTTCTGTTTTTCAGAATCTTATCCACTATGCTTTCAGCTTTAGACTGCGGTTTTTTTAATCTATTTGTAATATCAACACCAAATCTGTAATCTATAAATTCAACTTCTGATTTTGAAACCGACTCAATCATTTTTTTCAAACCATACGCTTGCAAAAAAGATCCATAATTAATAATCCTTTGCATAGACATAATACCGATTTTTTTATCCATCTACTCGTTTCTCCTCTATCTCATAAATATATACGGTACTGTTTGATGCGCACCAACAAATACAAAATAGTACCACCAATAAAACATATAATACCCTATGATTAACGGTCGAATAATTATTCCGCTTTTTCTTGGTTTTAATGCACTCATTGCCTGTGATATGACAAGCACCTCAAAAATCGCAAAGTATAAAGCAATTCTTCCACCATACCCGCTCACACTGGTAAACTGTGAAAACAAGACTGCATATACCTCCATAACCAAGAAAAATGAAATGTCTTCTCCATCTTTTCTCAAATATCTATAACTCCAGATGATCAATATTATTTGAGGAATACGGATTAAAAGCTGGTTTGGCATAAAAACCAATTTTCCTGTAACGTAGCTGACATATTCCCCAAATCCAACAGCCGACAAAGCAGACACAATCGCGGACATCATAATCATCACTACGAAACCAATCCCCATAGATATCAGCATTCTAGGAGTTTCATTTCTCTTACTAACATTGTTTCCTGTTATGCTCAAAGTTGTTCCTTTGACAATATAATCATACAGAAGATAAATCAGTAATATCAGCAATGAGCTTGTGTGGAATAAGAAAGCAATAATCACACAGATAAACGCATTTTTCTTTTCTGCATTTTTCCAATATTCAAATCCCAGGACTCCTAAAGACATAGCGATTGACTGACGCATCATATTCATCGAGGGATTATAAAATGCCATGCAAAAGACAAACATCGCCATCCCAAGGCTTGTGTTCTTATCTTTTCTAACGGCAACATATAGTGGCAGAATCACACATAATTCCAGTATAGTTTGAACGCAATATAATGAACCTGTAATTTTTGTTACAATCAAAACTAATAACGGAAACAATGGTTCCATATCCTTCACATAATCTGTTGTCCATGTGAAAGCATGGAAAGATGAGTTCAAATACTCACCAATGCTATGGCTTCTTTTCGCTGCCTCATAAACAGGCATTAAATAAACTCGTGTATCTGTTCCAACACCCACCGCTCTCATTCCTGCTAACAAACACAATGCCATAACTGATATGAATACAATCGGTTTCCTTTGTGTATATTTCACCCGATCAGAAAGCGCAAAAAGACCTATCGAAATCATAAATACAACAATATATGGTGTCATCTCTTTTTGCCTCCCCTCTTTACACCTTCCACTTCCTGTTTCTCGCAACGACAACCTTAAGTGCTATTCTATTTCCAAATAATGATATCGCAGCAAAAGCCCGTAATCTCTTTGGGGCATTACCATCTTTTAGCACATTTATTCGATGTGCTTTCAAGATGCTCTGAATACGCTTATTCCGGAATTCTAAAGGCTGTGGATTTCTTGCTGCAATATCATATATGACATTTATATATTGAGTCGATAATGCATTATCAAACTGCGTTTTTCCTTTTACCGCTCCGGCGATATCATCAACAGCATCTAAAGCTTCTAAATGCTTTTCCTTATAACCTGAGACAACTATACTTCCTTCATCCCGGTAATAGTAGAAATAGCCATCAAATTCTACATAAGTTACGCTCTTACTCTTCAAGATTGTTTTATAGATTGTAAAAAGATCTTCAGAGAATTTACCATATGGAAATTCCACACCCTTAAATAGGTTTCTCTTAAAAAGTTTACCACACGCAGATGTGCCAAATGGTATACCATATAGCATACTAATCAAAGCATCTTCGGATTTAAAATTAGACGTTTTCCAAGCTGTTGAAGTGTTTTTCTCATCTCGCTTACTCGTTCTCTTCATATTTGCAATAGCTATGTCGGATTTATTCTCTAACATAGCTTCAAAGAGAATTTCTATAAAGTCTTTTGAAATGTAATCATCACTGTCAACAAAAGTGATTAAATCCCCTGTCGCAACCTTCATACCTGCATTTCTGGCATCAGACAGACCACCATTTTTCTTGTGAACAACCTTAATCCTCGTATCCATTTTCTCATAATCATCACACATTTTCCCGCATGAATCCGGAGACTCATCGTCCACTAAAATTACCTCGATATTCTTATATGTTTGAAAAAGAATCGAATCAACACATTCTTTCAGATAAGATTCAACATTATATATTGGTACAACAACACTAACCAGCGACGTCACATCTTTATTCTTCATATTTTCTGTCATTGCTTAATACTTCCTGATATATGTTCTTCATGGCGGAAATAGATTTAGATACATCAAATTCTTCTGCCTTTTTTTTGCAAGCAGCTGCCATCTGGTTCCTTGCTTCCGGAGTCAGGTTTACGATATTTTCAATAGCTTCTGCAAACTGATGTGCATCGTACGGATCACAAAGATATCCTGTTTTTCCCGGAATTACATATTCTCTTATCCCCTGCACATCAGATCCCACAACAGGTACACCTGATGCAAGTGCCTCCACTCCCGTCATTCCAAATCCTTCTCTTACGGATGGAATAACAGCAACATCCGCACATGCATTTATCTCTGGAATATCGAGTCTATGTCCTGCCAAGAAAATCCTGACTCCTAATCTGGAGGCTGTTTCTTTGAGTTCTTCCTCGATTGTTGAATTAACAACTGCTGTTCCGCAGATTACAAATATGTACTGTTCTTTTCTATCAAGCGTTCCTAAGGCTTCTATAATAATTTTCTGGTTTTTTCTCGATGACAATTCACCCACAGCTAAAACCATATGATCTTTTGAGTTTACGCCAAATGATGCTCTATACTCATCTCTGTTAATTCTTAAATTTGCAAACCTATGATTATCTAAGCCAACGCTCGGAATAACATAAACCTTGGGGCAATGCATTTTTTTTGCATTACCATAGTCCTCATGATTTATCGTAATAATAGCATCACAAAATCTTGACATTAGCTTTTCAGCTGTAAAATAAACAATCCAACTCTTTTTTGATGATTTGTCTGTGAATGCAAATCCATGTGTGGTATATATAACTGTTGTTCCAGCTTTTCTATATTTCCTTGCAGCCATTCTGGTTAAAATGCCAACAATAGGTGTATGACAATGAATCAAATCATACTTATTCGTTTTCAAAATAAGTTTTAATTGTTTATAAGCCTGAATATTTTGAGTTGACACCGGGCTTTTTGTATCAAATTCTACCTGATAATGTGCAATCCCCATTTCTTCCAGTTTAGGAATTTCAATCAGGTTAGGGCCTGCCGCAGAATTTTCATTCATTGCCACTGACACTTCATATCCCATTTCTTGAAGTGTCGCGATATCATTCCACAGAAAATGTAGAAAACCAGCAAGATTCACAACTATCAATGCTTTCTTTTTCATCCGTTCTCCTTATGCTGTTTCCCATTTATTAGTTCTTCGTAAATTTTGCAGAGTTTCTCTATATAGTTTTCCGCATCGCATCGCTTTTTTGCATACGCTACTATGCGCGCGCTCATATTTCTATACTCGTTTTCTGTCAAGTTTAAAGCTTTCTGAATAGCTATTGCAAAGCTATCAGGATTTCCCGGTTCTGCCAGATATCCAGTTTCACCATCTTGTACAATTTCAGAAAGACCTGCAATATCACTTGCAACAACAATCTTCCCTTTAGCCAAGGCCTGTAATGCAACAAATGCCCCATTTTCATACCATTCTGACGGTACAAGAACAACTTTGGCTCGTTCAATTATACGATCCATTTCTTCGCCGAAAATTGCACCGTTTACTTGAACGCGACCCTCAAGATTGTGTTCCTTAACAAAATTTTTTATTCTTTCTTCTTC
>UMGB01071474.1_pt1 | contig 11045 bp, 7 predicted proteins | sample 1965161 | NCBI WGS metagenome assembly UMGB01 (sample SAMEA4836060, study PRJEB28245) | human gut metagenome | biome: gut microbiome; material: fecal sample | place: Denmark | collected 2008
CAGATGGAAGAGATTCCGTTCTGCGGAGTGAATATCCGTTCAAGAAAAGCGTCTTTTTTAAGTTCCGACGGAAGAGGGTAGAAGCGGTTGTCTTTGGTGAGTTGCTTCTCCAAGTCTTCGGAGGCGGCAGACAGTTGCCGGGTATAGGGGTGTTTCAATACGGCAAGTACCGTTTCGTACGTATAGCGTCCCGTATCTCTGCGGTACCCCGTAGTCTGCAATTCCATAAGGGCGTTGATGTAACTGTATACGGGTGTCTGCGCCAATGGAAATCCCATAGTTATGTTGACGTTCTCCACTTCCGGGGGAATGGAGTGCAGTACGGGCAGTAACAGCGATTCATTACATAATACGATGGCGTTTTCTTTCTCCTTGCTTGTTTCGGTATCATTTTTCATAACCGTACGCACCCATTCGGGCAGGTAGCGGGCTTGCGCATTTTCTGTCGGAGCGGATATGAAACGGACTTTCTTGGGATGCCGCAGGACGTCAAAGGCTGTTTCGGGCAGTTGATTGGGAAACAGCTTTAAGTTGCGCAGGATAAATTCACCTGCCTCGTGGATGTACGGCGGTTGTTGTTCGTGGGGCAGACGGGTGTAGAACACATCGTAATCCCAGTAGAACATGGCTTTTCCCGCATCCTGCAGAAGTTGGAAGAAGCGGGTTTCCACCTTATTCAGCACGTTGAAGCCGACGAATACGTAGCGGTCATAGCGCAGACGGTCTGTATCGAGCTGTTCTATGACGTGGCGGTACATCATGCCTTCATAAGCGATGCCCAGTTCGGAGAGATTCTTCCGGTAGTTTCTATAAATGTCTCCCAGCCTGTCCCAAAGGGAGATAAACTTCTCTTTGAGCTGCGTGCGCTTGTCAATGGAGAAGTTTTGAAAAAACTGTTGTATGGCTTCTTCCTGTTCTTTATCAAGAAAATCGTAGCTGTCCATGATGTTCTTCAAGTCCTGCAAGTTGCTGAACAGTTTGCCGGCATCTACAAGGTTCTTATCTACGTCATCGAAGTCGCTGATAAGCAGTTCTCCCCAAAAATAGAAGTCATCCAACGGTTCTTCGCTATGCGTTTCTTCCCGGAATACTTTATACAACTCGCACACCAACCGGATAGGGTCACCCGGTTTCAGGGGTGAAAGTTGGCGAAACAGTTCGCTGATGTTGACGTATGCGGGCGACCATAACGGGCGGTCGCTTTGGGCTGCCAGATGTTCATTAAAGAACAGGCCGGCGCGTTTATTGGGAAATACGATGGCTGTGCGTGACAGGTCGTTTCCTATTTTGGAATATAGGTCTTGGGCTACTAATTGAAGGAATGTTTTCATACTTTCTCTATTATTTCTTCTTCTACATACCACAGATACCCGCTGATAGTATTTACATCATACCCCATGCGGACAAGTAATTCGATGTATCCTTGCACCTGCTTGTTATATTTCTTGTTAGGTTTGCCGAACTTGAAGTCTACAACCACGATTACACCGTCACGCATCATCACGCGGTCGGGACGGCGGTTGCGGAGTGCGCCGTTCTCCTGCCAAATGATGTCGCATTCGTTGAATAACCGCCATGCGCCCGAATACCAATCCTTGATTTGCGGTTGAGAGAACGCCTTGCGGGTCAGTTCCCGTATTTCCTCTTCTGTTTCGGTACGTCCTATAATGCCCTCGAATACCAGGCGGCTGATGGCATCGTCAATATCCGCTTCGGTTTCGATGGCAGAGAACAATGTGTGCAACAAACGTCCCCGATTGATGAAACGCCGGCTGGATTCGGCTTCGTCCACTCCGGCTATGAAGTCGGCGGAACGGTTGGACTGGCGGAATTCGATGTCGTGGCGCATGCTCTCCATGTGCACCGGAAGCTTGACGGGCTTCTGGGCAAGCTTGTTCAGGACTTTGCTTTTGTCATTCGGCTTATCCGTATCTTTGTTTTTTTCATTCTGAACGCAGTGAAGAATCTCTTCTTCCGACGGATATATCTCTCCGCTTTCATAGACACTTTCCTCTTCATCCCAACTGCCTTCACCCGTTTGGGCGACTTGAGGCAGGGCGGCGGAAAGAAGTTCCGCCATCGTACCCTTCTGGTCTTTCTTGCTCCATAATATCAGGTTCTTCCCGGCGCGGGTAAACGCTACATAAAGCAGGTTCAGATTGTCCACCCACAGTTGCAAGCGCTCGTCAAGATAGTCTTGGCGGTAAACAGACTCCGCCATTGTGGAAGAGTAGTTGACGGGAACAAGGTCTATTGCATTATAAGGTGACTCGGGAGCGGTGCACCATACGAGCTGGTTGTATGTTTCGTTCTCCAGTTTCCAGTCGCAGAAGGGAATGAGGACGGTATGGAACTCCAGTCCTTTGGATTTATGAATGGAGAAGATACGTATGCCGTCCATTTCTCCGCTGGGGATTGTCTTGGTGCAAAGTGTCTCGTCCCAGTAACGGATAAAGCCGTCGAGGTCGGAAGAATTACTTTGCAGATACTCTGTCACCGCATCGAAGAAAGAGAACAGGTAAGCGTCCTGCTTTTCGATGCTGCCCATATTGAACAGTGTAAAAAGTTCTTCCAGTAGTTCGTATAGCGGCATCAGGCGTAGTTCGTTCATACGGGAAACGAACTCTGCGGGAAGCGCTGTTCTTGCATCAGCCGTTAAGATATTGTGCCAATCTGCCGGTTCTGCAGAGCTCGCCTCTCGCTTGTCTTCGTTTGCTCCTGCGATATTTCCGTTTTCTCGGAGCTTATTCTCATTTGCTCCTACCTTATCGGCTTTCGCTTGTTTCTCATCCGTAATCTGTAATTTGTAATTCATGATTAGCGAAGCTTTCGCTATCTTTTCTTCCGGATTCGACAGATAGCGCAGAGCATCTATCAACATGCAGATGGCAAGAGACGCATCCAAACGGAACGCTTCATCCGATACGACGGGAAGATGCAGTTCTTTGTCGAAATAATCCGCGATAGGCGGTATGTTCTTATTCTTGCGTACAAGAATGGTGATGTCATTCAATTTCACACCTTCCGAGAGCAGTCTTTGTACTTCTTCGCCCAAAGCGGATAAAGTTTTTTCGGTATAGTTCCGTTCCTCGTCAGGCTCTATGAAAGAGACTTTGACATAGCCCTTACTGTCTGTTTTAGGAGATTCCTGAGCTACATCGGCATAGGCCCGTTTCAGCGGAAAGCATTCTTCTTTCAGTTCTTCCAAATGCAAGGAATTCAGATAATCTACCGCAGCGGTAAACAAGCGGTTATTGAAATTGATGACATTCGTTTCACTCCGGCGGTTTACCTTCAATGTTTCCACACGTACCGGGAAAGGAAAAGAGAGTTGGGAACTGTTGTTGTAGAGCTGAGGTTGGGATTGACTGCTTCCCAGGCTGTTCAATATTCCCCAATCACCGTTGCGCCAACGATAGATGGACTGTTTCACGTCACCCACAATCAGACTGTCAGCTCCTTGTGAAAGCCCTTCGAGCAACAGTAACCGAAAATTATCCCATTGCATGCGGCTTGTATCCTGAAACTCGTCTATCATTACATTGCGGATGTTGGCGCCTATTTTCTCGAATACGAAGGAAGAATCGCCCTCGTGCACTAATTTATGTAACAGGGCGTTGGTGTCTGACAACAGAAACCGGTTATGCTCTCGGTTCAGTGTGCGTACTTCTTCATCGATATGGTTGAGCAGCTGTAATTTGTTGAGATGTTGCAACGAGAGGCGGCAACTGTTTATCGTACGGCTTTTCTGCGGGCGCAGCCTCTCTGCATCCTGAAGCAAAGGTATCAGACTGGTTTCCGCAAGACGGATAATCTCATCCTTACGGGAAGATGTTTTTGTAGCCCAGTTTTTGGCATCTGCCAGACTGTTTTGTAAGGTGGCATTCAGTACGTCTTTGTCTGTCAGCCGCCCGTCACGCAATTTGCGGAAATAGCTGCCTATGCCGCGTGCACCGCCTTTCAAGTCCTCGGGTACGAGAGCATGACCGTCCAGCTCTCCTTCGAATTGGTCGTAGAAACCTTTCATCTGTTCCAGCGCATCAGTCTCTATTTCGCGCAGCACGTCACGATAAAGTTTGATTGTTTCGGGCGAACGAAGTTTGAGACGCAGTCCTTCGCCGCGTTCTATATAACTTTCATCGAAGATGTTCCGTCCGAAACTCTTGACTTCATTGGAGACATTCCAGCGTTTGTCATCGGCAATGCGTTCGTTGATGTAATCCAATAGCCAAGCCAATACGGGTGAAGAGGGAGTCAGCTTTTCAATCATACTGTCGACGGCGTCGCTCAGCACATCGGCGTTATTCAGTTCGATGTTCAGATTGGGGCTGAGTTCCAGCTCACGGGCAAGGTTGCGCATGACGGACTGGAAAAACGAGTCGATTGTCTCCACGCGGAAGCGACTGTAATCGTGCAGCATATATTGCAAGGCCATCCCTGCACGTTGGCGCAGTTCTTTGTCGGAAAGGGAAGAGGAATTCAAATCCTCTTTGATACGTTTCAGGTAAGCGTCTGATGCAGGGTCTGCCTTCCAAATGCCGTAAAGTTGCGTTAAAATACGCTCTTTCATCTCCGCCGTAGCCTTGTTGGTAAAAGTTACGGCAAGAATCTGCCGATAGGCGCGGGGATTGAGAATCAGAAGCTTGATGTATTCCACAGCCAGTGTGAAGGTCTTTCCCGAACCGGCCGAGGCTTTATATACTAATAGTTCCATGTAGATATGCGGCTTTGAAGTTTGACTACAAACATACATAAAAATCATGAGAAAGGCTTAAGGCTAACGTGAAAAACAGGTATGCAAAAAAGGACTGTACCCTTTTGTCCGTATGGTACAGTCCTTTATATGTATCTTTAATAAAGATTTATACGCTCTTATCAAAGAACGGGTGTCTGGAACAGGAATGTGAAAGAGGAACTGTCTTTCAAATCTTTTACGGCATCTCCCGCGTAGATTTCTCCGTTGGTCAGCGCGAGTTTCTTTACTGCGGCTTTAGGGCTGAAATCTATTTTCTTCAAATCAAGCCAGAACAGGTTAGGAGTGAGGGTTGATTCAAAATAATAGACTTTATCCTTTTGGTTGGAGACCGAACGCCAACGGGTGGAAGAGATGTGGGGCTTATCCGGTGTAGTGATTCCAAACGGGACAGATACGGTACGCAGCACGCTCAACACACTGGGCACTGCAATCTTTGCGTCTGCCGTCTGAGGAATGGCATGGATGTAGAATGACGCACGTACAAAACGGTCGCTGGAACGATTGGTTCCGGGCAGCATTTGCAATCCGCCGACTTCTTTCCAGTAGTCGTTTATGGCTAATTGATCCTCATATTTGGGCGAGTTGGTCATTACCTGATATTCTTTGCCCTCGTGGATACTCAGTTTTCCGTCCAGATATTCCAGGATAGCGGTATTTCCCGTTTCGTCTGTAATAGCCAAATGAAGGGTGGAAGCCGAGCCGTTCGGCATTTTGGGGGCATCAATGCGGAAGGTCTCTTTTTTCAGCTCGTCTACGGCTTCGCGTACGGTAGCGAAGTTGTCAAGTACGTATTGCGTCCAAATACTGATGCCCATTACGGGGCGGGTATCTCCGGGACGGTCATATACGGACTCCGGCAGGAATAGCAGGCCGGCCACCAGACCTTTCTCATTCATACCGTCACATGTACCTATGTCATAACCTGTTGCAATGACACTGCCGTACTTTGATGTCCATTTCACTGTTTCGCCTTTATTGTATCCGGCTCTTTCCATTCCCCGCGGGAATACGTAGATATTACTCATGATATCCTCTTTCCAGTCCATTGTACGGCCTGTGATAACCATATTGTCCGGTCCGATGTAAGTGGCGCGCGTACATGCGTCCGCTTGTTGTATGCCTAATGAAAACAGGGCAGCTAAGGCTGTTAATGCTACCGTTCCTCTTTTTGTATTCATAATCTTATGAGTTAAGTGATTTATATACAAAGAGTAACAAATGCAGCATCAAACAGTTTGATGCAAACAGACTTTTTAGGTTCTATTCTGTTTTTTCTTTTAGAAGGTCTTCCATTTTCAGTACTTCATCACGGTATTGCGCGGCTTCGATGAAGTCGAGTTTCTTGGCGGCTTCCTGCATCAGTTTCTTGGTACGCTCGATGCTCTTTTCAAGCTGGGCACGGTTCATGTACTGAACAATCGGGTCTGCGGCAAGCGTAGCGGTACTGTCTTGTTCCACATAGGGACGTGGAGTGGTTGCGGAAGATTTTTCTTTGCCGGCTCCGCTTTCGGCAAACCCTTCCGTACCGGCAAATACGTTGAGGTTCTTTGCTTTCTTGATTTGCCGGGGAGTAATGCCATGTTCTTCGTTATACTTCAATTGCTTTTCGCGACGGCGGTTGGTTTCGTCAATGGTAAGCTGCATACTTTCCGTAATTCTATCAGCATACATGATAACCATACCGTTGACATTACGGGCGGCACGCCCCGCTGTCTGCGTCAATGAACGGTGAGAGCGGAGAAATCCTTCCTTGTCCGCATCCAGAATGGCCACAAGAGAGACTTCCGGTAAGTCCAGTCCTTCACGCAGAAGGTTGACACCTACAAGCACATCATATTCGCCTTCACGTAAATCGCTCATAATCTTTACACGTTCCAGCGTGTCTACGTCACTATGGATATAGTTGCATTTTACGCTGTTATTGAGAAGGTACTCCGTCAGCTCTTCCGCCATACGTTTGGTCAGAGTGGTGACGAGTGTACGCTCATTGCGCTCTATGCGTAATTGAATTTCTTCCATCAGGTCGTCTATCTGGTTATGGCTGGGGCGTACTTCGATGATAGGGTCCAGCAAACCTGTGGGACGAATCACCTGTTCTACGACAATACCTTCGGATTGCATCAACTCATAGTCGGCGGGGGTGGCGCTGACGTATATTACCTGTTTGGCCATAGATTCAAATTCCTCAAACTTCAACGGGCGATTATCCATGGCAGCGGGAAGCCGGAAACCATATTCTACAAGATTGGTTTTTCGGGCACGGTCGCCGCCATACATGGCTCGTATCTGCGGAACACTGACGTGGCTCTCGTCAATGACGATAAGGAAATCATCGGGGAAGAAATCCAGTAAACAGTAAGGGCGTGTACCCGCCTCACGTCCGTCAAAATAGCGCGAATAGTTCTCGATTCCCGAACAGTGTCCCAATTCGCGCAGCATCTCCATATCGTAGGTGACCCGTTCCTGCAAGCGTTTGGCTTCAAAAGGACGTCCCTCGTTTTCAAACCATTGCACTTGTTTGCGCAAGTCGTCCTCTATCTCATGGATAGCCCGCAGAGTGGCTTCCTTGGTCGTCATAAAGAGGTTGGCGGGATATATTTTGTAAGCATCGAACCGGGCAATGGTAACTCCGCTTATAGGGTCTACTTCTTCGATGCTGTCTACCTCATCTCCCCAAAAAACTATGCGCAGCAGATTGTCGGCATAAGCAAGGTAAATGTCTACGGTGTCGCCTTTCACGCGAAAATTCCCCCGGTTCAAATCAATGTCGTTACGGACGTAAAGACTGTCTACAAGCCGGCGCAGGAACACATTGCGACTGTAATTTTTTCCTTGTTGCACGTCGATGACATTATTATAGAAATCGGCCGGATTTCCCATGCCGTAGATGCACGATACGGAAGATACCACTACCACATCCTTGCGTCCGGAAAGCAGGGCGGAAGTGGCGGCAAGCCTGAGCTTGTCGATTTCGTCGTTGATGGCGAGGTCTTTCTCTATATATGTGTCCGAAGAAGGAAGATAGGCTTCGGGCTGATAGTAATCATAATAGGATACATAGTATTCTACCGCGTTGTTCGGGAAGAATCCCTTGAACTCGCTGTATAGCTGTGCAGCCAGTGTCTTGTTATGGCTCAATATGAGCGTAGGCTTGTTAATGTTGGCTATGACATTGGCAATGGTAAATGTTTTTCCGGAACCTGTCACACCCAGCAAAGTTTGTGCGGGAATTCCTTCACGTACACCTTCGGTGAGTTGTGCAATTGCTTCCGGCTGGTCTCCGGTGGGACGATAGGCGGATGTTAACTCAAATTTATTCATTTCATCAGAATTATCGGGCAAAGATAGGAAAGTTACATCGAAAATTTGTGAATTCGTAAGTAAAACATATCTTTGCGATATCAAATTAATAATAACCATTAATGTAATACAACAAAAACATGATTTGGAACGAAAGTATCGAATGCATGGATCGCGAAAGCCTTCGTAAAATTCAGAGCATTCGTCTTAAAAAAACGGTGGAGCGCGTATATCATGACACTCCTTTCTATCGCAAGAAAATGCAGGAACTGGGAATTACTCCCGATGACATCAACAGCATCGACGACATTGTAAAGCTTCCTTTTACTACAAAATATGATTTGCGGGACAATTACCCTTTCGGACTTTGTGCTGTTCCTATGAGCCAGATTGTTCGTATCCACGCGTCTTCCGGTACAACCGGAAAACCTACCGTAGTGGGATATACGCGCAAGGACCTTTCGGCCTGGTCGGAATGCCTGTCACGTGCTTTTACGGCGTATGGCGCAGGCAGTTCGGATATTTTTCAAGTATCTTACGGATACGGATTGTTTACCGGCGGATTGGGGGCGCACGCAGGCGCCGAGAATATCGGTGCTTCTGTTATTCCGATGTCCAGCGGTAATACGGAAAAGCAAATTACATTGATGCATGATTTCGGTTCGACAGTACTCTGTTGTACGCCTTCTTATGCGTTGTATCTGGCGGACGCCATTAAGGATTCGGGTTTTCCGCGTGAGGAGTTCAAACTGAAAGTCGGTGCATTCGGTGCAGAGCCGTGGACGGAGAATATGCGTCGCGATATTGAAACGAAATTGGGAATAAAGGCTTATGATATTTATGGATTGAGTGAAATAGCGGGTCCGGGTGTAGGGTATGAATGTGAATGCCAGAATGGTACGCATCTTAACGAAGATCATTATTTTCCGGAGATAGTAGACCCGAAAACACTTGAACCTGTTGCGCCGGGTGAAACGGGAGAGCTGGTATTTACTCACCTTACTAAAGAAGGCATGCCGTTGCTGCGTTATCGCACTAAAGACCTTACGGCTTTGCACTATGACAAATGTTCTTGCGGACGTACATTGGTGCGTATGGACCGTATTCTCGGACGTAGTGACGATATGCTCATTATACGCGGCGTGAATGTATTCCCCACGCAGATTGAATCCGTTATTCTCGAAATGCCTGAATTTGAGCCGCATTATCTGCTGCTTGTCGACCGTAAGAATAATACGGATACCATGGAACTGCAAGTAGAAGTCCGTCCGGAATATTACTCCGATGAGATTAATAAGATGCTGGCTTTGAAGAAGAAGCTTACCGCGCGTTTGCAAAGCGTATTGGGCTTGGGCGTAGATGTCCGTCTGGTAGAGCCTCGCAGCATTGAGCGCAGTGTAGGCAAAGCGAAACGCGTAATTGATAATCGTAAATTGTAAATCGTCAAATAGTAAAACTTATGGTAGCAAAACAACTTTCTATTTTTTTGGAAAATAAGTCCGGTCGTCTTACGGAGGTGACGGAAGTTCTTGCCAAAGAAGGTGTTAATCTTTCTGCTCTCTGTATAGCCGAGAATGCCGATTTTGGTATTCTTCGCGGTATTGTCTCCGAACCGGATAAAGCATATAAGGCCTTAAAGGATAATCATTTTGCCGTGAACGTAACTGATGTGGTGGGTATCAGTTGTCCCAATATTCCGGGGTCATTGGCAAAAGTGCTCCGTTGCCTGTCTGATGAAGGCGTATTTATTGAATATATGTACTCCTTTGCCAACGGACAGACCGCCAACGTTATTATCCGTCCCAATGATATGGAAAACTGTATCCGGGTATTGACGGAGAAGAAGGTGGATTTACTCGCTGCAAGCGACTTATATAAACTGTAAAAAGGATGAAAAACAACAGAGTGATAGGGTATAGTCTCAGTACCTCATCACTCTGTTGCTCTGTCATCTTATTATCTTGTACCACTTTACCCTTCTGCCACTCTATTATCTTTATTTCTTCCCTATCCATCGATTATCTTGCGCCCTTAGTCTTTGTTTTTGAAAAATTAAGGTGCGTATCGTTGTTTAATTCGATGCGAACCTCTATCTTTGCACATTATTTGAATAAAAGTAATGAAGAAGAACGTCCTTATAACTTTGCTTGCAGCACTGCTGCTCTCCTCATGCGGAGAATACAACAAGTTGCTGAAAAGCACAGATTACGAATACAAGTATGAAGCGGCAAAGAATTACTTCGCGAAAGGCCAGTATAATCGTGCTGCGACTTTGCTGAATGAGTTGATTGCTATTCTTAAAGGTACTGATAAAGCGGAAGAATCACTTTATATGCTGGGTATGAGCTATTATAACCAGAAAGATTATCAGACCGCCGCGCAGACATTTACCCAATATTATAATGTGTACCCGCGTGGTACGTTTACTGAACTGGCACGTTTCCATGCGGGAAAGGCGTTATATTTGGATACTCCGGAACCCCGTTTGGACCAATCCGGTACATATAGCGCGATTCAGCAGTTACAAATGTTTCTTGAATATTTCCCTAACAGCGCGAAGAAAGATGAAGCTCAAAGTATGATATTTACTTTGCAGGATAAGTTGGTTATGAAAGAATATCTTTCTGCCAAGCTCTATTATAATTTGGGAAATTATTTGGGAAATAACTACGAGTCTTGCGTTATTACTGCACAGAACGCATTGAAGGATTATCCTTATACCAATATGCGTGAAGATTTGTCTATCCTTATCTTGCGTGCCAAATATGAAATGGCGGTGTATAGTGTGGAGGATAAGAGAGCCGAACGTTATCGTGAGACGGTAGATGAATATTACGCTTTTAAGAATGAATTTCCGGAAAGCAAATACATGAAAGACGCCGATCGCATTTTTAAGGAGGCGCAGAAGATTTTGAAAGATTGATAAAAGAGAGGTTATTATTGTTATAGAATAAAATTAATTTAGATAGAAATTTATGGATTACAGAAA
>UMGB01014256.1_pt1 | contig 10949 bp, 16 predicted proteins | sample 1965161 | NCBI WGS metagenome assembly UMGB01 (sample SAMEA4836060, study PRJEB28245) | human gut metagenome | biome: gut microbiome; material: fecal sample | place: Denmark | collected 2008
GGTCAATATGAGCAATAATACAGAAATTGCGGATATTCTTCATCTGCTAAATTTATTTTTAGGTACGCGAAGATAGGAAATTTAGCCTAAATACTATACTTTTGGCATACCATTTGTTGTTAATAGTATATGACAATACAAGAAATAAATAAAGCATACAACCGAATTATCGGTTCATTAGACGAAAAGGAGCTAAAGAATGCGTTCGATTTTCTCCAAGGTTTAATAGCGGGAATACGTGAGTACTCATTCCAAGACAGGTTGAACGAGCTACAAGATACTTATAAATATATGTTGCGATACCGGATCGAGGGGGCTAAAGATCCGATGCAAGACCAGATATACAACAACTTGATCGCATCCAGCTATGAGTTCGCGGATATAGTGAAGCACAAGGCCTTATCGGTAGATTCGCCTCTCTCCTATTATAGCCGTAGGCGAATGATGCAAAAGGAGCTTACCAACTATGACCAGCTCCACAAGGTCTTGAGAAACGCCTCTCTGGTGAAGATAGAGACTCCGACCGGAACCATCACGGAGCAGCAGCAAATCGAATCCGCCACGATCCTATTATTCAATAAGATCTGGACCTCGAATCCTCTCAATAAGGAAGAAATAGCCTCCATCAGGAACCTATTGAATGACCAAGAGTTGCCTTTTATCATCGGTAGCCAAATCGTATCGGCATTAATGTTGGGATTGCAAGCCGCTTTCGATAAGGAGAAACTGCTATTATTATTCGATGCGGCCAATATCCAAGAAGACGAGATTCGTTACCGCGCGTTGATCGGGATTCTCCTGACGCTCTATACCTATAGGAAACGTACGGCGCTATATCCGCAGATAGCGGATCGACTAGCGGCTTTATCCGAGGGATTTCCTAATTTCACGAAAGCGATCCGAACGATTACCCTTCGTTTTATCCTAGCCCGTGAGACAGAGAAGATCACCCGTAAGCTACAAGACGAGATCATTCCGGAGATGATCAAGCTAGGCCCTAAAATCAGTCAAAAGATAAACTTAAAGGATATCAATCCGGAACTTCTCGGAAACGAGATGAATCCGGAGTGGCAGAATATGTTATCGAACAGCTCCTTAGGGAAGAAAATGGAGGAGTTCAGCGAACTGCAACAAGAAGGCGCGGACGTAATGCACTCTACTTTCGTGCACCTAAAGCATTTCCCCTTTTTCCGGGAACTGGGTAACTGGTTCATGCCATTCACGACCGAGCATTCCGCTTTTGGCAATCAGTTGAGCAAGAATCAAACGGAAAAGGACATGCTAGATTCCATGACTCTTGCGGCATTCATGTGTAATTCCGATAAATACTCCTTATATTTCAGTATGATGCAATTGCCGGATCAAGCCCGTCAAATGATGATGGGACAATTTGGTAGCCAAGCCTCCGAGATGATTCAGCAAACGAAGGAGGAATTGATCAGTAAACGGGGAAAACTGGAAATCATATCCGGACAGTACATACAGGACTTGTATCGTTTCTTCAAACTTTATCCGGGACATCTGGATTTTGATGACATATTTACATCTGCGCTAGACTTTCATAACCTGCCAATTTTGCAGCCTTACGTCAGTGATGAGGAAAGTTTGACAACTATAGCGGAGTATTATCTCCGGAAGAATTACTTCCTCGACGCGCTCACGATCTACAATCGCTTATCCGATGCAAATCAAGAAAGTGATATCTTATTCCAGAAAATCGGTTACTGCAAACAAATGAATGGCGATATACAAGGCGCCTTGGAGGCTTATTTACATGCGGATCTTATCAATCCGGACAGTAAATGGGTTATTCGCCGGATCGCCGGTTGTTACCGTACCTTAAAGCAACCGGAAGAAGCGTTGAAATACTATCATCGTTACGAGGCTTTCAATCCGGATGATTTATCGATCCAAATATGTATCGGCCACTGCCATCTTGAACTCAAGAATTATAATGAGGCGCTGAAATATTATTTCAAGGTAGATTATCTGGACAATAAAAGCACGAAGGCTTGGCGTCCGATCGCTTGGTGTTCTTTCTTGACCGGTAAATACGATCAGGCCCGTAATTATTACAAAAAGATCATGGATAATCAACCCAACACCCAAGATTTCTTGAATGCGGGACATACGGAATGGGCATTACAGAATATAAAGGGAGCGCTTGCTTTTTATAAAAAAGCCGTGGAGAAAGAGTCCGGTGATTTCTCGAAGTTCCAAGAGCAGTTCAATCAAGATATCCCCGATCTTCTTGTAGCGGGAATCGAGGAGGCGGAAGTGCCGTTGATGATGGATCAACTCCGGTATTCCTTGAGCGATATATTCTAACTAGTCATCCAACAATTTGAGAAGACAAGAAAAAATATCGTATGAAAGAGATGATACTAAAGACAAAGCGACTCCTATTAAGGGAATTAAAACAAGATGATTTTGATGATATCTGTAAGCTTTTACAAGATCCGATTGTAATGTACGCTTACGAAGGAGCGTTCAGTAAAAAAGAGGTACAAGAATGGCTTGATAAGCAATTAAGGAGGTATCAAAACGATGGCTTTGGCTTATGGGGGATGATAGAGAAAGGCAGCGGAGAGCTTATCGGTCAGTGTGGTCTCACCTATCAAGAATTCAACGGTCAACAGGTTCCAGAGATCGGTTATTTGCTTAGGGCGGAATACTGGCATAAAGGTTATGCTACCGAGGCCGCCATAGCTTGTAAGGAATACGCCTTCAATATCCTTAACTTCGACAAAGTATACTCCATCATACGGGACACAAATATCCCCTCTCAAAAAGTAGCACTAAGAAACGATATGAGGGAAATCGCAAATTTCATAAAACATTATCGCAATATCGATATGCTTCATTTAGTATTCTGCGTGGATAAGTCATAGTTATCAAGCGGAAAGACTGGGATTCGAACCCAGGGAGCGGTTACCCGCTCACCGCATTTCGAGTGCGGATAATACAATTTGATTATCAATTTGTTACAACAGATACTGTAAATACATAGTAAAAACGACATTTATAGTCGTCTTTTTTGATGCAGGTCTATCATCCAGTTAGCCCATTCATCCGTCCCGTAAGCAGGAATATCGAACCACTCCTTTTCGCTCAAATGAGGCAAGAGTTGCATGATCCGCTCCAGCTCACTCCGGAACCTGAAAATATCTTCTTCCATCAGCCTTACCGAATAATGCATCTTGCATTCCTTTAATCCGGGAAAGGTTTGAAGCAATTCTAATATCTCTGAGAAAGCAGAAGATTTACCCTTGTCTATCTTTAACGTGATTCCGGACATACAACATTATTCTTTTTCGTAAGTTGATATTTAAGCAATGCGTTCTCTTGCTCCAATGCGCTCACCTGTCTAACGGCTTCTTTAAGCTGTGCACGTAGCGAGGCGATTATCTTATCCTTGTCTTCCATTTTATTAGTCTTGCATTACCGTCAATTTGCCATCTTCAAAATACAAATACTGATAACCATAGCACCATTGTTCATGGACTCCAAAACTTCCAATGGTTCTATTAATATCATCTGGGTCCCCCCATGATTCTCTTACCATTTCCTTTGTCATGCCTATCTGAACTTTATTAGATAGGATTAATTTCGCATAGTATTTGCCAAACTTTTTAATTAGATTGTTATTATACTCTATTCTTTTCCGCTCTTCTTCTTTTCTATCATTTTCCTTTCGTTCTATTTCTTTCTTTAATTCATATTCATATTTTTCAGGCTCTATGATAGATAAATAGTGCAAATCTGGATTATTAAATGACTCATCTTTCTTATAAGAAAACAAAGAAGGATATGACCCTATTTTAACAAACATAGTCTCCGCATCATTTTTAAATACTAAATGTGGAATTTGGTATTGTTTTCTTTTACCGAAAAAAATCAAGTCTACACATTTGAATTTTGAGCCATTAATATAAAATTCTTTGTCTAAATAGATATTTTTTAATTTATCTAAATATCCTTTTATTACAACAGGATAGAATATACTATTACATGGATATGAACTTGGAGCTTTTGCATACCAATAAATACTATCACCATTATTTGTCTGTAAAGTAAATCGTGCTGCATATATAGATTCTACTGAGCCTTGAGAATATTTTGATATATCTAATATCTTAAATACTTTCCCTTCAATCTCTTCGTAAGGAGTATAATATCCAGAATTTCTATTAACATTATCCATATATTCATTATCATAGTATTTTGTTATATTATCATGAAATGAACACTCAATAGGCTCTGCACCACAATAAGTAATAAAAGCGTTTTTAAAGTATCTTGCTGAATATTTATTTGAATATACATCAGACACTTTATAATCTTTAGGTTTTACTCTTTTTCTTCTCTTAATCCAAATAGTATCTGATGCGACTTTGATTTTTTGTGGAATCTCAAAATTAATATAAGCAATAGGGAGACTTTCATCTGAAGAGGCACGCTTTAGAAATATTATTTCTTGCCCAATATATTTCGTAATATCATCCAATTTATCTTTAGGCATGATATCTATATTAGAAAGCGAATCATATTTTGTATGATATACTTCGATAGAATTAATCATATTATCTTCCATAATTATATCTTGACAACTTAGTCCATACAAACTTGAATATACAAACAGTGCTATAAAAAAGAATAGATATTTCATTTTGTTGATATATTAAATTATTACAATATCACATCCGCAACCACATGTTGCTTCACAATCCACAAACCACGCACCTGTTCAATATCAATATCGAAATCATCATGGTTCTCCCGATCTATAGACCGGGCTATCCAAAATCGTTTGGCCAAAGAAGGATCGCTATAACGGCGCAAGATCTTAATATGGCCATGATAATCTCCGGTCTGCTTATCTTCGACAACAATTCCGAATACATTTCCAAACGGGATTTGATTGGGGAACTCTTTCTCAAAACTGAAACGTTTCAAGGCAATCCAACAACCGGATGGATAGGCCGGAGCCATCGAATTACCTGCGACTTGGGCAATTGCTTCACAATCCTTGCAATCAGGTAAATACCAATATCGCTTTACAGCATCTGTGCTACCTAATAACTCAGCCTTTCCTCCTGAGAACTTGAAATCAACCTCTGGCAATAACTTTAATCCTTTCTCCATAGCTTCTTTATATTCTGTTTCGGTATTAATTATCAAGTTAGAATCAGATAGTTCCAATTCCTTTTTATTGAAATAATCTATTATAATGTTAGCATTCGCCAAAGTCGGTTTTGTATTTCCGTTTCTATAATTCCCTATAGATGCTTCTGTTATACCAGTATCTTTCGCTATTTTATAATTTGACAAATCTGAATTAGAAATCTGATCAATCGCTCTTTGGATAATTTTATCTTTATCAGATTGTATATCAGCCAACATCGATCCATCTCCTTCAAGAATCCACTTGGTATTGAATATTGACCCAAATGCCAAATTGAGTTCTTCTACAAAACTATCCGTTAGATATTTCCTGTCTCCTTTTAGAGCGGAAGTAGTATTAGGATAGTTATATCTCATCTTTTCAGCGACATCTTTCTTCTTTGAAACATATCCGTTTCGTAGAAGATACATATACACTTCATTTATTCTATCTGAAATATTATCATTCATTTGTATATACTAATTATATTCGTACATTTGCAAAAACATTTAATACTTGCCATTATGACAAACAAAGATTACATCAGACAATCATCTGGACTTCCACAAGAAGTTAGAACAGCTTGTGATACCATCTTTCTACATGAATATTACAAGCATATAGAAGAAGACATCAAGTCCTTCAATGATGGATTACGTCTTGGGCGTATCACCGCAAGGACGATCATAAACGAACTCAAGCTTGCTCAACAAAATATGAGTATTCCTTCCAGATAGATCATCAAGCAATAAAAACAGCTTATCAATATTATGTTGCTTTATATTCAATGTTTTAGCCACATTAACTTCTGAGTATACATCAATAAGACAACCTATAACTAAATCTATTGTATCTTGTTGGTTAACTCTAACCGCCATATCTAAACTATAGATAAGAGACATTACATAGGAGCTAAGATCTTTCTTTGCAAGAAAATAATCTCTTAGCATGTCTATTATCTTATGTTGTTCACTAATTATACCTTTAACTGTTTTGGTTTCAAAGTCTTCAAAAGACTCTTTCATCTTTAATTCAAAAGCACTCCTTATCCTTTTCTCAACTGTCAAATAACTAACCGCAAAGAATACCGCAAGAGATGCTACCAACAAAGACAAGACACCAACCAATACGCCCATCCAATCCACAGTCATTGGCTCACAGCGCAAAAGCACACATGATACAGAAATCAAGCTGACAACCAATGATATTACAGAAATAGTCAAAGACGCATTATTTGCCATAAGCTTTAAATATTCTTAAATACAAATTTTATTAGTAATACAGACTTGTATTTACAAATAACACTCGTATATTTGCACTTGTAATTGATTCAATGCTCAAAGATAAAGATTAAAAACAACATATATAATAATGTAAGGAGGCAAAAATGGAAAAATTAAACCTACAAGGTCATAAAGCCGGTAATCTTTCTTTTCGGGAGATATACGACAGCATGGACAGAAGGGCGTTTGTTCGACGGATCGCGACCGTCACAAGGCGTTCAGAAGCTGCTGTCTATAACTGGATTTCCGGAAAGTACAGACCGGACGCATTGGCACAAACAGTAATTGCACAAGAACTTGGCATTCCTGCCAGTGAGTTATTCCCAAAGGAGGATAAGGTATGCGCGCAATAGAATTCTATACCACCCCCTCCGGCGAAGTAACTATCAAAGAGCAGGGACAGCCGGAGCGCCAACTGAAAGAGTCCGATACGGATTTCATTCAAAGTTTCCTTGAGATTTTGGAAGAGTTCTATCCGGAGGCTTATGCGGCACTCCGCAAGTATTACGCCCGCTACGACGGGAATAAATGCTACCGGGATTTCTTGGCTGTACGCAGGTTTATCAAATGCAACTTCGGGCTGTACGATAACATGATAGACGTGGATGAGAACTGGAATTTCAAATTCGAGTTTGTCGGCTGCCCTCTACGAGGAGAATGTGACGGGTTTAAGAAAATCTGTGAACCGAAGTTCAACAGTACATTATCAGACAGCCAGCTTCGGGTGATGGAGCTTTGCTACTATGGCAAGAAAGACGAAGAGATCGCGGAAACGCTTTTCATCTCGTCCCACACCGTAAAGAACCACCGGAAGAACGTTTTCCGGAAACTCTCGATACACTCCATGGCGGAGTTCATGCGATACGCGAACGAAAAGAATCTATTTAAGGGCGAATAATCATGCCAACCGAAAACACCTATCAAAGCATACCTTCTTTACGAAAGATCGAGATCGAATACCTTGCTTGGCAAATCACAAGGATGCAAGCGGGTATCCGGGAATTTATCGGGCAAAAGGAAGCGCACCTCCGTTTCGGGAGGCAGAACGTGGAAAGATGGGTCTCGGAAGGTAGGCTACAACGTTACAAGCGACCGGGCAAAATCGAGTACAGGCTGGAAAACCTGTATAAGTGCGCCCTAGATCCATACGACTATTAAATGAATCATTAACATAGCAAGGCACCTTGGCAAGGCGTTGCAAAAGGAAGTTTACGATACCCATCCAACTCGCTATTTCACGGACGGTAAACCGCATTGCTAATAAATCATTGACGTATGAAAACAGATTACTGGAAACTCGCCCAAGCGGTGAGGTGGGGATTTTACATCCTTTTCGGAACGCTCGCCATACTTGGAATCGTGGCTATTTGCCTAGGACATTTCCTGCATATCATCACGACGTCCGGATGTGCGGCAATGGCTTACATGATAGCTAAACATTGGTAACTAATATTTAAAAACATAACATCATGTCGAATCTAATTCAGATCAAAGTAGCTGAGTTGAATCAGCTAGACCCGCTCATGATAGCGGAAGATAACAGGGTAGAACAAAAGTTCATCCAAATGTATAACGCAATCTGGGGTACCGCCCAAGGAGCGCAAATCTACGAGAAAGAGAAATTCAACTTCCGGAAGATCTTACAAGACAAGCCGGAACTGCAAAAATGCACACCGTTATCCCTCTATGGATGCTTTTTGGATATAGCGGTCAACGGCCTGTCACTTGACCCGACAGGACGACCGCACTGTTATATTCTTCCCCGTAGCACGAAGACCGGCTATAAGGATAACAACGGTAGCGATATCTACGAACTACGTGCTTATCTCTCCATCACCGGATATGGCGAGTTAGTCATGCGGCAACGTGCCGGACAAGTCCGTTACGTGGATAATCCCGTGGTTTGCTATGAGGGCGATACCTTCTCCCCCGGGTTGATCGACGGCGTAAAGACCGTGACCTACCAAGCGGCATGCCCCCGAAAGTCCAACAAGGTGATAGGTGGTTTCTTACGTATCGTACGCTCCGACGGTACCGTGGACTGGCACTGGATGATGGAAGGCGATATCAAGCGATTGGAAGTGTACAGCTTTAAGAACAACCAGAAATGGAACCCGCAAACCCGGCAGAAAGAAGGGAAGGCCAATGCCCTTTATACCTCTAGCGAAGGAGGTATTGATCCGGGATTCTTGGAAAGCAAGCTTATCAAGCACGCTTTCGACGGATATCCCAAGGTACGCACGGGACAGTTCTCCTCATTCGAGACACAGGAGGAACCGCAAGAGATCGACTACGGACTGGAAGAAACAACCGTTATCCAGCCCAATCAAGCCGGACAGCAACCGCAAGCCCTCCAGCCCCAATCGGAAAATCCTTTACAAGGATTCGGAGAGCAACCGCAAGCGGAACCGATACCCGTATCTGGTATAACAGCCCAAATATCACAAGAAGATGAAGAAGCCGGATTTTAAGAGTTCAATATCAACATTCAAAATTTTATCGACATGGATACACAGAATAACAATTTACCTTTCAAGGCTAACGAGGTCATTAGCATCTTACAGACAGCCCCGGATATTCTCGCCCGCAATGAGGCGTCGGTCTCAGCTTGCACGAACGCAGGGAAAACCCTCTTGGACACGATTGAGGGAAATGGAGGTATCGGCACGGACGAGATCGACACTGCGGTACAAGAATACCTTGCGAAGTCAAAGAAGACCGTAGAGAACATGAACAACCGCCGGAAGCCGTTAACCCAAATGCTAACGGCCATATCCAAACGTTTCACGACACTAGAGGGTTCCATAGACGCCAAATCCAAGGGAACCATCCCTTATCTGCTACAGATGGAGCGTAACAAATACGCCGCCAAGAAGCTGGAAGAGCAAAAACGCCGTGAGGAAGAGGCCCGGCAAAAACAGTTGGCGGAGAACGAGAAAGCCCAATACCGGGCCGACATAACGGTCTTGCTTGATACCACGTACGCCGCCTACGTCGAGAAGCATATCAACGCCTTGAACGGGATTTTCAATCGTGCCTCCCTAGCCACGTATGGGGACGTATGCCGGCAGATCACGCAAACAAGCACCGGTTTCTCATGGACGGATTTCGTGAAAAACGTCGTGGATAACAAACAGACATTCTATATGGACGGTGAGACCCGCAAAGCGATCAAGAACGAGATAGCCATCCTAAAGAAAAAAGAATATTCCGATCGATACGCTTTCGAGATCGAGGGACTGAAACAATCCTTGGTCGACCGCCTCCCATCCCTCCGGAAACAACTGGAGGAGCAAGAGGAAATTCGCAAGACCAACGCAATCGAGGCGGCACGGCTGGAGGAGGAGCGCAAACGGAAAGAGGCGGAAGAACGTCAAAAGGCCGAACTGGAACGCAAGCGCAAGGAAGAGGAAGCGAGAGCCAAGGCGGAGGCAGAGAAAGCCACTGCGGAAGTACAGGCGGCCTTCGATTTCAGTGCCGCCAGTATGTCTCCTACCCCTACCAAGGCGAAGATAAAGAAAAAGATCCAAGTCACCAATCCACAAGGATTCATGCAGGTATACCAGATGTGGTTCATGCGTGAGGGTATCAATATGAGCATGGAGGATATTGAGAAGATACATAAGAAGATGATCTCCTATTGCGAGAAAACAGCCAATAAGGACGGTGAGCGAATCCAATCCGCATTCGTGAAATATGTCGATGATATAACGGCCAAGTGATATGAGAAAGCTATATCTGTCCTCATGGATAAACTTCGGGAAATACAGGCGTACACCGAGTAACCTAAAAAAGATCCTCGATACGGAAGAGGGCCGCAAATGGTTCCGGTGGCTGATGGATAACACTTACGATTTTGAATTTGACTTCGCAGTCATTGAATACTTAAAACTCAAGGAAGAAGATGCAAGATACGTATTACCTACGGTCTGAGTTGCTGACCTCAGACCTGACAGAACTAAAGAACCTCCTCTATCCCCGTACGCAATACGGGGATAAGGAGAAGGCGTTCAAGTTCGGGAGTCTGGTGGATGCGATGCTGACAGAACCCGAACGGGTAAGATATGACAAACATACGGTAGATGACGTATTGTATTCCGGGGAAGATTGGGAACTGGCACAAGCCATGATCAAGTCACTCCGTATGGAAGCCCGACACGATCCCTTATTGGCGCAAGTGCTTGCTAAAGCGGAGACGCAACGGTTCATGGTAAACAAGGGGCAACGTTTCCAATACGGCAACTTTGAATATACGCTCGACACTCGTTGCAAATGGGACTGGTGGCTTCCCACATTCGGATTCGGCGGAGACTTGAAAACTACCTTCGCCAGTTCCCAGAAACAGTTTGACGAGGCGATTGATTTTTTTGATTGGGATCGTTCCCGTGCCTGGTATATGGATATCGCCGGAAGCCGTCAAGATTTCATCTATGGTATCTCCAAGAAGAACCAAAAAGTGTTCAAGGCTTTCATCAGACGGAACGATCCGAGCTACCGGAAAG
>UMGB01038895.1_pt1 | contig 10922 bp, 5 predicted proteins | sample 1965161 | NCBI WGS metagenome assembly UMGB01 (sample SAMEA4836060, study PRJEB28245) | human gut metagenome | biome: gut microbiome; material: fecal sample | place: Denmark | collected 2008
AAGTTTCCAACGACGCTAAGAGCTGGACAGAAGTCTACAAGACCGAAGAAGGACGTGAAGGTATCAACGAAGTGTTTTTCCCGGAAGAAATCAAAGCCCGTTACGTACGTATGTTGGGCATAGAATTAGGCTGGTGGTTCGGTTACTCTTTGTGGAGCATGGATGTATTGAGCGGCACGAAACCGTCTGAAGGGTTGAGCGACGTGCATTTCCTCCGCCTGACCTTAAAAGACAAAGACGGAAAGGTGATTTCCGAAAACAATTACTGGAGAGGTAACGAACGTACGAATTTCAAGGCACTCAACCAACTCCCCGGTGTAAAACTGAACGTATCCTCCAAACTGGCACGAAAAGACGGAAAGGCAACGATACAAGCCACGGTCAGACTGCCCAAATCAGCAGACGCAGTAGCTTTCGGTGTACGTGTACAAGCCGTACGCGCTTCCGACGGCGAACGCTTGCTTCCCGCCCTCATGAACGACAACTATTTCACATTGATGCCGGGCGAGAAGAAGGACATCCAAATCACCTTCGACGAGTCGCTCTTGCAAAACGATTCGTACAAACTCATTGTTGAACCTTACAACAAAAAACTATAAACATTATCCGGACGGAAGGACATCCTGAAAGACTTCCGTCCGGGTATTTAAACTAAAAAAAATGAAAACGTTTCAAAACATTACACGTCGCATCGGCTTCTGTGCCGTGTTGGCCTGCACGGGTTTGCAAACCCCGTTACAGGCTAAAATCACACTACCTGCCTTTTTCACGGACAACATGATTATCCAGCAGCAGACTACCATGACTTTGTTCGGAAAAGCCAAACCGAACAAGAAGGTTAGCATCGAAACAAGCTGGAACAATCAGCATTATGAAACGAAAGCCGACGCACAAGGAAACTGGCGGGTTGCTGTCTCCACTCCGACAGCCGGAGGTCCTTACCGCATCACATTGTCCGACGGGAAAAAGACCGTATTGGAAAATGTCATGGCAGGCGAAGTCTGGTTCTGCTCCGGACAGTCCAACATGGAGATGCCGATAGCGGGATGGGGAAAAATAAAGAACTACGAACAGGAAATCGCTGCTGCCGACTATCCCGGTATCCGGCTGTTTCAGGTGAAGAAACGCACTTCCGTGGCTCCTCTCGATGCTTACCAAGTGGAATCCACCATGGGCGGGTGGAAAGAATGCTCACCGTCCACGGTTCCGGAGTTTTCCGCCGTGGCCTACCTTTATGCCCGTGAACTGCACCAGAAACTGAATGTCCCCGTCGGAGTCATCGACTGTACTTGGGGAGGGACTCCGGCCGAAGCCTGGACTTCTTCCGAATCCCTCAAACAAGTCATGGGATATCAAAAGAAAGTCGGAAAGTTGGAAGCATTAGGTTTCGACCGGGACAAAATCATGGCTGAGTACGGAAAAGAACAAGCATCGTGGAAAGCCGAAATCAGCAAAATAGACAAAGGATACCAAAACGGTAAAGCTTGTTGGATTGGGGAAAACGTGGACGACAACGACTGGCAGCAAATGGAGCTTCCGGGCTACTGGGAAGGCAAAGGATTGCCCAATTTCGACGGCGTGGTTTGGTTCCGCAAGCAAATCGAAGTCCCCGCAGACTGGGCCGGAAAGGACCTACAGTTGAACCCGGGTATCATAGACGATGAAGACATTGTGTATTGGAACGGAGAACAAATCGCCAGTGGCGCAGGCTATAACGTACAGCGCCATTACACCGTACCGGCCCGTCTGGTCAAAGCCGGCAGGAACACTTTGGCCATCAAAGTCAGCGACAACGGCGGCGAAGGCGGCATTGCCGGAAAAGCAGAAGACATGAATCTCAAACTTTCCGACCAGGCTTCCCTGTCTTTGGCCGGAAGCTGGAAATATCGTGTAGGATGCTCCTTGGCCGACATGCCACCGGCACCGATATATCCAGAGCACTCATCTTTCCCGTCCGTACTTTTCAACGGGATGGTTCACCCGTGTCTGGAGTATCCCGTCAAAGGTGTCATCTGGTACCAGGGATGCAACAACGTGGGACGTGCAGAAGAGTATGAAAGCCTATTCCAGACACTTATCACCGACTGGCGCAAGCAGTTCGGACAACCCGACATGCCATTCTATTTCGTACAGTTGGCCAACTATCTGGACCGCAAGCTTGTACAGACGGACTCACCCTGGGCTGCCCTCCGTGAGGCGCAATCCAAAGCACAACATCTGGCTCACACCGGTATGGCCGCCAATATAGACATCGGAGAAGCACACGACATCCACCCGAAGAACAAGCAAGAAGTGGCACGCCGTTTGGCCGTCATCTCACTGGCCGATACCTACGGACAGAAAATACCCGCCCAAGCACCGGTATACGACAACTATACGGTAGAAAACGGCAAGGTACGCATTTCGTTCACCATCCCCGCTATCGGCGAACGCTTCGAACAAAACAAAGACATCAAAGGCTTCATCATTGCCGGGCCCGACCATGTGTTCTACCCCGCCGAAGCCTATACGGAAGGCGACGAAGTGGTGGTCTACTCACACTATGTCAAAGTGCCGGTAGCCGTCCGTTACGGATGGGCCGACAATCCGGAGTGTACCCTGCGTACACCGACCAACCTGCCGGTAGCGCCTTTCCGTACCGACAACTGGTAAATCATCATTCAACAATAAACAAATCTTACAGCTTATGAGAATTAAAGCTATTTTATCTTTATGTCTGTTCACGCTGGCCACAGCAGTTTCAGCAGACGAGTTCATCAAAATCAACACGGACCAAGTCGGTTTGGTACTCCGCGCCGCAGACAACGGCAGGCTTTACCAATCCTATTTGGGCAAACGCCTGGCTAACGAAAGCGATTTGCAGCATTTGCCCAAAGGCAACGAGGCTTATCTGACCCACGGCATGGAGGACTATTTTGAACCGGCCATCGAAGTACACCACAATGATGCCAACCCGTCATTGCTGCTCAAATACGTGTCGCACACGTCCAAGAACGTACAGCCGGGAGTGGACGAAACGGTCATCACCTTGCAGGACGACAAATACCCCGTCACCGTGAAGTTGCATTATGTGGCCTATGCCAAAGAAAACATTATCAAAACCTTCACCGAAATCAGCCATCAGGAAAAGAAACCGCTGAAACTGGAACGCTATGCTTCTGCCATGCTGCACTTCAGCCGGCCGGCCTATTATCTGACGGAGTTTTCAGGAGACTGGATTTATGAGGCCACGATGAGCACCACTCCGCTGAACTTCGGCAAGAAAGTGCTCGACACGAAGTTGGGTGCACGTGCCAACATGTTCACTCCTCCCATGTTCATATTATCTTTGGACAAAGAATCTTCGGAGAACGAAGGCGAAGTGATTTTAGGAACTTTGGGATGGACGGGTAACTTCCGTTTCACATTCGAAGTGGACAACAAGAAAGACCTTCGCGTCATTGCCGGTATCAACCCGTATTTCTCGGAATACTCGTTGCCCAAAGGCGAAACGTTCCGTACTCCGGACTTCTACTTCACTTACAGCGACTGCGGACGCGGACAGGCCAGCCGCAACTTCCACGACTGGGCACGCAAATACCAGCTCAAGGACGGCCAGGAAGACCGCATGACCCTGCTCAACAACTGGGAAGCCACCTACTTCGACTTCAACGAGGACAAGTTGGTAGAACTGATGGGCGATGCCGTAAAATTGGGCGTGGACATGTTCCTGCTCGACGACGGATGGTTCGGAAACAAATACGAACGCCACAGCGACACCCAAGGATTGGGAGACTGGGACGAGACACAGCACAAGCTGCCTCATGGCATCCAGAAACTGGTGGACGAAGCAGCCAAACGCAACATCAAGTTCGGCATTTGGATAGAGCCGGAAATGGTGAGCCCCAAAAGCGAACTTTACGAAAAGCATAAAGATTGGGTGATTCACCTGCCCAACCGCGATGAGTATTATTTCCGCAACCAGATGGTACTCGACCTGAGCAACCCCGAAGTACAGGATTTCGTCTTCGGTGTAGTAGACGGGCTGATGACCAAATATCCGGGCATCGCTTATTTCAAGTGGGACTGCAACAGTCCGATTACCAATATCTACTCTCCGTATCTGAAAGACAAGCAAACTCATCTCTATGTGGACTATGTGCGTGGACTGTACAAGGTGCTCGACCGCATCAAGGCCAAATATCCCAAACTGCCGATGATGCTTTGCTCCGGCGGTAGCGGCCGTATCGACTACGAGGCATTGCAGTACTTCACAGAGTTCTGGGCCAGCGACAACACCGACCCCATACAACGCCTGTTCATCCAATACGGTTACTCGTTCTTCTATCCGGCCAAGTCCATGAGTGCCCACGTGACCACATGGAACAAGAACGCGAGCATCAAATTCCGCACGGACGTGGCCATGATGGGCAAGCTCGGTTTCGACATCAAGCTCAGCGACATGAGCGGCGACGACCTTACCTATTGCCAAGGTGCCGTGAAGAACTACAAACGCTTGCGTCCGGCCATCATGGAAGGCGACCTCTACCGTCTGGTATCTCCGTACGACGGTACGCGCAGCCATGCAGCCAACCAGTTTGTCAGCAAAGACAAGAACAAGGCCGTAGTCTTCGCATTCGACGTATATCCCGGCTACGGTGAGAAGATTCTGCCCGTACGTCTGGAAGGATTGGATGCCGGCAAACAGTATCGCGTGAAAGAAATCAACCTGATGCCGAACCAAGGCTCATCGCTCGAAGGTAACGACCGCATATTCTCCGGCGATTACCTGATGAAAGTCGGACTGAACCTCCTCACCGGCAACAAGCTTTACAGCCGCGTGGTGGAAATCACAGCCGAATAAATCTTGAGACAGAAAAATGGAAATCAGAAGTTATATCATAGGGGTAGCCGCTGCGACATGCAGCGCGCTACCTTTTGCGCATAGCCTGGCATGGGAAGGAAATGTGTTGGTCTCCACGCCGCACACGTCCCTGCTTCTGCATGCCGGTGAAGGGCAAGACCTGCGCTTCGCCTACTTCGGCGACCGCATAGAAGAGAGCCAGATACACCAGATTCACGACGCATGGGACGGGCTGAACCGCACGGCATACCCGACTTTCGGCCAGCCGCCCCACCAGATTTTTGCTTTGCAGGCCGTACATGCCGACGGGAACTGGACTACCGACCTGACTGTGGACAAGGTGGAAACCTCTACCCTCGACAACGCCAGACTCACGGCCATCACGCTGAAGGACAAGGTTTATCCTTTCCAAGTGAAACTCTACTACAAAGCTTACAACGACATCGACATGATTGAGACGTGGAGCGAGATTTCACACACGGAAAAGAAAACCGTGGTGCTGAAACGTTTCGACTCCGGACATTTTCTGATACGGCGCGGTGACGTATGGATTTCGCATCTCCATGGCTCATGGGCTTCCGAAACGCACGTGACCACCGAACCGCTCACCCCGGGCATCAAAATGATCGAAAACGTAGACGGTGCCCGTAACGGCCATCTCGACCACCCCGAAGTCATGTTCTCGCTCGACGGGAAGCCGCACGAGAACGAAGGACGTGTCATCGGAGCCGCCCTCTGTTGGAGCGGAAACTACTCCATCCGCATGGTGACGGACAATAATTTCGTACACCGTGTCTTTGCCGGCATCGACAGCGAAAGCTCGGAATACAAACTGGCTCCGAAAGAGGTATTCACCACTCCGAAACTGGCTCTCACCTATTCCGGAGAGGGTCTGAGCGGTGCCAGCCGCAACTTCCATCGCTGGGCACGCCACGCCGGCATGCTGCACCATGGCGACCAGGTACGTCCCGTGTTGCTCAACAGTTGGGAAGGCGTGTACCTCGATGTCAACGAACCGGCCATGGCCGAGATGATGAAAGACATCGCCGCATTAGGCGGCGAACTGTTCGTCATGGACGACGGATGGTTCGGCGACAAATACCGCCGCGTACAAGACAATTCTTCCTTGGGAGACTGGGTAGTAGACCGGAAGAAACTGCCGAACGGACTTGAGAACCTCATCCAAACGGCTGATCGGAACGGCATCAAATTCGGCATCTGGATAGAGCCGGAAGCCGTAAACAGCAAAAGCGAACTCTTCGAAAAGCATCCCGACTGGGCTTTGCAAGTCAAAGGATGTCCCTTGCAATACGGACGGGGCGGCACACAAATGTTGCTCGACGTATGTAATCCCGAAGTCCAGAATTTCATGTTCGGCATCGTAGACAACTTGCTCGGCAAGCATCCGCAGATTGCCTATATCAAATGGGATGCCAATGTGGAGTTGAAAAACTATGGCTCGACCTATTTGCCCCAAGACAAACAGTCGCACATATACATTGAATACCATCGCGGCTTGAACAAAGTGCTCGAACGCATCCGCGCCAAGTATCCCGACGTGCTGATTCAGGCCTGCGGCGGAGGAGGAGGACGTGCCAGTTACGGTGTCCTGCCCTACTTCGATGAGTTTTGGGTGAGCGACAACACGGATGCCCTCCAGCGTATCTACATGCAATGGGGTACCTCGTACTTCTATCCGTCCAACGCCATGGCACAGCATATCAGTGCCTCGCCCAACCACCAGACGGGACGTATCATCCCTATCAAGTTCCGTTGCGACGTGGCCATGAGCGGGCGGTTGGGTATGGAATTGCAACCCAGCAAGATGACGAAAGAAGAATACCAGCAAACGGCACAAGCCATCAAGGACTACAAGTCCGTACGCGACGTCATCCAGTTAGGCAATCTGTACCGTCTGGTATCCCCGTACGACGACAAAGGCATCGCTTCACTGATGTACACCGACGATACGGAAAACAAAGCCGTATTCTTCGCCTACAAGATGGAACATTTCAATAACCAGGTGATACCTCGCGTTTGCCTTCGGGGATTGGACCCGTCTAAAAACTACCGCGTACGCGAATTGAACGTCAAGACCGGCGGACAACCTTGTTTCCTGAACGGCAAAACGTTCTCCGGTGCCCTACTGATGAACACCGGTATCGAAATGCCGCTCGGCAGCGATTATGCCAGTTGCGTACTGGAACTCACTGCGGAGTAAACATTACATCCTTCCACACAGAAGGCTTTCTAAATCTGGAGTTTGTACTTTTCTCAAGGTACAAACTCCTTTTTCATGGCACAACAGGAAAGGAAGACGAAAAATAACGCTATATTTGTAACCGAATCGTAACACGTATGACATCTTGAGTTCATATCGAATACCTACCTTTGTCGCCAAATCAGCACATCATGAAACAAATATCTATTTTAGCTTTAAGCATGCTGCTTGCCCTACCTGCCGCAGCCGACGAGGGGAAAGAAGGAAAACCCAAAACGGATTACCGACCGGTCGTCCACGGTACGCTACGTGGCAAATACGAGTACCAACCGGAAGAAAAGGCCGGACGCTTTCAAGTGCGCACCGCCCGGGTCAGCATCGAAGGAAAAGTCGCACCTGTGGTGGCCTATAAAGCCGAAATCGACTTGTCCGACGAAGGTAAAATCAAAATGCTGGATGCCTACACCCGGCTTAGCCCGCTGAAAGGCTTCGATTTCACCATCGGACAGATGCGCGTCCCGTTCACTATCGATGCCCACCGTTCCCCCCACCAGCAATACTTTGCCAACCGTTCATTCATAGCCAAGCAAGTGGGCAACGTGCGCGACGTGGGAGCCACGCTGGGCTACAAGATAGGAGGTCCGCTGCCCCTCACCCTGCAAGCGGGAATGTTCAACGGTTCGGGCCTGACCGACCAGAAAGATTTCTGGACCAACAACATCAACTATTCCGCCAAGGCACAATGGCAACTGCCCAAAGGCTTTTCCGTCACGCTGAGCGCACAGAAAATCAGACCGGAACACATTTCGGTCAACATGTACGACGGCGGCATTACTTACCAGGCCGGAAGATGGATGATAGAAGCGGAATACTTGTATAAACACTATACCAAAGATGCCTTTCAGGACGTGAACGCCTTCGACGGATTCATTTGCTATGACCTGCCACTGAAAAAAGTATTCAGCAAAATCTCATTCCTCGGACGCTTCGATTACATGGGCGACCATAGCGACGGTACGGCCAACGAGAACGGACATCTCACACTGACCGATGCCGAACGCAAACGTATCACCGGCGGCATCACCCTGAGCATCGCCAAACCGTTCATTTCGGACATCCGTATCAATTATGAGAAATATTTCTACAACGAGGGTGCCACCCCCAAGGTTTCCGAGCAGGACAAATTCGTCATCGAGTTCATGACTCGTTTTTAGCTGTTTATCAACGCCTTATAAAGTACAAATCGTTTGGCGCAGAATGAAAGATCATTCTGCGCCAAACGATTTATCAATCTCAGGAGATTGATTTTCCGTTCTCAGCCAATCGTTTTTTCGAGTTCCTTACCTCTTGAAACGTACCTCATAAAGGTCACGCCGGCGGTCTTTCAAATTCCTTACACCACCGTAAGTATGCAGCTCGCTCAGAAGGTCTAAATCGACATCGGACACAAGAATCATTTCCGTGTTTGGCGTGGCCTCCGCCCGGCGTCCGTCGGTGGGGAAAGCAAAATCGCACGGAGTAAACACCCCGGATTGCGCATACTGTATATCCATGTTGTGCACGCGCGGCAGGTTGCCTACGCTACCGGCTATCACCACAAAGCACTCGTTCTCGATGGCACGGGCCTGGGCGCAAACCCGTACGCGCGAGTAAGCGTTCTGCGTATCCGTCAGATAGGGCACGAAGAGGATTTGCATCCCTTGGTCGGCCATAATGCGCGACAGTTCGGGGAACTCCACATCGTAACAAATCAACACGCCGATTTTGGCACAATCCGTATCGAACGTCTTCAGCATACTGCCCCCGGACAGTCCCCAGCTCTTGGTCTCGTCGGGCGTGACATGTATCTTCTCATACATCTCATAACTGCCGTCGCGACGGCACAGGAAGCCTACGTTATAGAGGTTGCCGTCGCGCTGCAAAGGCATACTCCCGGTGATGATATTGATGTTGTAGCTGATGGCCAACTGTAAGAAACGGTCGCGTATCTCATCGGTGTAACCGGCCAGTCCGCGAATGGCCTGCGACTCGCTCAGGTTGTTGAACTCCGCCATCAACGGCGCATTGAAATATTCGGGGAAAAGGATGAAATCGCTTTTGTAACCGGAAACAGCGTCTACGAAGAACTCTATCTGTTCGAACAAGTCGTCGATAGTGCGATAGCCACGCATCTGCCATTGCACCAGTCCGACCCTGACCGTGGTTTTGGCCGGAAGCGTCTCTGAGGTTTCGGGCTGATAATAGATATTATCCCACTGGAGCAGGCAAGCGTAATGTTTGGACTCCTCGTCGTTGGGCAAGTAGTTGGTCATGACCTTACGCACGTGGAAGTCGTTGGAAAGCTGGAAGGTCAGCACGGGGTCGTATATCTCACGTTTGCGCACCTGTTCGATATACTCCTTCGGTCTCATCTTGTCGGCGTATTTATGATAGTTCGGAATACGGCCGCCGAACATGATGGCCTTCAGGTTCAGCTTTTCGCACAGCTCCTTGCGGTACTCATACATACGGCGTGCCAAGCGCAGGCCACGGTAGTCGGGATGGATGAACACCTCGATGCCGTAGAGGATATTCCCCTTGGGATTATGTGTGCTGAACGTCTCATTTCCCGTAACCTTAGCGTATGTATGGTCTCCCTTCACCAAATCATAATCCACGATAATGGAAAGGGCACAACCGATAATCTTGTCATCGGCTACCGTCACCACCTGCCCTTCGGGGAAGATGCGTAACAACGTCTCTATCTGTTCATGGGTCCAAAACACATCGCTGCCGTCCGAATATACACGACGGAACGACTGGGCCAACTGTCCGTAATCTTCTATCTGGAGCGGACGTACCTGAATTTTTGTGATACTTTGATTTTCCATTTGTTCGTCATATTTCACGCCCGCAAAGTTACAGCTTATTTCAAGGCCTTGTTCTCCATCCGACGGAAAAGTAAGCCGTTCCTTCATTTTTTATGCGTCCGAAAGCCTTTCACGGAAGAAAACAGCTCTCTTTTTCGGAAAAAATAGCGAACTTTGCAGTCTATGTTTACCGTCATATTCATTTTATGGGGCAGCGCTACAGTGGGATACCTCCTGCGCCGCCACCCGATACCCGGCCTCGAACGGCTGATGACCTATACCGTATGGGGATTGCTCTTCCTGATGGGCGTGGAAGTCGGAGGAAATCCGACACTGATGCAGGCCTTGGACCGCTTGGGATGGGAAGCCCTTATCCTCACGTTGTGCACAGCCTTAGGGTGTGCCTTGGCAGCGGCAGCATTATGGAGCGGAAGTAGGAGAACGATACCGGCCACCCAAACTCCTACAGTGGAAAAGGATGCCGGAAAAGGACTGCTTTCGCACAAGCACTGTCTCGTGGTATTATGGCATCAACTGGCCGGAAGCTTCACCATCGTGGCGTTTTTCGCGCTCGGATGTGCCTTAGGCGTTTCTCACCGGATACCTTCCCTCCCCGCTGAAGCCGGATTCTACGCCCTGTGTCTCTTACTCATCTGCGTCGGGCTTACCGTCGGGCAAAGCAACGAGATACGCCAAAGCTTGCGCCGCATAGACAAACGTCTGATGTGGCTACCGGTTCTGACGATAGTCGGGACATGGGCCGGAGCCGGAGCGACAGCCTGCCTGCTGCAAGGGCGTAGCTTTACCGACTGGCTGGCCATCAGTTCCGGATTCGGTTACTATTCCTTGTCGAGTATCCTCATCACGGAGGCACGCAACGCGGAAATGGGTACCGTTGCCCTTATCTATAATATCCTGAGGGAACTCATGGCCTTGCTCTGTGCTCCGCTGTTCCGGCAGTTTTTCGGTCCATTGGCTCCCATCAGCGTAGGAGGAGCCACAACAGGGG
>UMGB01027224.1_pt1 | contig 10878 bp, 9 predicted proteins | sample 1965161 | NCBI WGS metagenome assembly UMGB01 (sample SAMEA4836060, study PRJEB28245) | human gut metagenome | biome: gut microbiome; material: fecal sample | place: Denmark | collected 2008
GAAGATACAGTCAAGAAGCTACAGGACAACATAGAAGAAAACAGACGTCTGGTTGAAGCAAGGAAGCGTACCATCCAGACAATCGCGCATGAACTCCGCACACCGCTTGCCGCCATAGCAGGCAATGCGGAACTTATCGAAAACGACAAGAAAGCGGACCGGCTGCGTCATCTCGGTTCTATCCGTCAGTCGGCAGGGCGTATGTCCTCCCTGCTCGACAACCTGATGAACTATTTCCGGTTGGACAACGGCAAGGAAAAGACAGATCCGAAACCTTTCCAACTGAAAAGCATAGCCGACACGCTGCATACGGAGTTTACCCCGCAAGCGGAAGCGAAACGACTTGCTTTCCAAGTGCAGAACTGCGAGAATGAAGTAGTGACGGGAGACAAAGACCTGATACTCCGCATCGGCAGCAATCTTCTCTCCAATGCTGTCAAGTTCACGGAACATGGCATGATTTCATTGTCGGTCGTCTATCAGAACGATACATTTGCAATGACCGTGGAAGATACGGGCAGCGGAATAAGCGAAGAACAACAAGAGAGGATATACCGTCCCTTCGAGCGGCTGACCAATGCCGCCACACAGGACGGCTTCGGTTTGGGACTTACGATTGTCCGTGAGCTGGTGGAACTGATGAAAGGCGAGCTGTCGTTGGACAGCGTACCGGGCAAAGGCAGCCGTTTCTGTGTACGGTTGCCTCTCGGACGGGCGGAGGACACCGCCTCCGACAAAGGCAATGTGCCTGCCGTACAACCGTTGCGCAACATATCCGCATTGATACTCGACAACGACGAGGTGTTGCTCTCCATGACACGGGATATGCTTACCCGCCAAAAGATAGAGTGCGACACCTGCCGCAATGTCCGTGAACTGTTGGAGCGGATACGCGGCAAGAATTACGACCTGCTGATAACCGACCTGAAGATGCCGGACATAAACGGTTATGAGGTGATGGAACTGTTGCGTACTTCGGATATAGGAAACTCACGGAACATCCCGATTATCGTCTCCACCGCTATAGACAGGAGTGCGGAGGCTGAACTGCTCGCCGCCGGATTCTGCGGCTGCCTGTTCAAGCCTTTCTCGTCCGATGAGGCGGCACTCGCCATCACCTCCTGCATAAACTTCACGGAACAACGGCAGGAGATAGACCTATCCACACTGCTGGCATACGGCAACAAGGAGGAAATATTGGAACGGCTGATAACCGAAACGGAGAAAGAAATGAAGCAAATGCGCGAAGCCTTTGAGAAAAGGGATATGGCAGAGTTGGACATCCTTATACACCACCTGCGCAGCTCGTGGATGCTGCTAAACGCAGCCCGACCGCTCAGGGAACTCTATGACTTGATACACCTGCCCCAATACGATGAAACATCGCTGGATGAAAAAGTGCAGGCAGTTCTGGATAACGGGGCGCATATCATCCGGTTGGCTCAAAAGACGAAGGAGGGCTTATGGGAAAGGTAATCATCATCGACGACAACCCTGTCTATTGCGACTATGCAGGCAACCTCTTTGCCAAATCGGGTGTGCCTGTTGAAAAACTGTATAGTCTTCAAGCCGCCAAGAAAGCCTTGCTCAAAATAGAGCCGGACGACATCATTCTCTCCGACCTGCGTTTCCCTAACGGGGACGGGATAGAGCTATTGAAGCATATGCGTGAAGCCGGACACCGCAACCCTTTCTTCATCATGACGGACTACGATGAAGTGCCTACCGCCGTCAGATCGATGAAGTCAGGAGCAGAGGACTATATCAGCAAACGGGTATTGGAAACGGAACTGCTGCCGAGGCTGCTTGCGCTTTGGAAACGGCAGGCTCAATCCGCATCGAAGAAAGAGAAGATATACGACAGGGAAAGCGAAGCGTTCCGCAAGATACGACACCGCATCAAATTGGTCGCCCCTACCGACATCAGCGTGTTGATATTGGGTGAGAACGGCACGGGCAAAGACCATATTGCACGAAAGATACACGAGCAAAGCGACCGGGCGGACAAGTCTTTCGTGGCGGTGGATTGCAGCGTACTGACTCCCTCGTTGGCTGCATCCACCCTCTTCGGACACGAGAAAGGCGCGTTCACGGGTGCGACCGGGAGCAGGGACGGTTACTTTGCCGAAGCCGACGGCGGCACGCTCTTTCTTGACGAGGCAGGCAACCTGCCGTTGGAAGTACAGCAGATGTTACTCCGGGCCATACAGAACAAGACCTACCGTCCCGTGGGCGGAAGCAAGGACAAGACTGCCGATGTGCGGATCATCTCCGCCACCAACGAAGATTTGGAGACGGCGATAGAGGAAAAGCGGTTCCGCAGGGACTTGTACTACCGCCTTCGCGAGTTCATAATCGAAATTCCCCCGCTCAGGGATTGTCCCGAAGACATACTGCCGTTGGCAGAGTTCTTCCTGCACGAGATGAATACGACATTGAAAAAGTCTGTAACCGGTTTCGATGAAGAAGCCAGGAAAATGCTATACAACCATAGTTGGACAGGCAATGTGCGTGAACTGAGGCAGACGATACAATCCGCCGTGCTGCTGACGGGAGAAGGATTGATTACTGCCGATGCCTTGGGATTGGATGCAGGGGAAACGGGATGTTCTTCCGAGTTTGCGTTGGTGGACGACAGAATGCAGAAAGAGCGTATCAGAAAAGCATTGAGGGAAGCCGGAGGCAACAAACGGCAAGCCGCCCGGCTGCTCGAAATATCCGTTCCTACACTCTATAAAAAGTTGGAACAGTATAATATAGAACAGAAAACAGATATAATGTGACAGATATTCCACGAAAAAGGAGTATCTTTGTATTCAGATTGCGAGGGTGGGAAGACCGCTTTCGCATAAACATAGAAGATAGCAGGCTGAGAAGCTAATCCTTTCAGCCTGTCTGTATATAGACATAAGACCGCAAGGCGTTTCAAGTGTAAATCTGGTAAATTGAAACTGAAAGAAGCTAATTGCGTGGTGCTTATGCTATGCCTTGGCATAGCGTGCATTCACGAACTTCTTTCAGGGGCTTACCAGAGCCTACACTTGAGGTGTGTGTTTGCACGCTTCTTTTTTGGACGGCTTCCGGTCATAACTTAAAGACCGGAATATATGGCAAGATTTCAACTGCTCATCGTCCAATCCATAGAGGGGTATATGGTGGAGGATTATGCTGAAAGATACCCCTCCCTCGGTGAAGAAACGGCGGAGTGGCTGAATAATGCCACCTTCCCGATGGACGAGAACGCCTCGCTCTCCATGCTGATCGACGGGAAAAAATGCAAGGATTACGAAGATGCGACCTACTTCATAGAAGCGACTCCCGTAACCGCAAGCATCATCAACGGTATGCTGCGGATGTACCTGATAGACGAAATAATCACCTATACCGTTCCCGTCATGCTCTACACGGGCAGGCAGTTGTACCAGTCCCGGTTGGCAAAGACGGAATGGGAATGCACCTCCACGAAAATACGCAAGGACGGCATCGTACAGACCGTTTTCCGCAAAATCGGATAACTTGGCGTAACTGTCAGGGATTAAATATCTTTATCCCTTTCGTAAATCATCCGTAAAATAAATTTCTCCTTTTTGAAGCCTGTCAAAAAGCGGATTGAAAAAGTTTTGGGAATATTCCCTTGTCTTTCAGGTAGATATGATTCTGATGACCTAATTTGGCATAGAACGGAACTTCGTTTGTCATAATGATTTATGTGCGCACACCCGATAACCGAGTGTATAATAGTAAATCAAACGACAAATGGAATATATCGTATTGACACAAACGGAGTTCTTCCGTCAGATAGATGAAGCGTGCAGCCATAACGAGCTGTGTCCGGCTTACAGGGATTTTACCGACAGGGTGATTCAACTGTGCATAGGCGGAGCGGATCTGCGCCATGCCGTCCTTGCTCTTGCTTTTGCAGAAACGGAGTTGCAGTTTCACAACAAACTATACGGAGAGGAAGCGGACGGAGTTCCGCACCTGTATATCCGCAAAGCCCTCGCTTTCGTGCGCAAGATGCAGAAGCATATCACGAGCCAAGTGCCGCCACTAAATCCGCAATCCGACAATCACCACACTCTGCCCGCACCTGTCCCTGCCCTGCGTTGGACGGGTAAAGCCTCCGACCTCGTTGAAATCCTCTACGGCATAACGGAGATGGGCTGTATCAATGACGGTGAAATACAAGTCGGAAAACTTGCCGCTTTCTTCTATTCGCTGTTCAACGTGGAAGCCAAGGACTGCTACCGCATCTATTCCGACATCAAACTGCGAAAGAACGACAGCCGCACCTATTTCCTCGATAAAATGCAGGAGAAACTCAACAGGCGTATGGACATGGACGAGGAGAAGGAAAGGATGAGGCGGTAAGCAAATCAACCGGGAGATATAACCCGTATCTCCCACATTTTTTGTACTTTTGCGAAATAATCAAGACCAGTTGTTTTATAAATGAATTTAGAGACATTAGATGATATAAAAAGCTTGATAAAATCTGATACTGAAACAGATACTATTGAGTTCAAGAGAACTACCGGACAGTTGGAACGCGGTATGGAAACGCTTTGTGCCTTTCTTAACGGCGAAGGCGGTACGGTGCTGTTCGGGGTAACGGACGAAGGGAAGATTATCGGACAGGACATTGCCGGCAAAACCAAGGAAACCATAGGCGAAGCCGTCAGCCGTCTTGAACCAAGTGCCAATGTCCGGATTTTCTATGTTCCCATGCCTGATAGCGAAAAGAAAGTCATCGCCTTACAGGTGGAGAGTTCGAGGATGGAACGCCCGTTCTGCTACAAGGGGCGGCCGTATATGCGCTTTGAAAATGTCACGACTGTAATGCCGCAAGATAAATACAGCCATTTATTGATGCAGCGGGGAGGGAAATACAGTTGGGAAGCGATAACCAATCCCGACCTTAAAATTTCCGACCTTGACGAACAGGCTATTTTGGGTGCGGTTCGTGGAGGTATCCGGTGCGGTCGTCTGCCCGAAGCCACCATAAGGGAAGATCTGCCGACTATCCTTGAAAAATTCAACCTGCTGCATGATGGGAAATTGAACAATGCTTCCGCTGTCCTGTTCGGTCGTGATTTCTATTATTATCCCCAATGCCTGCTTCGGCTGGCACGTTTCAAAGGGACGACAAAAGACGAGTTCATCGACAATCAACGTGTCACAGGCAACATCTACACGCTGCTGGATGCTGCAATGGCGTTCTTTTTCAAACACCTGTCCCTTTCAGGAAAGATAGAAAGATTGTATCGGGAGGAAGAACTGGAAATACCCTATAAGGCTTTGAGAGAGTGCTGTACAAATGCCCTTTGCCACCGCTTGTACCACCGTCCCGGTAGTTCTGTGGGAATTGCTATCTATGACGACCGTGTGGAAATAGAGAACAGTGGGACTTTTCCACCAGAGATAACGATGGAAAAGTTGTTAAGCGGGCATAATTCTGAACCCCAAAACCTGATTATAGCGAATGTCCTGTATAAGAGTGAGGTTTTGGAAAGCTGGGGACGGGGTATCGGTCTTATGATAAGCGAGTGCAGACGTGTCGGTATTCCTGATCCTGAGTTCCATACCGATGGAAATAGTGTCTGGGTTATTTTCCGCTATACCCGAAAAACTGTTGGGTACGCCCCGACAGTTACCCCACAGTTACCCCACAGTAGCCCGACAGTTACCCCGCAAGTAGAGAAAGTGTTGTCCGCAATCGGGGAACAGACGCTTTCGACCAAAGAGATTATGGGTATAATAGGATTGAAGGACAAAAGCAATTTCTTGGAACTTTACCTGTATCCTGCCACAAGACAGAATTTGGTAGAATCTATTTATCCGGACAGCCCGAAACATCCGCGACAGAAATACCGGCTTACCGAAAAAGGAAAGAATATGCTGAAACAATAACGGGTGTATGGCGAAAAAGAAGAAAAAACAGAGGGACACAAGCACTGATTTGCCGATAATCATGGATTACGGTATCGGCAGCATTTCCATCTACGACCCGGTAGCCATGATGCCACCGCCCATCATCGAACAAACCCGTTTCAAAAAGCTAAACAAGGAATTGAAAGCGGAGTTCAAATGGATGGCGGTTTCTTTGATAGTGGAACATTGGGAAGAAAAAAGGCAGATTCCTTTTGGTGAAGAAATGTCGAAATTCAGAGTCCGGCTGTTGAGAATGTTTGCAGAAGAGCATGGTATCTCGCTGAAAGAAGATACAGAACTGAAAGATTACCTGCTGACACTTGTAGTCATTACAATCAACAAGCAGCTCAATTCAGAAAAGGATAACAAATGACAACAGAAAATCCGTAGCCTGTAATTGACTACGGATTTCTTGTTCATATAATAGCCGGTTACTTCTGCTGCAACAGATGTGCCAGTGCCGGGTCGTCCTGAATGCGCTGTAACTCATCGGCGACAATCTGCTTCACCTCTGATTTGATGCGGTTGTAGTTCTCCTGTATCATCTCCTTCATACGGTCATTGCCGTTCTCGTCCCTGAAGTCGGTAATGACAGGGATAGGCTTGTACATCTTCTCCTCCTGCCTGACCTTATCGGAATCCACCACAATCTCGCAATGAAAAATCTTCTGGTCGATGCGCTCGCTGAAGTTGTCCGCCACAGAGCCGACAAACATACCTTGCGTAAGCCCGGAAATCTTGCTTGCCGGAATAAGGCTGTCCATCTGCGTGTTGATGGACGTGGAAGTTTCGTTACGGTTTATTGTAAGGCTCTGCCGCTTTTGCAAGACCTTCCCGAAGCGTTCCGAAAGGTTCTTCGCCGTTTCGCCGACCACCTGCCCGCTGAACAGATTGCCTACGGTATTCATCACGACTTTCGCCTCTTTGTCTCCATAATCACGCACCAACTGGGAGAAATCCTGAAAGCCCAACAACACGGCAACCTTGTTGCTTCGAGCCGTGGCAATCAGATTGTCCAGTCCCTTAAAATATATCGTCGGAAGCTCGTCTATGATAATCGAAGATTTGAGCATACCTTTCTTGTTCACGAGTTTCACGATACGGGAATTATACAGTCCGAGAGCCGCCCCGTAGATGTTCTGACGGTCGGGGTTATTGCCGACACACAGCAACTTCGGCTCTTTCGGATTGTTGATGTCAAGCGTGAACTCGCTATCCGACATTACCCAATAGAGCTGCGGAGAAATCATCCTTGAAAGCGGGATTTTGGCAGATGCAATCTGCCCCTGAAGCTGCTCGGCGGCTCCGCCGAGCCAAGCGTCCATAAAGGGAGAAAGATAGTTTTCCAATTCGGGATAAGAGGTCAGTATCGGAAAAATGTCCTCGTACCTGCGGTTCAAGAACTCGATAGCGTGCGGGAAGGTGCAATACTTGCCTCCTTTATATATTTTGAGATACCAGATGATTGCAGCAAAGAGTATTATCGGCGACTCCACAAAGAAATCGCCCTGCTTTTGCACCCACGTCTTATTGAGGTTGAGCATTATGGTATAGGCACTCTCGTAAGCATCCGTAATATCTTCCATAAAATCGGGATGAATGGGATTGCAACGGTGGCTTCTCCGTGGGTCATCAAAATTGATTACATAGAATTTCGGTTTGACTTTATACCCGTCCAAATGGTTAATCAGGTGGTTGTAGGCAATGGTGGACAAGTCTGCAAACTTGAAATCGTAGATATACATCGAGTAACCCTTCTCAATCTGTTGCTTGATATAGGAATTTACCACTGCATAGGACTTTCCGCTGCCCGGAGTTCCGAGAACGATGGAAGCCCTGAACGGATTGATGATGTTTATCCAACCGTCATTCCACCTCTTCTTATAATAGAAACGGGTGGGCAGATTAACCGAATACTCGTTCTCGATGAGCCTTGTCTCCTGCATGAAGCTCTCGTTCTCGTTGTTGAACACGTCGTCCATCAGGTTTGTCTTCAGCAACCGGCTCATCCACGTCCCCGCCATCAGCAGGCATACATAGCCTGCGGCAATGGCAGCCGTGTATAGTGCGGTATTGGCGGCAAGCGGTAACGGCAGATCCAGAATCCACCAGTTCAGGAAAAACAGCACGAGACCTGCACCGAGTACCGTCCAAATCCTCGTCCACGTTATCTTCTCGTTCTTCACGCCCTTCGTCCCCAGGCAGGAGAGTGCCAGAAGCACGAGTGCAAAAAGTTTCGTGTAGAGTATGGAGTGGAACAATCCGGCAGTGCGGTCAAAGTTCATCAGAATCTTGTCCACCACACCGATATTCACTCCCCACGCGAGTATCGCCTCGTAGCAATACCAATACAGGTGCATAACCACCAATAATATACTTACGGCTCTTAGAAAATCCATGATTTTCGCCAAAGCCCTCAAATCATCTTCCTGTTGCATACATTTCAATTTTTAGATTTTACGTTGTTTCTTTTTCTTCTTTCTTTTGAGGCTGCGGGCAAAGGCTTCCTCCTGTGCTTCCGCTGATGAAGTGTCGCCCGACAGTAATCCCAATCCGGATGAGTGTTCCCAATCGTTTTCCGAAAGGCTTTCGGTGGCAGCCTGCGGCACATCATCCGAAATCAGCGTGAACGGTATCGGCTGCGCTCCCGCATACGGCAATGTGAAATGTTCCTGCAAGGCGTTTGCGGAAAGTTCCTTGCCCATCCGCGAGCCGTTCAGCACGCATCCAGTGCGGTGGTCTATGAAGGTCGCCCCGTAGATACGCCCTGTCTCCGTAAAGCGGAATACCGTGTCGATGCCCTTGTCGTGCAGCATACGGACAAACGCCTCCCTGTGATAAGTCTTTTGCAGGGCGGCAAGGATTGTCCGCTTAGTCATACCGGCGAGTTTCTTCTCCTTGATATATGCCTTCGATTTCTCAAAGCGTTTCTCCACCGCCTCGTAACCCGTGTCCTTCCCTATACGGGAGGACTTGAACGGATTGCCGACCTTGTTTCCCTTGTCATCGGTGGCGGAATATACCAGCCCGTGATACTCCCGACCGTCCACCATCCCACGAGGCTCTTCGACGGCGATGTTGTAGAGCGAGAGCAACGCACGGTATTCTCCCATCGATTGGAAACGGTACGAGGCAAGCAGCCCCTTGACGGTGTTCGATACCTGCCTCTTCACATCCCCCGCGGATATGTCCACCTTGCGGAGCGGACTCTCCTGACGGCTACGCCTGCCCTCTGCCTTATGCAATCCGTATTTTTCCTCCAGTTCCTTCCGTATCCTGTCGCTCCGCCGAAAGAGAAAGTCCTGATTAAGCCGTCTGCCCGTCTCGTCCACATTGACGGTTACGATATGCAGGTGGTGGCGGTCTATATCCTCGTGTTTATAGACCATGTAGGGCTGGTTGCCGTAACCGAGTTTTTCCAGATATTCCCTTGCGATGTCCGTCAGGTCGGTATCCGTCAGGCGGTCGTCGGGATGCGGATTGAGCGAGATATGGAGTACCGGTTTCTCCGTCCTTACGTTGGTGGGCATAAACCGTCCGAAGTCCTCCATCGCCCTGCGTATGTCCACCGTTCCCGTACCGTCGTTGTAGATTTTGTTGGTAGCAAGCAGCCTGCCCTCCTCCTTGTTAATCTTCTCCCCGTTGTACGCCAATGCGCCGTACAGCGAACTTCCTAACGAGATTTTTGCGACCATTTTCTTTCAAGTTGAGTTTCACTCTTCTTCAAACGCGACTCGGCAGAATCCAAACAAGTTTGGCTCTGCTCTCGCAGCTCTTTCAGTTCTTGGGATAACTGCACGATTTGACGGCTGAGGGCGACCAGTTCCAGCGTGCATTTCTCCAGTTTGTAGAGCAATGCCATAGCCTTTTTCTCGGAAAAACGGCTTCTCAATTCTTTCACGACTTGGTTGTAATTCGTACCGACAGATCTGTATTGGGCGTGGAAATCGGACAGTTTCGTGTAGTATTCCACGAAAGTCTTGTCCACGACCAGCACCTTGAACGGTTGCCCGAAGAAGTGAGCCTTGATGAAAACCGACCTCGCGGCGACTCCCGATTTCTCGAACATCGAGAGGAAACGGTTGTGTTCCTCCTCGTTGAAACGGACGGTGTATCGGAACACCGCCGGATCATTCTTGGGGTTCCGTCCCCATTTCTTCTTCCTTTTTTCTGTCATATTACTTTGGATTTTAGTGGTGTCACGACATAAGCCGCCGCTTTCGACATCCCGACCGGAGGTCTTGAAAGGTTGCCCGACTTCGGAGAGGCAACCCGCCCCCTGCAAGGGCAAGTGCTTTTCGGGATGCTCAAATCTTTTTGAGCCGCTGAAAAGACATCTTGCTGTGTTCAGGCGAACACAAAAATCCGCCTTCGGACGGATTGGATGGAAACTCGCTGTCACAGCCGATGGGACATCGGCGGCGTACCCTGTCGCTTGGGCGCAAAATTACAGCCATTATACGCACGGAATCAGCTTTTTAGCTATGCCACTCGCTACCACTTGTGCCACTTACTTCCACTCTTGCCGGATATGGTGTCAGTACGGATTTTAAGGCTTTACTTTGCCACAGAATCGAAAAATGAAAGGTTTATGGAAACGAAGAAACACTGTATCGGAACAATGCGGAATTGCAAGAAGAAATCCTTGCAGGTTTTCTCCTGCGGGTATCCGAATATCCGTAGCGGCAAAGAAGCGGTGTCGTACAGATTTACTGATTTGTTGTCGTACTGTCGTACCGCTCCGAATCTATGCCGGAGTGCCTGTCTGCATATTCAGGGCTTCGCCTGTATGGGCAGGCAATGCCCCGTATCATCGGGGAAACGGACAAGCATTGAAACAGTTATCCATTGGGATATTCAATCACTAACATAAAACATTAAAAGTATGAGTAAAGAAATCTTTGTAGCTTTTTACACCCAGAAAGGAGGGGCGGGAAAAAGCACCAT
>UMGB01035789.1_pt1 | contig 10787 bp, 9 predicted proteins | sample 1965161 | NCBI WGS metagenome assembly UMGB01 (sample SAMEA4836060, study PRJEB28245) | human gut metagenome | biome: gut microbiome; material: fecal sample | place: Denmark | collected 2008
CTGCCGGATGAAAGACGTGACATCAACGGACTTCCTATGAATCCGGCAGCCAGAAGCTATCCGGAAGAGTTTATCCAGACCGGTGTATCTGCTATCGACGGACTGAACACATTGGTTCGTGGGCAGAAACTTCCGATCTTCTCGGCATCCGGACTTCCACATGCCAACCTGGCAGCGCAGATCGCAAAACAGGCAAAAGTACGAGGAAGCAATGAGAAGTTCGCCGTAGTATTTGCCGCTATGGGTATCACATTCGAAGAGTCGAACTTCTTCGTAGAATCTTTCAAAGAGACAGGTGCCATCGACAGAACCGTACTGTTCGTCAACCTGGCAAATGACCCGGCGATCGAACGTATTTCCACACCTCGAATGGCGCTGACAGCAGCCGAGTATCTTGCATTCGAAAAAGACATGCATGTACTGGTAATTATGACAGATATTACCAACTATGCAGATGCACTCCGAGAAGTATCTGCCGCACGTAAGGAAGTACCGGGACGCCGTGGATATCCTGGATATATGTACACCGACCTTGCAACGTTATATGAAAGAGCCGGAAGACAGAATGGCAAGAAGGGAAGTATCACATTGATTCCGATCCTGACCATGCCGGAAGATGACAAGACTCATCCAATCCCTGACCTTACCGGCTACATCACCGAAGGCCAGATCATCTTAAGCCGTGACTTGTACCGCAAAGGTATCAAGCCTCCGATCGATGTATTGCCATCCCTGTCCCGTCTGAAAGATAAAGGAATCGGAGAAGGTAAGACAAGAGCCGATCATGCAAATACCATGAACCAGTTATTTGCGGCATATGCGCGAGGAAAAGATGCGAAAGAATTAATGACTATCTTAGGAGAGGCAGCTCTTACTGATATTGATCTGGTATATGCGAAATTCGCAGATGCATTTGAAAAGGAATATGTATCCCAGGGATATGATACAGACAGACCGATCGAAGAGACACTGGAGATCGGATGGAAGCTGTTGTCTATGCTGCCAAGATCAGAGTTGAAACGAATTGATGATAAGTTCTTGGACGAGTATTATGGTAAGCAGTAAGCCATGCGCAGATTGATCAGATATGGAATGCAGGTTAACCTGCGATTCCATATCTGGCAAGATGCATAGGGCGTCAGCCCTCAGCGAGAAGAAGCGAAGCGGATTCGAGCTGACATGGCGTCCAATATATAAAGTATAGAAAGGAGTGATACTATGGCGTCAACCCAGGTAACCCCTACCCGTATGGAACTGACCAGGACCAAGAAAAAACTGGTCACAGCCATAAAAGGTCACAAACTTCTGAAAGATAAACGAGACGAACTGATGCGTCAGTTCTTGGATCTGGTAAAAGTGAACATGGAGCTTCGGGAAAAGGTAGAAGCAGGTATCCGTTCGGCCAATCGGAATTTTGTCATAGCCAAAGCCGGCATGGACGAAGCGACTCTGAACACGGCACTGATGGCTCCGAAGCAAGAGGTAGATCTGGAAGTCGGACAGAAGAATGTCATGAGTGTAGACATTCCTGTATTCGAGACGAAGACCAGAACGGCAGATGCGAATGATATCTATTCGTATGGATTCGCATTTACATCGAGTGATCTGGACGGAGCCGTAAAATCTCTGGCAGATATCCTGCCGGATATGCTGAAGCTTGCAGAGACAGAAAAAGCCTGCCAGCTTATGGCGGCTGAAATCGAGAAGACCCGAAGACGTGTCAACGCCCTGGAGCATGTGATCATTCCGGAAGCACAGAAGAATATCAAGTATATTACGATGAAATTGGACGAGAATGAACGAAGCACCCAGATCCGTCTGATGAAGGTGAAAGATATGATGCTGGAGGAAGCGCATCATTACAAAGAGAAGGAGTAAAAGCCTATATTGAAGAAATCCGCAGGGATAAGCCTTCCAGCTTGCATCTGCGGATTTTTTGCTATGAGTTTATAAAGAGTTGTAGAAAGTTCACAAAAAATCAGCATTTTCAAAATGAATATTGAAAATAAAAATCAGGCATGTTATTGTATCGATACGCAGATGAATTCTAATATCTGCACTGTATCTATAGTTACCATTCATTTATTTCAGACCCAGATAATCGGGAAAGAATCTAAAATGAACAATACAACAAACAGATAATGCATGCCTGATAAAAGAAGTTGGCTGTGTATACTGGTATATATATAAACTCTGTGTTATCATATCCATAAAGATAAACAGCTCTTCTTTACAGGGAACATCCAGAGTTGGTACCATCAGAGCTGATAGAACTTTTGAAGTATATGCAATATAGTACAGATGAAGTGTCAGGGGCATGCGAAAGTAAACGGATTCAAGAAATGCATAGACGTGTTTGTCAGATTAGAGCAAGTGAGAAGACAGAGGTGAAGTATATGCAGACGTGGGAAGAAAAGATACAGAACGAAAAAGCTGCTGAAGGATAATGGTGAAAGGCTGCTGCTGTAGAAGTACAGGGCAGCTTTTTGCTTGTATCAAGATAAGAAATATTAAGAAAGTTGTTATAGAATCGCCCAAAAGAATAGAGTATAATCAAAATTAAGAAATTACGAAAAGAGGATCGGCCTATGAAATTAATGACAGAATCTATCTATATCGGACATGACATGAAGCGGTTCAACGAGATCCGGGATGCGCTGGATCTGGCGAAGATTCCATACAAACATAAAGTAAGAAATCAGGACTCAGAGTGGCTTTTTCAGGGAAAAGGAACGAAGAGATCCCAATTTGGAAGTATCGGAGTAGATCAGGATAAGGCATATGAATATGAAATTCTGGTGAGAAAGGAAGATAAAGCAAGAGCAGAACATGAGATTATATAATGCAGTCATGAAGCATTTTATTCAGAAGATTCTTGGAAAGATGAAAGAGTTGTAGAAGTTTTATAAAAATTGAGCATTTCTAAATTACATATTGAAAATAAAATAAGGAATGTTATTCTAATCTAAAAATAGGAGCTTTATTTAAAAATATACTCTGTTTTAGGAGGTGCCGCATGTTAAAGAATAATAAAATCAAAATATTATGTCTGCTCATAATCGGAATCGTATTTTTGTATATATATGGACCAATTGCCTTCATGAAAGATGGATTAGTAACGAGACAGAGTGTAAATTCTTTTGATGAATTATACGAGCTAGGACCAGCACGCCGGCATAAATGTGAAAATGGTACACGTATTTATATTGTATATTTTGGATGGTCTGCTCCAAAAGTTAAAAAAGAAATAGTATATCAAAAGAATGAAGAAACACAAAAGCAAATAGTGGATGTTGATACGCAAAAAATTATTCCGGGATTATATTATATTTCATGGGATACAAAAAGTTCTGTATACAGAATTGAAACAAGAAAAAAATATTATCTTGTAATACCGTATTGTTAAGTTTTTTAATTACATGTCATAATAAAAGATGGAAAAATATATTGATTAATATTTATCTGTGTGTTAACATATACCAAAGCGTATTTCAAAAATTCCAAGGTATATAAAAATAAACATATACCATCTATAATCTAATTTTATTTCAGAAATCTATGCTTTCATACCAATCAATTGTAAAAAAGCAGGAGATGACTGAAAGAGTAAAAAGACATCCTCCTGCATACAGGAGGAAACAGAATATGGCGAAAAGAAAGGGTCAGAAAAGACGTAATCAAAAGTATCAGGTGAATAACCGGCAGTTAAAGGCAAAAAGGATGTACAAGGATACAATTTTTAGAATGTTGTACCATGACAAAGAGAATTTGTTATCATTGTACAATGCGGTGAATGGGAGAGAGTACACAGATCCGGAAAAGTTGCAGGTTGTTACATTGGAAAATGCGATTTATATGGGAATGAAAAATGATCTGGCGTTTATCATGGATATGAATTTATATTTATATGAACATCAGTCAACGTATAATCCGAATATTCCACTTAGGAATTTGTTTTATATTGCGGATGAGTATCAACGATTAGTGGTTCGGAAATCATTATATTCAACTGTGATACAAAAGATACCAACGCCAAGATTTTTAGTATTTTATAATGGAACAAAAGAAGTTGAAGATCGTAGTGAGTTCCGATTATCTTCTGCATACGAGAATCCAACAGAAAATCCAGATCTGGAGTTAAGAGTGACTATACTGAATGTGAATGATGGCCACAGTTCAGATTTGATGGAACATTGTAGAACATTAAAGGAATATGCACAATATGTCGCCAGAGTAAGAAAATATGCGGCGAAACAGGATGTCTCTTTAGAAGAAGCAGTTACGAGAGCAGTTGACGAATGCATAGAAGAAGGAATCCTGGCAGAGTTTTTATTGAAGAATAAGACTGAGGTGATCAAAGTGAGCATCTATGAATATGACAAAGAGTTTGAAGAAAAGAAACTGCGGAAAGCAGAGTATGAGGCTGGAAGACAGGATGGAATCGAGATTGGAAGACAGGATGGAATCGAAATTGGAAGACAGGACGGAATCGAGATTGGAAGACAGGATGGAATCGAAATTGGAAAGCGGATACTCTTAGAAAAAATAATAAAGAAGAAATTGAAAAAAGGAAAATCAACAGAACAGATAGCAGATGAATTAGAAGAAGATATAAACATAATTCAAAAAGTGGTTGAGAAATTAAAAAGCCAAATATAGAATTTGTCAAAAGAATTCCCTGAAGTGAATAATAAAACTTCAGGGAATTTATCATTTGCTCACTACCGGTATTATTCTGTAGTATCACGTCGGATCAATACAGGTGTAATCTGCTTATGAACCGGCTCTTTTAAAGGAGTTGGTTTTCTTTTTTTCATTTCATTCATCTGGAGAACCAGAAGTTCCATGGCAGTCTGTGCAATTTTCTCAATCTGCTGTCCAACGGTTGTGATTGGAAGGATAGCTTCGCTTGCAATAGGAGAATCATCGAATCCGACAATCTGATAATCCTTCGGAAGTTTTCCGTATTTCTGGAATATCAGGTTCAGGAACATACTGGCATAAGTGTCATTCGCAAGAAAGACTCCCTTTTTTTGTGCCGGATATTTCTCTTCAATTTCATTAAATATATTCTTTAGCTGAGCTGAAGTTTCCTGATAAGTGTTTCCCATATTTCTTTGGATCAGTTCGTGAGTAATATGATGCTCATTACAGATATCTTCAAATCCCTGAATACGCCCATAAGTCGGGAGGGTATCAGAAAATATGGAATTGATATGTAAAATGACATCACAGTTATTACGTATCAACAAACTGGTTGCCTGAACACCACCCAGATAGTTGTCTGTAGACACGCTGCAGACATGGTCACATTCCCGCTCAATCGTGACAACCGGGAGTTTATAAGAAGCAAGTTCTTCAGACGAAATGGTATTGCTTAAGACAATAAGTCCCTCAATCTTATAAGCCATCAGTTCATGAATATATTTTTCTTCAATCTCTTTTTTATTATTTCCAATGAATACAAGAAATTTATAATTATACTTTTCGTAAGTAGAAAGTAACTGGTTTAACATCTCAGAGTAATAGTGAAGATACAGGTTGGGGATGATAATTCCAACAAATTCACTTTTTCCATTAGCCAGTACTTTGGCGAGCTTATTTTCCTGGTATCCAAGGACATCCAGTGCATGAGTGATTTTTTCCTGATTTTCAAGAGTCAGAGAATCCGGATTATTAAAATATCTGGAAATGGTAGTTTTTGAAAAGCCTGTATAAGCGGCTATATCTGCAAAAGTTACTTTTTTCTGTTTCATGTAAATCCTCTTCCTTATAATGTATATTATCAGTATAGCAAGTGCATTGAAAAAAATCAAACAAAAAATAACTAGTTAAGTAACCGGTAACTTTTTCTTTGAAATCTATTGACAAGTAAGATTATGGATAGTATTATGAACATACAAAGTAACCGGTTACTTAACTGGTTACGCAATCGTGAATCTGAAAGGAGAAAGCTATGAAGAAACGAACAGTAGGGGTACTGCTGGCAGCATTCTTTGCAATGGCATTGACGGGGTGTGGAGATAAACAGCCGCAACCAGGAGAAGTAAAGGGATATGACAAAGGCGAAGAATATCTTTCTATCTGGGTACATTCAATCGAAGACACAGAAGAAGGACAGTGCTACAGGAAATCTGTAGATGCATTTAATAAGAAATATGATGGGAAATATTTTGCAGATATTGAATTTATTCCACGAAATGACAGTGGTGGAGGCTATTCGGATAAGATCAATGCATCCGTGATGTCAGGAGATCTGCCGGATGTGCTTACTGTTGATGGCCCTAATATAGCGGCATATGCAGAGAACGGAATTATCCAGCCGCTTGCAAAATTAACAGACGAAGAAAAGAGTGTGTATCTGGATTCCATTATTCAGCAGGGAACGTATAATAACAAGCTCTATGCGCTTGGAGCAATGGAATCCAGCGTGGGACTTTATTATAACAAAGATATTCTCGCAGAAGCGGGTGTAGAAGTTCCAGATGCAGATCACCCATGGACATGGAGTGAATTCACAAAGGTGTTAAAGAAAGTACAGCCGGTAGTAGAGAAGAAAAAAGGTTATGCGCTGGATATGACTTTCCCGACAGGAGAAGCTACGATTTATTATTATGCACCGTTTTTCTGGTCAAATGGCGGTGACTTTGTAAGTAAAGATGGACTGAAGGTGAACGGTGTATTCAATTCAAAAGAGAATCTGGAAACAGTGAATTATTTTAAATCGTTTTTGGATAATGGATATATGTCTAAAGTACAGATCACAGACCTGTTCGAAAGCGGAAGAGCAGCATTTAAGTTTGACGGGGCATGGGAAGTAAATACAATCTATAATAACTATCCGGATGTAAACCTTGGAGTTGCACCATATGTAGTATCCGATAACTGGGATGGCGGAAGATATACACCAACCGGTTCCTGGGCATTTGCGGCATCATCAAAGACGAAGAAATTAAGAGGTGCGACAAAGCTGGTACAGTGGATGAGTGGTATAGAAAGTGGAAAGCGTCTGTGGAATGAAAGTAAGAGTTTCCCATCTACATATGAAGCGTTTGAGAGCAGTCCGATTTTTGAAGAAGATGAGAATTACAAAGCCTTATATCATCAGCTCAGTAAATATGGACATCCAAGATCAAAAACACCTGTATATCCACAGGTTAGTGCATCGGTACAGGAAGTACTGGAAAATTCGGTGCTTACCGATAAAGATGCGAAGACAGAACTGGATAAATCTGTAGAAAGGATTAACGCAAAATTAAAGCGTTATGTGATGAAATAATGAAGAAAAGAACAGAATCCATTATGGGAATGGCGTTTTTTGGACCGGCACTTGTGTTACTTACGATATTTTTATTCCTGCCAATGATCCTGACATTGATTTTCAGTTTTACTGATTTCTTTGCTTTAAATCCGGGACTGACGCATTTTGTCGGACTGGACAACTATATTCAGATTTTTAAAGATGATGTGTTTTCACAGGCATTTTTTAATACCGTAAAGTTTGTGATCATTATTGTTCCGCTGCAGGGAATTGGAGCGCTTGTGCTGGCACTTCTGATTAATAAAGTGACGCATTGTAAGAAGTATTTCAAAGTAGCATTCTTTGTTCCGGTGGTCATGTCACTTGCTGTTGTGTCAACACTGTGGATCCAGATCTACAGCCCGGAAGGAATTATGAATGCAATCCTTTCTTTCTTTGGAATTGATGCACAGCCATTCATCAACAGTGCCAGTCAGGCACTTCCATCCATCGCGATCATGAGTGCATGGCAGGGAATGGGATATCAGATGATCATCTTCCTGGGAGGAATCCAGGCAATCAATCCGGCACTTTATGAAGCGGCCGAGATGGACCATGCAACACCGTGGCAGAAATTCAAGGACATTACCCTACCGGAATTGAAACCATTGTGTGTGTTCGTTTTAATTACGATTACGATCGGAGCATTCCGTATGTTGGTACAGCCAATGGTTATGACCGGAGGAGGACCATCGAATTCAACGTATACGGTTGTGTATGATATATATGAAACAGGTACTGTTAACTGGGAAATTGGACTGGCATCTACAATGGCTATTGTATTCGCATTCTTTGTAATGATACTGACCGTGATCCAGACAATCGCAACAAGAGATAAGGAGGATCAGAATGTTAACAAAAAAGCAAAAAAGAAATAATTGGATACTGACGGTCGTACTTCTGATCGTATCATTGTTGTTCCTGTTCCCGGTTATCTGGATGCTGGCAAACTCATTCAAACCAGACGCGGCAATCACTGCTGATATGAACAGTATGGCGGCATTCATTCCACCGGCATTGAACGGCAATTTCTTTGAAAATTATGTATCTGTATTAACAAATACAGGATTTGTACGATATATGTGTAATACCTTGTTCTATGCAGCAATATTGATCGTACTTGGTGTAATTGTAAATGGACTGGCAGGATATGCATTGGCTAAGATTAATTTTCCATTCAGAGAACGCTGGCTTCTGATCATTATGCTTCTGATGATCGTACCGATGGAGACGATCATTACGATACATTTCCTGATCATTGCAAAACTTGGACTTCTGAATACGGTGCTTGGATATGTACTTCCAATGATCGTGAATCCGTTTAACATTTTCCTGTTCCGTCAGGTATTCCTGGGACTTCCGGATGATGTATATGAGGCAGCACAGTTAGATCACTGTGGACCGGTAAAATACTTTTTTACTATGGTTCTTCCAATGTCAAAGAGTGTAGTGGCAACGGTTAGTGTATTTACATTCCTGAATGTATGGAATGATTATCTGTGGCCGTCACTTGTATTTACATCCAGTGATCTTCTGACTGCACAGATTGGTCTGAATGCGATTACATCAAATGATAACACAACAACAGGACAGACCCTTGCAGTTATCACAATGGTAACAATTCCGGTCATTATTATCTATTCACTCTTCTCAAAACAGATCGTAGAGGGTGTAATATCAACAGGTTCCAAGGAGGGCTAAAAGATGAGCTTTATCGAATTTAAAAATATATGTAAAAAATATGCAGGAAACGATAAGAATTCCGTGACAGACTTTAACTTAGATGTAGAAGAAAAAGAATTTATCGCATTTGTCGGACCATCCGGATGCGGTAAATCCACAACACTCCGAATGATCGCAGGATTTGAAGAGATTACAAGTGGAGACCTTTTTATTGATGGAAAACGTGTGAATGAGGTTGCACCGGCGGATCGAGGAATCTCTATGGTGTTCCAGAACTATGCACTGTATCCACATATGACGGTAGAAAAAAATATTTCTTATGGATTGAAGAACATGAAGGTTCCGGTAGATGAGATCAAGAAAAAAGTAGACTGGGCAATTGATATCCTGGGACTCGAAGAATATCGTTACCGTAAGCCTAAGAATTTATCAGGTGGACAAAGACAGAGAGTGGCACTTGGAAGAGCGATTGTAAAAGACCAGAAAGTCTTTCTGATGGATGAGCCACTTTCTAACCTGGATGCAAAACTGCGTGTCAGCATGAGAAATGAGATCAGCAAATTACATAGAAATCTTGGAAGTACAACCATCTATGTTACACATGACCAGGTAGAAGCCATGACAATGGCAGACCGCATTGTAATCATGAAAGATGGCGTGATACAGCAGGTTGGAAAACCGATGGATCTGTACGAACATCCGGTGAATAAATTTGTGGCAGGATTTATCGGCTCTCCGCAGATGAACTTCTATGATGTAAAAATAGACGGAAGAAATCTAATCTTCAAAGATGGAAATAAGATTGAACTTCCGGAAGCAATTGCAAAACGTATTGCGGGATACTCAGAAGTTATCATGGGAATCAGAGGAGAAGATATCAAGTTTGATACAACTAATCTGGATGTCTATGGAAGTCATCAGAAAGCAGTTATTGACAATACGGAGATTATGGGAAATGAGAATAATCTGTATTTTGACTTCGGAGGAAGCGTAACGATTGCAAGAGTATCAAAATATGAAGTAAGCCAGGTGGGAGATGAGGTGGAATTTACCTTTATGCCACATAAGATGCATTTCTTTGATAAGGAAACAGAGCAGGTGATCGGAGCAGAATAATTTAGAATAAAAGAGGAAGAACGTATGCTTGAAAAAGCCAATGAATATATCAGACAGAATCACATAGATGAAAAAGAAAAATCATTATTCCATGTGACACCGGAAACAGGATGGATGAATGACCCGAATGGTTTCTCTGTATATCAGGGAAAAGTACATTTATTCTATCAGTTCTATCCATATAAAACAGAATGGGGACCGATGCACTGGGGGCATCAAGTGACCGAAGATCTGGTAAAATGGGAAGCATATCCGGTAGCTATGGCACCTGATCAGGATTATGATCACATTGGATGTTTCTCGGGAAGTGCAGTAGAAGCTGATGGAAAGCATGTGCTGCTTTATACAGGAGTAAGCCAGAAAGACGGAAAAGAAATCCAGAATCAGTGCATTGCCATTGGAGATGGGAAGATTTATGAAAAATGGCAGGATAATCCAGTTATAAAAGGAGATATCATGCCGGAGAAATTTGACAGAAAAGACTTCCGTGATCCGAAGATATGGAAAAAGGATGGCAGATATTATTGCGTTGTAGGCAATCGCTATGAGGAAAATTGTGGGCAAATAGTCTTATTTAGCAGTGCGGACTATAAAAACTGGCGGTATGAAAAAGTCCTTTTGAGAAATGACGGAAAGAATGGAGATATGTTAGAGTGTCCGGATTATCTGGAAGTAGACGGGTATCCTG
>UMGB01051365.1_pt1 | contig 10776 bp, 6 predicted proteins | sample 1965161 | NCBI WGS metagenome assembly UMGB01 (sample SAMEA4836060, study PRJEB28245) | human gut metagenome | biome: gut microbiome; material: fecal sample | place: Denmark | collected 2008
ATGAGTGTAGGCAGCGGCACTCCGCTAGTGACCATTTCCTCGCACAACATCGCAGACGGCGACCCGGTGCAACGTGCCCGCATCGCTTACGAAGTGTCGAAGAAAGAATACGAACGGATGAAAGCGCTTGTCAAAAACAAAATCGTATCCGACAAGGATTTTGCACAGGCAGAGCAAAATTACGAGAATGCCCGCATCAGCTATGAGGCGCTCGCAAAGAACCATTCGGCAATCGGACAGAACATTACCGCTCCTATCGCCGGCTACGTGAAAAGTATTCTGGTGAAAGAAGGGGATTATGTCACAATTGGCCAGCCATTGGTCAGCGTGACACAGAACCGCCGTCTGTTCCTCCGTGCCGAAGTGTCGGAAAAGTATTACCCGTATCTCCGCACAATTAATTCCGCCAATTTCCGGACACCATATAATAATAAGGTATATGAATTGGGAACATTGAACGGCCGGCTTCTCTCGTTCGGCAAAACAGCGGGAGACAACTCTTTCTATGTCCCCGTAACTTTTGAATTTGACAACAAAGGCGACATCATAGCCGGTTCGTTCGTAGAGGTCTACCTGCTTTCCTCCCAACTGGAGAATGTCCTTTCCCTTCCCCGCACGGCACTGACCGAGGAACAGGGAATCTACTTTGTATATCTGCAACTTGACGAAGAGGGATACAAAAAGCAAGAAGTGACTTTAGGCGCCGACAACGGCAAAAATGTGCAAATCCTCACCGGAATAAAACCGGGCGACCGCGTAGTGACGGAAGGAGCTTATCAGGTTCGTCTGGCAAGCGCCAGCAACGCAATTCCCGCACACAGCCACGAACACTAAGCGGCAAGGCGCCGCAGCCGGATTGCTTTGCGGTGCATCTATCTCATTTTTTATCACTCAATTGATGAATTATCATGCTTAACAAAATTATACATTACTCCCTGCATAACAGGTTGGTCGTACTCTGCGCGGCTTTCCTCCTGCTCATCGCGGGCACCTACACTGCCATGAATACCGAAGTTGACGTCTTCCCCGACCTCAACGCCCCGACGGTGGTTATCATGACCGAAGCCAATGGTATGGCAGCCGAGGAAGTGGAACAACTCGTTCCCTTCCCTGTCGAACCAGCCGTAAACGGTGCTACCGGTGTACGCCGTGTCCGTTCTTCGTCCACCAACGGCTTCTCCGTTGTCTGGGTGGAATTTGACTGGGGAACAGACATCTACCTCGCCCGCCAGATTGTCAGCGAGAAACTGGCGGTAGTCAGTGAATCCCTCCCCGTCAACGTGGGCAAGCCGACGCTGGGCCCGCAATCTTCTATCCTGGGCGAAATGCTGATTGTCGGTCTGACCGCCGACTCGACCTCCATGCTCGACCTCCGCACGATTGCGGACTGGACGATTCGCCCGCGCCTGCTGTCCACCGGAGGGGTGGCACAGGTAGCCGTATTGGGCGGAGATATCAAAGAATACCAGATTCAACTGGACCCGGAACGGATGCGCCACTACAGCGTTTCAATGGGTGAAATAATGGCTGTCACCCAAGACATGAACTTAAACGCCAACGGTGGCGTACTTTACGAGTTCGGAAATGAATATATCATGCGTGGGGTACTTTCTACCCCGAAGGTCGAGGAGCTAGGCAAAGCAGTCGTAAAAACTGTAAACACTTTCCCCGTCACACTGGAGGACATCGCCGACGTGAAAATCGGCCCCAAAGCTCCGAAACTGGGAACCGCTTCCGAACGCGGCAAACCTGCCGTACTAATGACAGTCACCAAACAGCCTGCCACTAGTACCCTCGAACTGACCGACAAACTGGAAGCCTCTCTGAAAGACCTCCAAAAGAACCTGCCTGCCGACGTGAAAGTGTCTACTGATATTTTCCGCCAAAGCCGTTTCATCGAAAGTTCGATCGGCAACGTGAAGAAGTCGCTTTTTGAAGGCGGTATTTTCGTGGTGATCGTCCTGTTCCTGTTCCTGGCAAATGTACGTACAACGGTGATCTCGCTGGTGACACTGCCTATCTCACTGCTCGTCTCCATTCTTACGCTGCACTATATGGGATTGACTATCAACACAATGAGTCTCGGTGGTATGGCCATTGCTATCGGTTCACTGGTGGACGACGCGATCGTGGACGTCGAAAACGTGTACAAGCGCCTGCGGGAGAACCGGCAGAAACCGGAGGCCGAACGGCTCAGTACACTGGAGGTGGTATTCAACGCCTCGAAGGAAGTTCGTATGCCTATCCTTAATTCGACGTTGATTATTGTAGTCAGTTTTGTCCCCCTGTTCTTCCTGAGCGGAATGGAAGGAAGAATGTTGGTCCCGCTGGGCATTGCGTTTATCGTGGCGTTGTTCGCTTCGACGGTTGTTGCGCTGACGCTGACCCCGGTACTTTGCTCGTATCTGCTGGGCAGTAACAAGACGAACAAGGAACTGAAAGAGTCATTCGTAGCCCGTTGGATGAAAGGGATTTACGGGAAGGCACTGACTTGGGTACTGGCCCACAAACGGGTGACTTTGGGAAGTACAATCGGACTGTTTGTGGTCGCTCTCGGTGTGTTCTTCACTCTCGGACGCAGCTTCCTGCCTTCTTTCAATGAGGGCTCGTTCACAATCAACATCAGTTCGCTGCCGGGCATTTCGTTGGAAGAAAGCAACAAAATGGGACATCGTGCCGAGGAACTGCTGCTGACAATTCCAGAGATACAGACGGTAGCCCGTAAGACGGGACGTGCCGAACTGGACGAGCACGCGCTTGGCGTGAACGTCTCGGAAATCGAAGCTCCGTTCGAGCTGAAAGACCGTCCGCGCAACGAGCTCGTTGCCGAAGTGCGCGAGAAACTAGGAACGATCACCGGTGCAAATATAGAAATCGGTCAGCCTATCAGCCACCGAATCGATGCCATGTTGTCCGGTACAAAGGCAAACATCGCCATCAAACTTTTCGGCGATGACTTGAACAAGATGTTCTCACTCGGCAACCGGATAAAGGACGCTATCGGAGATATACCGGGCATTGCCGACCTCAACGTGGAGCAGCAGATCGAGCGTCCGCAGTTGAAGATTCAACCGAAACGGGAGATGCTTGCCAAGTTCGGGATTACCTTGCCGGAATTCTCGGAATATGTCAACGTTGCCCTTGCAGGAAAAGTGATCTCGCAGGTTTATGAACAGGGAAAGAGCTTCGACCTCATCGTAAAAGTGAAGGATGACGCACGGGACGAAATGGAGAAAATCCGTAACTTAATGGTAGACACCAACGACGGCCGCAAAGTGCCTCTGAACTACGTGGCGGAAGTGGTTTCGGCCATGGGACCGAACACGATCAACCGCGAAAACGTGAAGCGCAAAATCGTGATTTCCGCCAACGTGGCGGACCGTGACCTCCGAAGTGTGGTAAACGACATCCAAAAGCGCATCGATACGTCTATACAGCTCCCCGAAGGCTATCACATCGAATACGGCGGACAGTTTGAAAGCGAACAAGCCGCCAGCCGGACATTGGCGCTGACTTCATTCATCAGCATTGTTGTCATCTTCCTGCTGCTTTACAACGAGTTCCGCAGCGTGAAGGAATCCGGCGTTATCTTGTTGAACCTGCCGCTTGCACTAATCGGCGGTGTTTTCGCACTGGTCATCACGACGGGTGAGGTCAGCATTCCGGCAATTATCGGGTTTATCTCCCTGTTCGGCATTGCGACCAGAAACGGTATGTTGCTTATCAGCCACTACAACCACCTACAAAAAGAGGAAGGACTGAACGTATACGACAGTGTCATGCAAGGCTCGCTCGACCGTCTGAACCCGATTCTTATGACAGCGCTTTCGTCGGCACTGGCACTGATCCCGCTGGCGCTCGGCGGCGACTTGCCCGGAAACGAAATTCAAAGTCCAATGGCCAAAGTTATCTTGGGCGGACTTTTAACCTCTACGTTCCTGAACGGTTTCATCGTTCCGATTGTTTACCTGATGATGCACCGCCGGCCTACCGACGCTGCACCGGAGCAAGAATCCCTCGCGACACCCTGCTAATCATCAGCCAGACGTAATAGAAGAAACAAATAAAAGAAAAAGTATGAAACGGATTATCATTATAAGTTCTTTTGCTGCCACTGCACTCTTCACCCTGACGGGGGGTGTGCAGGCACAGAACAGCATAGAACAGGTATTAAAAAATATAGAAACGAACAACAAGGAGTTGCAGGCGAACGCCCAACTGATTACCTCGCAGAAACTGGAATCCAAAACGGACAACAACCTGCCCGATCCTACCTTGTCCTACGCTCACCTCTGGGGAGCAAAGGACAAAAACGAAACAATCGGCGAACTCGTCGTTTCGCAGAGTTTCGACTTCCCCAGCCTGTATGCCACGCGCAATAAACTGAACCGGTTGAAGGCAGGGGCTTACGACAGCCAGGCGGACGTATTCCGTCAGGACAAACTGTTGCAGGCGAAAGAAGTCTGTCTGGACATTATCATGCTCCGCCAGCAGAAACAAATTCTCGAAGAAAGGCTCCGCAACGCGGAAGTACTCGCTGAAATGTATGCCAAACGTCTCCAAACCGGAGACGCCAACGCCCTCGAGACGAACAAAATCAATCTGGAATTACTGAACGTCCGCACAGAAGCCTCACTCAACGAAACGGCGCTCCGCAACAAAATGCAGGAACTGAATACGCTGAACGGCAATATCCCGGTGGTCTTTGAAGAAAGCCGGTATCCCCTCACTCCTTTTCCCTCCGATTACCAGATCTTGAAATCGGAAGTGCTCTCTGCCGACCGTACCCTCATGGCGCTCGGCAACGAAAGCCTCGTTGCCCGGAAACAAATAGCGGTCAACAAATCGCAGTGGTTGCCGAAACTGGAACTGGGATATCGCCGGAACACAGAAACGGGCACACCTTTCAACGGGGTAGTAGTCGGCTTCTCTTTCCCTCTTTTCGAAAACCGGAACAAGGTGAAGATTGCGAAAGCACAAGCTTTGAACATCGACCTGCAAAAAGAAAATGCCACGTTGCAAGTTGAATCCGAATTGTCACAGCTCTATCGTGAAGCCAAAGCACTGCATAACTCTATGGAAGAATATAAAAAGACGTTCCGGTCGCAACAGGACTTGGCATTGCTGAAACAGGCACTCACCGGAGGACAAATCAGCATGATAGAGTATTTCGTAGAAGTATCTGTCATCTACCAGAGCCACCAGAACTATCTGCAACTCGAAAACCAATATCAGAAAGCAATGGCACGGATTTACAAAAGTAAGTTGTAGGCCTTATCCGGCCTTTACAACACGCGGATCTTTTCCGGCAAATACCCGCTACGGATACGCCATTCCTGCGGATAAAGATTATTAGCCCGGTTGCCGATATTCTTCACAAAACCCAGAGGAATATTTCGATAAGTGAGCAAAACATACCCGCGAGGGGCTGTCGCCGGCAAAGTGACAGCCTCTTTCCGCAAATAAGCGATTGCTTGTTCATAACTCACCGCCTCGGTTGCAAAAACATCCTGCCGCAGAAGAAGGGCACTCATGGCCAAGGCATGGGCGGGAATCAGATCTTTTCCTTTCACCTCGCCAACCGAAACGCCTGCCTGCACCACCCGCAAATGTTGTTTCATGGCAGCCAGTTCGGCTACGCATTGCTGAGGAAACGCGTGTATTTCAGCACCTTCTGCCGACAAGACGTACTTTCCGGCACACTCATCATTCAGCCATTTTCCGGCCGTTGCCATGTTTTCCTTGGAGACAGGCGAAGAAGAGGCTCCCCTACCTTTCTTACCTTTTTTCCCGGCGGATTTTCCTTTCGGAAACGAATAATAATCGGCATAACTGTCCTCCCCTGCCGTTTCCGGTTTGCGGAGTACGGACAAGAAAAAGCCTTCACCCTTCGTCTTATGCGGGAAAAAGTGATATACGGAAGCCGATTCGCCGCACAGCAGATTTCCTGTGATATTCCACTCTTCCCGAATATCTACCGCCAACGATTCCGCCCCAAATTCCTGCTGAATCCAACGGACATTTTCTTCGTCCTCTTTCGTGTTATATGTACAGGTACTGTATATAAGAATGCCTCCGGGCTTCAGACTCGGCCAAATGTCCGCAATAATCCTCCGTTGCCGTTGCCAGCAAATTTCCACATTCTCCGGACTCCATTCTTCAACGGCCACCGGATCTTTACGGAACATCCCTTCGCCGGAGCAAGGCACATCTGTCAGAATAACGTCAAAGAAAGAAGGCAAAGCCGAAAAATCAGCCGGGTCGTTATTCGTAACCACCACATCCGGATGTCCCCATTTCGTCAGGTTCTCCGCCAAAATCTGCGACCGGTTCCGGATTACCTCGTTGGCAACCAGCAAACTACCTTCGGGCAACACACTACGAGCATGGGTCGATTTCCCTCCCGGAGCGGCACAAAGGTCGAGCATCACCACCGGCTTCGTGACATGCTGCCGGAGCACCTGTTCCACGAACATCGAAGAAGCCTCCTGCACATAATAACACCCTGCATGAAACAACGGGTCGAATGTAAAAGTGAGCCGTTCGTCGAGGTAGATTCCCTCCGAAGACCAGGGAGGTTGAACCGATAGAGCATTTTCCACTTTCAACCGATGAACTTTCAACCGATTCAGTCTAATGCTCACGGGAGGTTCCTGCTGCAAGGCGGAAACCAGTTTTTCGTATTCTTCGACGCCCAACAAAGCGCGGGTATATTCTGTAAAAGAAGCGGGTAAATTCATTTTCATTTATTAATTTGCGCAAATATCAAAAATATTTCGTCTCTTTGCAACTTTCTCGGATACTAACTGCGTCTAACAGACAAAGAAACAAATTAAAAAATAACAAATATGAAACAAATTCTAATAGCATTATTGCTCGCATTCACCACTTCGACAGTAATTAATGCACAAAAACAGAGTAGCATTGAGAAGGATTCTACCGAAAATGTGAAAGTGACCCTTTCGAAAAAGACAGATACCAAGGCGGATGAATCCAACACAACAGTGACGGTGATCGGCGTAGATACAACGGACATGGATACGACGGCGGGCAAGGATGACAACGACCTTCCCTTCGGCAACCTCAGCGACACGATCAGCGGAGGGATTCTAATCTCTATTATCGCAATCGTCGCCGTCTTCGGACTGCCCGTATTTATCTTGTTTGTAATCTTTTTCTTCCGCTACAAGAACCGGAAAGCTCGTTACCGCCTTGCCGAACAGGCCATTGCAGCCGGACAACCGCTGCCGGAAAACTTTATCCGTGAAAACCGGCCGGCCGACCAACGCTCACAAGGCATCAAAAACACCTTTACAGGGATCGGACTTTTCATCTTCCTCTGGGCGATCATCGGAGAGTTCGGAATCGGAGCAATCGGACTGCTTATCATGTTTATGGGCATCGGCCAATGGATAATAGGCAGCAAACAACAGAAAACAGATGATATTGATCCTTTCCGGATGAACGTTTCCCGGAAAAGGGACATCGAGACAGCCGCCCCTTCGGCAACGCAGCAGGAAGAAAGAAACGGAGAAAAGAGCGACGAAAATAAATGAGCCAACTCAACGATATATCGCTAGTCGCACAGGTCGTAGTGTTCAAAAACACTAGGGCCTTCGACCAGTTAGTGAAGAAATACCAGTCGCCCGTGCGGCGGTTCTTTCTCAACCTGACTTGCGGCGACAGCGAATTGAGTGACGATTTGGCGCAGGATACATTCATCAAGGCATATACCAATCTCTCTTCTTTCCACAACCTGTCGAGTTTCTCAACGTGGCTCTACCGCATTGCCTATAATGTTTTTTATGATTATATTCGCAGCTGGAAAGAAATGGCCGGCTTGGACACAACGGAAATAGATGCCATTAACAGTACCGAACAAGAAAACGTCGGGCAGAAAATGGATGTCTACCAGTCGCTCAAAACGCTAAAAGATGTGGAACGAACCTGCATCACCTTGTTTTATATGGAAGATTTAAGCATTGACAAGATCGCAGGTATTACCGGAATACCGGCAGGAACGGTGAAAAGCCACCTGTCGCGTGGAAAAGATAAATTAGCAACGTACTTAAAACAAAATGGTTATGACAGAAATAGACAATGATAAACTCTTGCGCGACTTCTTTACCGAAAACAGGCAGGAGATAGCGGACAGGGGATTCAGCCGCCGTGTCATGCACCACCTACCCGACCGCAGCAATCGGCTGGCACGCATTTGGAACGCCTTCGTCATGGCTGTGGGAGCCGTACTTTTCGTCTCCTTAGGTGGACCGGAAGCTGCATGGGGAACGATTCGGGAGGTATTCATCGGCATGATTAATCATGGAACAACAAGTCTCGACCCGAAATCAATCATTATCGCAAGTGTAGTGTTACTGTTTATGGCTGCGAGAAAAGTAGCTTCATTGGCATAGGCGGTACAGAAATGTTAAGATGATACTATCGACTGTTTAATCAGTCCCCATTATTTTCCTCTTAATTTTTCCCTTACTAATAAAGCTATCCGAGTGTTAAACAATAATAAATCTACCCTTTGTCCCCGATTAGCCCAAACATAGATGTTGTATCTTTGTTGCTCTGTAAACTAAAATAGAGAGAAAAGTTTTGAAATTACGTATATTCATTTTATTCCTGTTCCTGCCTTTATTGCGTGCCCAGGCAAGCGTCATCGACAGTTTGATGACCCACCCCCGGGATTCTATCGGACTCACGAGTGATTCCCTTGTACTGCATTTTTTAGAGGAATCGGGTATACCTATCTCCGATAATAATAAAGTGAAACTGCTGAAAAGCGGGCGGGAAAAGTTTATCGACTTGTTTGAAGCAATCCGTCAGGCCAAGCACCACGTGCATCTGGAATATTTCAACTTCCGAAACGACTCTATCGCCAACGCCTTATTCGCCCTTCTCGCCGAAAAAGTAAAAGAAGGTGTCGAAGTGCGGGCAATGTTCGACGCTTTCGGCAACTGGTCGAACAACCAGCCGCTCAAAAAAAGACACCTCAAGAAAATCCGTGAACAAGGGATTGAAATCGTCAAGTTCGACCCGTTCACTTTCCCTTATATCAACCACGCCGCCCACCGCGACCACCGGAAGATTGTCGTAATCGACGGAGAAATAGCTTATACCGGCGGCATGAACATCGCCGACTATTACATCAATGGACTACCCAAAATCGGTACATGGCGCGATATGCACATGCGCATTGAAGGCGATGCGGTGAACGATTTGCAGGAGATTTTCCTTACAATCTGGAACAAGGAAACCAAGCAGAACATCGGCGGGGAAATTTATTTCCCCCAACATGAAGACAGTACAAATATCGTTGTCGCTATCGTAGACCGTACTCCGAAGAAAAACAGCCGTATGCTAAGCCATGCATACGCCATGTCAATCTACTCGGCACAAAAAAACGTACATATCGTCAATCCTTATTTCGTGCCGACTTCTTCTATCAAAAAAGCGCTCAACCGGACAATCGACCGGGGAGTGAACGTAACAATTATGGTTTCGTCCGCCTCCGACATCCCTTTCACGCCGGATGCCGCACTTTACAAGTTGCATAAGTTGATGAAACGGGGGGCAACAGTTTATATGTACAACGGAGGATTCCACCATTCTAAAATAATGATGATCGACGACTTGTTCTGCACCGTCGGCACCGCCAACCTGAACAGCCGCAGCCTCCGTTACGACTACGAGACGAACGCTTTCATCTTCGACAAGAAGACAACGGCGGAACTGAACACCATGTTCCGCAACGACATCGAGCACTGCACACAGTTGACACCGGAATTTTGGAAAAAGCGCTCACCATGGAAGAAGTTCGTCGGCTGGTTTGCTAATTTATTCACGCCATTTTTGTAATTTTGCACAAAGAGGATGACTAAAAAGCCAATAGTATCCCAAACTCTCCTCCTTCCCGAAAGAGGGGATTGGAGAGGCTACCGACTTTTAAGCACAGCCTTGCAAATGCATTAACGCTTTGATAATTTACTCATTATGAAACAATATCTCGATTTACTGAACCGTGTGTTGACTGAAGGCACGGAGAAAAGCGACCGCACCGGTACCGGAACGATCAGCGTGTTCGGTCACCAAATGCGCTTCAACCTCGACGACGGCTTTCCCTGTCTCACCACCAAGAAATTACATCTGAAATCAATCATATATGAATTGCTGTGGTTCCTCCAAGGAGACACGAACGTGAAATACCTGCAAGAACACGGCGTCCGCATCTGGAACGAATGGGCGGACGAAAACGGTGATCTGGGACATATCTACGGCTACCAATGGCGTTCGTGGCCCGACTACAACGGCGGATTCATCGACCAGATCAGCGAAGCGATAGAGACGATCAAACAGAACCCGGACTCACGCCGGATTATTGTCAGCGCATGGAACGTAGCGGATTTGAATAATATGAACCTCCCTCCCTGTCATGCTTTTTTCCAGTTCTACGTAGCGGACGGACGACTGAGCCTCCAACTTTACCAACGCAGCGCCGACATTTTCCTCGGCGTGCCTTTCAACATTGCTTCATACGCACTGTTGCTGCAAATGGTAGCGCAGGTGACGGGATTGAAGGCCGGAGACTTCGTTCATACATTCGGTGACGCACATATCTATCTGAATCATCTGGAACAGGTAAAACTGCAACTGTCCCGCGAACCGCGTCCGTTGCCGCAGATGAAAATCAACCCGGATGTGAAAAGTATCTTCGACTTCAAATTCGAGGATTTCGAACTGGTGAATTATGACCCGCATCCGCACATC
>UMGB01047142.1_pt1 | contig 10639 bp, 4 predicted proteins | sample 1965161 | NCBI WGS metagenome assembly UMGB01 (sample SAMEA4836060, study PRJEB28245) | human gut metagenome | biome: gut microbiome; material: fecal sample | place: Denmark | collected 2008
GTACGGTAGCATCATCGGGAGCACTCAGATTAAAGCTTAAATCAGGGTTCTCCAAACGGTTCTTGATGCTGATGGAAACGTCGAAGTTCACCATGCGCGAACCGCCGTCATCGCCATCGGATACAGAAGCGCGGACACGTTCCGTAGCAGTCAGGTTGAGTGAAGGGTTCATCGGATTACCCGTCCAGTCCACATAACTTCCATTGACAAACTGGAACTCTTTCAACGGGATAACGGGCAGGGCATATTTCATCATACCACCTATCAACGTATAGCGACCGGACAATGTGAGATCTCCTTGCGGAGTATATTGCAGATTCAGGTCACCTCCACCTTCCAGTTCCACACGACTACTGCGGTCGGGGCTAAGATCAGCACGCAAACGTACGGCATCATCGATGTGCACAGACATCAACATATCCATACCGCCGAGCGACATGGTGGGGACCTCAGTTGCCTGCACCGAAGTAGTATCCGTAAAGGAAGTGAACGTGACAAGTTCACCCAAACGGTCTTCTACAGTCAGAGGAGAGTCAGTCAACACATAGGTCACATCTGTGTTACCCAGCAGATTCATGTTTCCACGCATGGTCAGTCCATCCAGCGGACCACGTACAGTGGCATTTAAATCTACAAAGATTTTGCCGTAAATCATACTTTCCTTGGTACGGGGAGCATCAAGCAAAGTGTAGTTCTGTGCACGCAGGTTCAACTTCGCTGTCGGATTTTCCATATTGCGGAAGTCTACGTTCCCGTCTATCGTAAAGGGATTCCGGCTGGTGGTGTATATGGCAAACTTATTAAAGATAAGTTGATTATTCTCTATCTTCAACGGACGATTGTCAAACCAGTAACGTGCACCTGCCTGACGGGCATAGACGGACACGCTGTCCAATGAGAGGTCACCGCTCAGTTTAGGCTTCTCCATGGCACCGCTGATATAGAGTCCGCCGTCGATGTCACCGGTAAAGGCAACTACCTGGTCGGGCATGAAAGCATTGGCAAGCGAGAGTGGGAAATGCTCAAAAGTAGTGTTGACTTCAACCGAATCGCGCCCGTTCTTCTGGGTCAAGACGGCATCAGCGGTCATTACCTCCTGATCTCCCGACCGGAAATAGGCATTCAGATAGTGTGTACCTTTATCACCCGGAAGCCAAGTGGCACCCAATCCGATGTTACCTACCGGCTGGCGTTCGTAAGTCAGCTTTTCCACACCGGCCTCAGCGGAAACTTGCAGTGAGGTTGCGGTCTGTATATAGTTGGCTTCTGCCGAGAAAAGTCCCGTGATGCGGGGCATATATGGCAGAATACCGCTCAGTTTATCCAGGCGGAAACGTATGAGTTCCAAATTGATATTCTGCAAGGAAACGGTGTCGGAACGGTCGGACTGCATGCGGAAGCAAAGTCCATCGTCGCTGTCCATATCCACATTGGCATAAACGCGCATATTCTTATGCAAGTAAATCCAGTCGCTGTTATCAACAAAGCGGAACTTCTGGAAAGCAATAATAGGCTCGGCAGGTGTCAAACGGAAGGCAATACCATTACCCCTACCCCGGCCCTCTATCAAAGGACGGGCATTGATACCCAGATCAAGCCCGGTATCTCCTTTCGCATCCACATAATTCAAGGTCAGTTCGGCATCTTCATTACGGATTTCACCCGTCAGTGTACTGCGGAAGACAAACTGCGGGTTCTTTGGACCATTAATGACACCACCCTGCAACTTCATGCGTGCAGTATCTTGGCTGATAGCGAAGAAAATAGTATCCAGTTGCAGGGAGTCCATACGCAAACCATGTATAGCAGTACGCCCATTGATACCTCGTCGGGGGGTAGTGCCGAAACGCAACACAAAATCATCAAAAGAAATATCCTTAGTTGCCAGGAAATAACTGACAGGGTTCTGTTTACCGGCTTTCAGTTGCATACCGGCTGAAGGCAGTGCTTTCCGTAATTCTGCATGATCGAGTTGCTTCAATTCTATCTGCTTGGTAAGAAGCGTAGAAAAGGCAGTACCTTGTTCCAGCAATTTCTTCAGTGTGCTGCGGGCACGGAACTGAAAGTCGAGATCGCCTGCATCCATGCTCATCTTGATAGAGTCATGGCGTGCTTCGGCACCGAGAGTGAAAGCGAAAGGATGCTTCAACGGCTTGGGAGAAATTCCTAACTCATGTAAACCGACATTCTCCACATTCATAGCCACCTTGCCATCCAGGTATTTACGATCAAGGCGCATATCGGCATCCGCCTGCATTTTCAGCAGGGCATTGTCGCTCGTCATGTGTACAGTGGCTAGAGCGGATTTCAATCCGGCTGTCAGGTCAATACCGGAAATATTCCAGTGTCCGTATTGTAATTCGCCGAGAGAAGCTTGTACAGCAGCCACGGTACGGTGGTTGGCAGGATCGAATCCTTTTCCTTTAGCGGCAACCTTAGCCGAAAGGGTATAGATAGAATCTTTAGGTAAGAAGTGGTGTACTTGCAAGGCGTCCACATGAAGGTCTGCCTGATAAGCTTCAGCGGCAGTGTTATAGTGCGCCAACAAGTTCAATAACCCTTCACGTTCTTTCAACTTAAGCGTAGCATCATACTTAGGTCCATCCATGCCAAGACGTGCTGCCAAATGCATACTGTCCGGCACTACTATGGAGCCATCCGGGGTGACGCCTGTCAGTCCGGTAAGGAAATTCAGATTTTGTGTCCGGATATCGAAGTCAATGCTTCCATTGCGCGTCAGACTGTCGGTAAGATTCCAAATTTCACCACCACCATTCAAGGTAAAAGCACCCGGCAGATCGATGTTGAAGCGGGAAATCTGCATCTGCTTAAAGTTACCTTCCGTACCGGCACGGATAGTAAGGGGGCGGAAAGGATATGCATCCTTGAATGTATCAGGTAAATCACCAGCAAAGAGCATCACATCCTGCTTGCCGATGCGGGCATTGAAACGAGCGGAGAGTCGTCCGGAGGTGGGAATTTCCACCAGTTCCCAATAAGTCTGGGCAGTGAAATCCATTTCACTGTGTGGGGTAAGTAATTTTAAGGAAGGCACCTGAATGACTGTGGAATCAGCATATACCCTTCCCGTCAGTGAAGTGACGCTCAAACCGGAACGCTCGTTCATGGAGAATTCCCGGATAACGGCATTGATATTCCGTCCATGATAAAGCACGGAGTCCACCCCAATACGAATATCCCGCAAGGCAATGTGCGAAGCATCAAATCCGGGAGCAGGTTTCACACCGGTGCTATCAGTAGCCGCAAGACTACCGGTATCTATCAGGCTATTAATGGCACTGAGCAACTGGCTGCCCGTGTCATAGTTCACCGTAGTACTGCTCAATTCAAATTTCTTCAGACCGTACATCTGTCCGCCCAAGTCAGCAACCGCATCATCTACCTCTGCATCGCCCAGACGGGCAGCAAGACGCATGGAATCCAACGGCATTTGCAAATCAACGGAAACGTTTTTCAGTGCCAACTTGTGCAAGGCTACTTTCCAATTAAGGGCGGTAGTCTCAGTGTCCGGTTCGGCAGTGGTAGTATCATTCATCACAACGAGCATATGAGTATCACTCAATTCCACACGATTGATGACGGCATCCTCTTTCTTCAGGTCTATGCCATGGCTTTCAAGGAAGAAACGTCCCAATACGCCACGTATGCGGATCCCCTCTATCAGATCGGCAGAGTTCAGGAAAACTCCGTTCACGATTACCTCATCCACTTCTACTTGTCCACGTATCAACGGCCATGCCTGCACGCGCACGTTCAGGCTTTCCAGGGTTAGCAAAGTATCAGGAGTTTGTTTCACGGCAAGAGAGTCACCGGGAACTGAGGATATTTGTTTATCTGCCTGTATAGGCTGAATAACCTGCACACCACGTACCAAAAGGTTCAGCGGAAAGCGGAGGTCAATGCGTTCAACAGATATATCCATACCCGTTGCCTCGGATGCGATGGCAGTAGCTTGCTTCCGTATCAGGTTCTGTACGGGAGGGATATAAAGCAATACCATCAATATTGCAAATAATATGATAGGGGTAAGTAGTATCCACACTACCCATTTTAACCATTTTCTTCTCATTAGGACGTCAATCGATAGTCAGTGTTTAAATCGTTACAAAGTAAACAAATTCCAACGACATTTGGTTGATGCAGAAGACAAAAAGGCTATTTATTCCACTATCCGGCACTTTATACCGCGAGGGTCGTTGCCAATATTCAACGCCCGTCTGAAAATTACTTCACTTTCTCACATACCCACTAACGACAGTCAGACAGTGTCATACCGTACATATGGGTGAAGGTTTTCAGGCATGATCAAGGGCATGTTCAAGATCATGAAAGAGACACTACTCACAAAATTTCCCTTTGCACATATTTTTCAATATTTATCCTTGCTGTTTATCAATAAATCCCCTACCTTTGCTTCCATCAAATAGATATGACAAGTATGTTCCGGCAATCAACAAACAGGCTCACGGTGTGGCTATTCGCCCTCTGCCTCCTCTTTCCTTTCAGCAAATTGTCTTCTGCATGGCGTAATACAGCCACGCAGGATAAGGCTTTTTCAATTTCAGCTGTATCAAAAGCATCTTCTGACAGCATAATGCCTGAACGCCTTACGTTTCCCGATTCCGTGGCACTTGCAGCACCCGAAACTGCCGGAAGGAGCGTTTCTTCTCTTGTAGCTTACTTGAAACAGCATCTCAGCACAGACGACCAACTGGCACGCGCCATCTACACCTGGGTTTCAAGAAATATTAAATACAATGTGTACATAACCTATACTTCTCGCAACGAAGAAGCGGATGAGACGAAAGAAATACAAAAAATACTATCCGAACGCAAAGGTATTTGCCAGGATTATGCGTTACTTTTTAAAGCACTGGTGAAGGAAGCGGGAATGGATGCTTATGTTATTGATGGCTATAACCGCAGGGACGGTGCCTTACTGCCCGACCCACATGAATGGTGCGTAGCCAAAGTAAGTGGGAAATGGTATATGTTTGACCCTACATGGGGCGCCGGATTTGTGGAAAACTACCAGTTCATTCCTTCCCCGAATCATCGTTTCTGCAAGCTATTACCGGATACATTACTGAAAACACACATGCCTTTCGATCCGATGTTCCAGTTCCGCGAACGTCCACTGAGCTATGAAGAGTTTGATACAGGAGTTGTAGATGAACAACGCTCAGTACCGGTGTTCTATTGGGCGGATACATTGGCGCTATATGCACGGCAGGATACACTGGAAAGGCTGGTAAGTGTCAGACAGCGTATGTTATCGAACGGACGAAGTAATGATTTGGTTTATTATATGCTGGAACTTACGAGTAACAACATCCGCATCGCCGGCTACCAGAAGATTCTGAATGCTTACAATATGGCAATGGATTTACAGGGAAAAGCTACGGACGCCATCAATGAATTCGTCCGTTACCGGAATAAGGCATTTGAGCCCCTGAAACCGGATGCAGAAATTCAGGCGATGGTAGATGTCCCTGAGGAATTGATAAACCGGGCAGATAGTGCGATCAATAGCATCCGCACCGCACCGGAAAGATATAGGGAACCTATCCTGAAATTACGGGATCAGATAATGGAAGTGGCAACAACCGTATATAAACATAAACTTTTTCTGAGGCAGTACTTTAAGCTACCGGCCAAGCAGAGGAAAGGGATGTTTAAGCAGACGAAATAAAAAGGAAGGCTTGTTCAAGTATATCTTCTATCAGGTTTAGAGCAGCAAACGATTTCTCTTTTATTTTTTCATCAAAAGGTACTCCACGTGAGGCTTCAAGCTCTTTCAATAAAGTAACAAGATCATTGGCTCCCAACAGAGTAAACAAAGGAAGCATCTTATGGCCCATAGCGGCAATGCCATCTGTGTCTTCTGTCTCCAATGCCTGTCGCAAGCGATCAACATTCAGGCGTGTTTCTGTGACGAAACTTTCCAGTATGGATTTTGCCGCATCCGGATCATCACCGGAAAAAGCGGTAAGGGCGGAAAAATTCAAGGTAGAAGAAGGGGCGGCATCAACAGTAGCAATATCTGCTTGCAGCACACCAATCTCTGCAAGCAATTCATTCACCGTAAACGGCTTATGCAGACTTCCGGCAAAACCATGTTGCAGAAACTCCTCACGCTTCATATCACTACGGGCGGTAACGGCAATCACCGGAATTGTCTTGGCTTGCGGGATATTCGAAGCACGCAGCAGCCTCAGCAAATCGAAACCATTCATGGCAGGCATTTGCACATCGGTCAGCAGCACATCGAAAGTATCAGTACGGAGGGCTTCCAAAAGTTCATCCAGTTGCAGGCAGGTTACGGAAGTAATACCACTCTGTGCAAGCATGGCGGCAGTGAGAGTAAGCTGAATGCGGTCATCATCAATCAAGAGAATATGTAATGCGGGTATCTGAGTTTGTGAGTCCTCACTTGGTTGTTCATTCAAGGCGGAAGTATCATTATCCAATGCCACCGGATACAGAGGTACCCGTAACGTGAATGTGCTCCCCTTTCCGAGTACGCTATCCACCTCAATACGTCCCTCCAGCAGTTGCACCAGCATACGAACAATGGACAGTCCCAGTCCGAATCCCTCCTCTCCCTGTGCTCCGGGCAGACGGGTGAATTCCTGGAAAATACGCTCACGGTCACCAGGATCCATCCCCTTTCCCGTATCGATAACAGAGAGTTTCAAATGGTTACCGGGAAAAACGGAATCGCCTTTCGGCACAAAAGAGGCGGTCAGGGTAATGCCGCCCTCTGAAGTAAACTTCACTGCATTAGAGAGCAGGTTATTGACAATCTGGCGTAAGCGCAATGGATCACTGATAAAAGCTCCTTTCAGTTCCGGATCTATCTCACACTTCAAAGACAATCCTTTGGCAGAAGTCAGTGGTTCGAAACTGACATAGATTTCTTCCAGCAAGCGTGCAGGATGAAAAGTAACACGATTTATCTCAGCTTTATTCAAGTCGAGGCGATGGAAGTCGAGCAAGTCGGTAACGAGCTTCAGCAGGTGTTCCGAAGAAGTTTTCATGTTGTCGAGATAGAAGCGTTGCCTTCCGTCAACGGTGAGCCGGGAGAGCAAGTCAGCATATCCTATAATGGAACCCAAGGGAGCCTTGAAATCGTGGGTAATGGCAAGCATCAACTTTTCGCGGGAGGCAAGCAACTCTTCGGCAAAACGATTGGCTTCTTCCAATTGACGCCGATAACGGTTACTACGGGTGACATCCCGCCAGATCATGACAAGAAAGATAACGGACAGCACAACAGCCCCGGCAGCAATACCCGAAATAATCGTTGCAGAACGATGCCGAACAGCTTTCTGATACTCAGCCTCTTCGCGGGCACGCATCAGGGTTTCCTGTTCATATCCTTTCAAAAGACTGTCGATACGAGCACTCAGTGCATGATCAAGACGTTGCAAAGTTCGCTTACGACGCTGCATCACACTATTGGTAGCCCTCTTCTGTTGGGCAACAGTGCGCAGCTTCGCGTGCAGGGAATCAACCGGATTATAAGCATCGAGTACAGTATCCGTAGCAACTTCAAGGGTTGTTTGCACCTGAACAGCTGAATCTTTGCGTGGTGGGACGAAGACTTCTCCTAAACGGCGGAAGAAACTTTTCTTCTTGGGTTGTGTCACAACCGTATCGCGACGAGCAATAACCCGGCGTTGTACACGTTGTTGGGTGATAATAGTATCCTGTTCGGCAATAATCTGTTCCACTTCACGGGCTGAAATCATGCTGTCATTGGCTTCGCTCAGTGTACGCAGCAGGCGGACGGTATTAGCATCCTTCTCTCTCAAAAGCCCTATCAGACTGTCCGTACGCAGAATATCACTATTATCCGAACTCATAAGATTCTCCATCTCCCGGTGCACGAAGAACAGGGAATAAAGCAAGACTGCCAGCAGGACAGCATAACCGGCAGCTATCTTCTTCTTGGAGACATTATTCATTTATCTTTCGTTTTATAGCGGAAACGCAACCAGAGCATAATACCCGCACTAGTCAGTCCGAACGGGAAGGCCATCCATACACCGACCGTACCCCAGCCCAGCACGAAACCGCATAAGTATCCTACAGGCAAAGATATAACAAAATAAGAAATAAATGCAATGAACATCATCGGTTTTACGTCTGCAATACCACGCAGGGCATTGGCAAAGCTGATTTGCAGTCCGTCACCAAACTGATAAACCAGGAATGGAAGGAACAAAGAAGATACCATGGCAGAAACCTCCACGCTATCCGTAAACCAGCCCCCGACCTGATTGCGCAACAGGAACACGATACTCAGAAGCACCACCGCCATTGCCAAGATGAGATGATAGCCGGCATATGCCGAACGGCGTACATTCACCATATCGTTCTGCCCCTTGAAGTTACTGACGCGAACGGCAATCGCCGCCCCCATCCCATAAAACATCATAAAGGTAAACTGAGAAATGGTGAGCATAATCTGATGTGAAGCCAAAGCAATAGTTCCCAGCCAACCGACCATAATCGTGCTGAGACTGAATGAAGCCGTCTCCATGCCCATCTGCAAACCGACAGGCCACCCAAGTCCATTCAATTTCCTGAACATCTGTTTCGACCATCCCAAGCGGAAGAACCCTACTTTATATCTCAGGAACCTCCGACTACGAAAAACAATCAATGCAAAAGCAATAACCATGACGATGCGTGAGAACAGGGTACTGATACCCGCACCGAGCAATCCCCATTCCGGGAAACCGAACTTTCCGTAAATCAGCACATAATTGCCGACAATATTCAGCGCATTTCCACCAAGAAGCACCCACATAGCAGTCTGCGTTTGAGTAATACCATCCGTAAATTGCTTAAAGCCATTGAACAGCATGACAAATACCAGGGATGCAAGTAGAACCAGAAAATAAGGTTTTATCAAGGGAATCAGTTCCTCGGGTTGTCCCATGTATTCCACACAGAAATAGACGACAGTCATAATAAGCGTCAGCAACAGTGCTACCAACACATTGGCAAGCAGACTTGAGCGCAAAGCTTGTCCAGCCTCCATGAAACGACGGTTACCGTAGAACTCACCCACCACAGGCGTCAGTCCATAAGAGAAACCGGTACTGAAAATAATGCAAAGTGTAAAAAGATTATTGGTGAAAGAAGCGGCAGCCAACTCGGCCGTGCTGTGATGTCCCACCATCAAGGTATCGGCAAATCCAAGAACAATGACTCCCATTTGACCGATAACGATGGGAAGTCCTAAGTAAAAGAGGGCTTTATAATGCCCCTTGTATGTAGCAATTAATCTATTCATTTATCTTTCTCATAATATAATACCACCGAGTTTTCCTCACGAAAAGTCTCTTGTGCAACTGTCTTCAGACGTTCTGCCGTCACTGCGCGATACCGTTCTACCTCACGGTCTATATCCTCCGCTTGCCTGGTCAGTTCGAACCATGCCAGATTTGTAGCTACATTCAGGTAATTGATATTCCCGAATATCTGGGTGGATTCAAACTTATTCTTTACTTTCTCCAATTCCTGTTCTTCTATCGCCACTTGCTGCAACTCCTGCAACTCTTTACGTACAGCGGCCTCAGCCTGTTCCAGTGAGACTCCGGCTGACGGTTTTCCACTGATATGCAGCAATCCCGCATCACGCGTTCCCGAAATATAAGCATCTATACCGGAGAACAATTTCTGTTCCTGCACCAACCGACGGTTCAAGCGACTGGAGCGTCCGTTACTAAGGATATCTGAAAGAATATCAAAAGCATAGTAATCAGAATGCTCGCGACTACACATATGAAAAGCCATAAACAGCGCATCCAAGGGAACAGGACGTTTCACTACCTGTCTGCGTTCCTGCGTCTGTACGGGTTCCTGCGGCAATTGTCGCACAGGTACATTCCTGTGGGGAATCGGGCCGAACCATTTTTCTGTCAATCGAACAGCTTCTTCCCATGATATATTTCCGGTAACGGCAAGCACGGCATTATTAGGTGCATAAAAGCGGTAAAAGAATGATTTCACTTCCTCCAGTGTAGCTTGTTCGATGTGCGATAAATCCTTCCCGATGGTAGGCCAGCGGTATGGATGCACCTCATAAGCCAACGGACGGATAAGATGTCCCACATCTCCGTAAGGCTGGTTCAGACAACGCTGTTTGAACTCCTCCATGACCACACCGCGCTGCACTTCAAGGCTTTGTTCACTGAATGCCAGTTCCAACATACGGTCGGACTCCAGCCAGAAGCCAATCTCTACATTCGACTTGGGGACGGTGAGGTAATAGTTCGTAATGTCATTGTTCGTCCAAGCATTGTTTTCGCCACCTGCCGACTGCAAAGGAGCATCATAGTCGGGTATATTCACAGAACCGCCAAACATCAGATGTTCAAACAGATGGGCAAAGCCGGTATGTTCGGGATCTTCGTCCCGGGCACCTACATCATAGACGATGTTCAGTGCTACCATCTGAGTACTGAGATCCTGGTAATGCACCAGTCGCAGACCATTAGGGAGAATATGTTTATTGATTTTCATAAAATAGAGATTGTAACTTATCGGAGAAAGGAATTTCTTTCTTTTCGGTTATGAATTAATTCACCACAGATTACACAGA
>UMGB01072702.1_pt1 | contig 10540 bp, 8 predicted proteins | sample 1965161 | NCBI WGS metagenome assembly UMGB01 (sample SAMEA4836060, study PRJEB28245) | human gut metagenome | biome: gut microbiome; material: fecal sample | place: Denmark | collected 2008
TTGTGGCGCAGAAGCAGAATGACCGGTTGTATGTGCAGGTCACACAGGAGATTAAATCCGAAAAAACAGAAAAGCGCGAATATGAACGGCTGCTGGAAATCCGGGATAACTATCCGAAGTATGTTTTGAGAACCGATGAATTTGCCGGAGGCAATTACCAGGGTATCAAGAGTATGCACATTGCAGATTTTCTATTGAGCGCAGAATATTAACAACGGGGGCTGTGAAAAAAGAATAGTCCCCCCAAAAAGAAAGACCAAGAGTTTATAATGAACTCAAGGTCTTTCTTTCATGTCTGTATGGGCAGACCCTGAATGTCGGGCGAGTGATGACACTAACGGTTCTAACAAAAAGCTCCCTCGTATCATCGAGCTAAACGCAGAGTATGCGATGCTCTTGGAACGAAAGAAAAGCTCCTATACATACATTTTTGGATTACTGTAATCTGGCAAGAACTCAGTACAAATCACTCGACAGTGTGTGCCGCATGATAGAGGATGGTCTACATCGTTATCTTTGACCGAAAGGTATATCAGATTGGCGGAAAACTGTTTGCTGATATCGCAGCGTACATAGATGACCGGTATGTGGAGGAACATACCGACAGACGGGCAGAACAGAGGCGACGGCTCGAAGCATTGCCAGAGGAATCCTGCTTTGAAGCTGCACCTGCCCCGCTGCCGTCCGAAGCAATCTGTAAATCTTGCAGCAGTCAATCCTTGGAAGAGGCACTGGGACAGATTGATGAGAGTTTTTCGGAAATGCTTCTGCGGAAGATTGACGAAAGCGGCATGACGGATGCCCAGTGCTACAAGAAGGCAAACATTGACCGGAAGCTCTTCTCGAAGATCTGTTCGGATAAATTCTATAAGCCATCCAAACCTACGGTGCGGGCATTTGCCCTGGCTTTGGAACTGCCGCTTGCCCAGATGCAGGAGATGCTGGGTAAGGCAGGCTTTACCCTTTCCCATTCGGGCGAATTCGATATCATTGTAGAATATTTTGTCGAACGGGGAAACTGCAATGTGTATGAAATCAACGAGGCACTGTTTGCTTTTGACCAGAGTCTGATCGGAGCATAAGGACAAAGAAATGTCGCTTTCCATGCGACCACTCCACAAAAGAAAATCGCTATATTATGGCTGTAAGGTACGAAACCGAGCAGCCATAATCTTTTGGGAGGACAAGTGTATGAGAAAGAATTTAACAGAGATCGTTTTTATCTTAGACCGCAGCGGTTCCATGAGCGGATTAGAACGGGATACCATCGGCGGATTCAATTCTATGATTGAGCAGCAGAAAAAAGCAGAGGGCAAAGCGCTGGTCTCAACGGTATTGTTTGACAATGTGAGCGAAGCCCTGCACGACCGTGTAAATGTAATGGACGTCCGACCAATGACTGAACGTGATTACACGGTTCGCGGCTGCACAGCACTCTTAGATGCCATCGGCGGTGCGATTCATCACATTGGAAATGTTCACAAGTACGCAAGACCGGAGGATGTGCCGGAACACACCATGTTTGTAATCACTACGGACGGAATGGAAAATGCCAGCCACCGCTACAACAGCGAAAAAGTGAAGCTGATGATCGAGCGGCAGAAAACGAAATACGGTTGGGAGTTTTTGTTCCTCGGTGCCAATATTGACGCAGTAGAGACTGCAAGTCAGTTCGGAATCGGTGCAGACCGTGCAGTCAACTATCAGTGCGACAGCGAAGGAACCGCGTTGAATTATGAAGTGGTCAGCGAAGCAATCAGCTCTGTCCGGTGCAGTGCCCCGCTGAGCGCAGACTGGAAAAAGCGTATAGACGAGGACTACAAAAAGCGTGGAGGCCGCAAGCACAAGTAAATGTTTTTTGAAGCCGGGGTGATGATTCACTCCGGCATTTTCTTTGGCAGGAACTGCCGTTAAAGCATCCGGAACGGGCGCAAGATGTCCGGTGGACGTCTGCTTTGTGCGGACCGGAGTGGAACGGAGACGCAGCAGCCCGATGCCGCAGGCAGCGTTTTATGGGGATTGGGGGCGCACGAGGTCCGGTGGACCTCGGTTTTGCGCGGACCGGAACGGAGTGGAGACTTCCCCAACAAGCAGAAAATCGCTTTCGTGACACGAAAGCCCTGCTTGCAGAAGAGTGGTTCTAAATTGACTTTGGTCGCTGATAAGTCTATAATATTAACTGGATTATTATGCAAAAACCTCGCAAACTGATATTTACAAAGTAGTGTACATGAATGCGAGATATATTAAAATGAATTGGAGAAATTAATATGGCCCGAGCTGCATCTAAACCTAAGAAAGAAATTTCTATGGAGGAAGCTCTGTGGAAGTCCGCAGATAAACTCCGTGGTTCTGTTGAGCCAGCAGAATACAAACACGTCGTTCTCAGTCTTTTCTTCTTGAAGTTTGCCAGCGATAAGTTTGAGATACAAAGAAAAGCTATTTCTGAAAAATACGGTGAGAAGTTTGTTGACAATGTTGCCTTCTATACGAAGGACAACGTGTTCTTCCTGCCTGAGATCAGCCGTTGGTCTTTCATAATGGAGAATGCGAAACAGGATGACATTGCGCTGAAAATCGACACCGCCCTCTATACGATTGAGAAAGCGAATCCCGCACTGAAAGGCGCACTGCCGGACAACTACTACTCACGTCTTCACATCGACACAGCAAAGCTGGCATCACTGCTGGACGAGATTGATAAGATCAACACGGGCGATAAAGAGAATGACATTATCGGGCGGGTCTACGAATACTTCCTGAGCAAGTTTGCACTTGCGGAAGGCAAAGGCAAGGGCGAGTTCTATACGCCGAAGTGTATTGTCAATTTGATTGCAGAAATGATTGAACCGTATGATGGCATTCTCTACGACCCTTGCTGCGGTTCTGGCGGTATGTTCGTGCAGTCAATGAAGTTCGTGGAGGCACATCACGGCAACAAGAAGAAGGTCTCTATCTATGGTCAAGAATATACAAACACGACGTACAAGCTGTGCAAAATGAATCTGGCTATTCGCGGCATCTCTGCAAACCTCGGAGAAATGGCAGCGAACACATTCACCAATGACCAGCACAAGGACCTCAAGGCAGATTACATTATGGCAAACCCGCCTTTTAATCAGAAAGAATGGCGTGGTGATAATGAGCTGATTGATGATCCGCGCTGGGGCGGCTATGAAGTTCCGCCCACGAGTAACGCGAACTATGGCTGGATTCTGAATATCGTTTCAAAGCTATCCCAGAACGGTGTTGCCGGTTTTCTGCTTGCAAACGGCGCACTGTCTGACGATGGTACAGAGTTAAAAATCCGCCGTCAGCTCATCGAGAACAATCTCGTCGAAGCAATCATCATCCTTCCCCGCAACCTCTTCTACACCACCGATATCAGCGTTACGCTTTGGATTCTGAACAAGAATAAAAAGGCTCGTGTGATTGAAGAAAACGGTGAGGTAAAATGCTTCCGTAACCGTGAGCGCGAGATTCTTTTCATGGACTTGCGGCAAATGGGAAGCCCCTATGAAAAGAAGTATATTGAACTGACAGAAAAAGACCGTGTGAAGGTCACGAGCGTCTACCACGCATGGCAGCAGGAAGGCTATGAAGAAACTTATCAGAATGTGCCTGAGTTTTGTTACAGCGCATCCTTCGACGAGGTTGCAGAAAAGGGCTTTACCCTTGTTCCGAGCCGTTACATTGAGTTTGTAAACCGTGATGAGAACATCGACTTTGATACGAAAATGAAAACGCTGCAAAGTGAGCTTCGTGATCTGCTTGTTGCAGAAGAGAAGTCGAAGGCTGACCTGTTGACTGTGTTTAAGGAGCTGGGCTATGAAATCAAGCTATAAGCCAATAAACGAACTTGTTGAAAGAATTGACATTAGAAACAGCGATGGAAATGCCGCTATACTGATGGGTCTCAGTATAGATAAGTGCTTTATTCGTTCTGTTGCAAATACCGTTGGAACTGACCTGACAAAATACAAGGTGATTTGTAAAAATCAGTTTGCTGTCAGTTTGATGCAGGTCAGTCGAGATTCTAAGATACCCGTTGCGTGTTTCCGCGAGTGTGACAGGGCTATAATGTCTCCCGCTTATTCGATTTTTCAAGTCGTAGACGAGTCTGTTGTGCTACCCGATTATCTGGATATGTGGTTTAAGCGTCCAGAGTTTGATCGAGAAGCTGCATTCATTGCTGTTGGCGGAGTCCGTGGTAGTATGCCGTGGGAAGAGTTCGCAAGGATAAAGGTCTGTGTTCCCTCACTTGAACGACAAAAGGAAATTGTTGATGCTTATAAGGCAGTCAACGAACGTATCTATATCAAGCAGCAGCTAAATGATAATTTAGCGGCTTAATGTGGCGCGAAGCATTTCCTTCGCATTTTCCAAAGCGGATATTTCCCGATGGTTTTGAGCCTGATTGCGCTCTATTGTACTGGCAAGCGAATTGAACTTGTGAAGCTGCGATTCCGAAAAGCAGGGAACCTGATACTGCATTATGTGAGTTTTGTCCCCACGAGGCATTTTTGTTCCCTTTGCGCCAGACATAACATAGTCGAAGAAACTGTCTTGATAGATTATTGACTTCAAAAGGTATGAATACTTTTTGTCTAACGCTCTAAAGCAAAGGACATCAGCATTACAGCCACCAGCAGTCGTAGCAAACCACATTTTTTTGAAATACGGACGAATGTTACTTACGAGAACATCCTCCGCTTGAAAGTATGTCACTCGCTCAGATGGTGACGTTATACCGAAAGAGGAAATTCCCTGTTTGTCAGGAAGGATATTCTCAGTCGATATATATACAGCACTGTCTATCTGAGAGAATATCGCTTTGTCTGAAACATATTTGCATATAGCGGAGAGGGAAATCGTTTTTGACGCAGCTTGTGCCTGCTCAAAGTAAATGCAGTTTAGATACTCCGCTAAATTATCATTTACAGGAGGAATAGCTGTGAGCGATTTATGGAATCAAGTAAAAATGCAGTTCAAAGATTTTCCTGCTGAAATCCGAGACCGTATTCAAGCAGATCAGCAGGAAGTAATAGAGGAAGCGGTTCTCAGCAAACGAATTTGTTCTATCGAAAAAGCGACACTGCCTTTGCTCGAAGCCAGTGTCCCGAAGGATCAGATTATCGCACTACTGCAAAAGCATTGGGATTTACGCCGAAGCGAGGCAAATTAATTCATCGGAGAAGCCGAGGATACCAGCTCACACTCTTAAAAAATAACTCTCTCACCAGTGGCGAGAGTTTTGCTCTAAGAACTGCCACTGATTGTCGTTCTCTGAGAATATTCAAAGGAGACACGATAATGAAAGAACAACTGATTCAAGAAGTGCAACGTCAGATGCTTCCGTATCTGAACAACGCACAGTTAAAACAGCTTCAAGGCGTCCTTGAGGGGGTGCTGAGTGGCATAGAGTTGAGCCGCAGCGAGAGCAAAGTAGAAACTACGTTAGGCGATACGGTTGCTTGTTTCATCAATGCGAAACGCATTGAAGGCTGCTCGGAAAAAACCTTGAGCTATTACCGTCAAACCATTGTGTCAATGCTATCCGGCATCGAAAAAGAGCCACAAGAGATCCTGACTGAGGACTTGCGAAAGTACCTGACAGAGTATCAGGCAAACCGCAAGTCAAGTAAGGTCACGATAGATAATATTCGCCGCATCCTGTCCAGCTACTTTTCGTGGCTTGAAGATGAGGATTACATCGTGAAAAGCCCGGTACGCCGAATCCACAAGGTAAAAACGGCAAAAGTGATCAAGGAAACCTACACAGACGAGGCATTGGAAATCATGCGGGACAACTGCTGCAATGTCCGCGATCTTGCGATGATAGACCTTCTTGCGTCCTCTGGAATGCGTGTTGGTGAGATGGTTGCCCTTAACCGTGATGACATCAACTTCAATGAACGGGAATGCGTTGTTTTCGGAAAAGGAAGTAAGGAACGGATTGTTTATTTCGATGCCAGGACAAAAATCCATCTCCAAAACTATTTGGAAAGCCGCACAGACACCTGTTCAGCGTTGTTTGTCTCGCTGACCGCACCGCATGACCGTTTGCAGATCGGCGGTGTAGAAAGAAGGCTTCGAGAACTGGGGAAAAGGCTGAATCTGCCTCGTGTCCATCCACATAAGTTCCGAAGAACATTGGCAACATCAGCCATAGACAAAGGAATGCCCATAGAGCAAGTCCAGCAGCTCTTAGGGCATCAGAAAATCGACACGACTATGCACTACGCTATGGTCAAACAGCAAAATGTCAAGCTGGCACACAGAAAATACATAGGGTGAGGTGTCACAATGAAAGAAGGATATAGGCTACTTGGAGATTTCATTCAGCCGGTTGACGAACGAAACAGGGATTTGAGAGTTGATTATTTGCTTGGTGTCAGCATCAGCAAGCAGTTTATTCCCTCCATTGCGAATATTGTTGGAACGGATTTGTCGAACTATAAGATTGTTCGTACTGGGCAATTTGCATACGGCCCTGTTACGTCTCGGAATGGCGAAAAGATTTCAATTGCCCTTTTACGAGATAAGGACTGCATTATTTCAAGTTCATATACCGTGTTTGAGGTTGTGAATAAGAATGAGCTTGATTCAGAATACCTTATGCTTTGGTTTAGCAGACCGGAGTTTGATCGCTACGCCAGATATATGTCTCACGGAAGTGTTAGAGAAATCTTTGACTGGGATGAACTTTGCAAAGTGGAACTGCCTGTTCCCTCTATTGATAAGCAACGTAGCATTGTGAGAGCGTATCAGAACATCACAGAACGTATCGAACTAAAGCGGCGGATAAATGATAATTTAGATGCCACAATATATGCCAAATTTCAAGATATGTTTCAGAAAAACAAGGAGATATTGTTTTCTGGTGAACAACTTGAGGATTGGTGTATAAAACCACTCTCATTTTTAGCTGATTTTAAATATGGAAAGATGGCAACATCAGAAATTCTATGTGAAAAAGGCTTTCCAGTTTATAGTGGTTATCGTATTGTAGGATATTGCAACAAATATATGTTCAAGGAACCGCAATTAGTTGTTCTTGCAAGAGGTGTAAGTGGTACAGGTGAGGTGCGAATTTCTCCACCTTGCTGTCATCTTACAAATCTTTCGATTGCTGTCCTACTTTATGATAGAACATATATAAACTACTTATTATATTACCTTGAAAATGACAATCTAATTTCATTGGATTCTGGCTCGGCTCAGTCGCAAATTACCATCAACAATTTGTCTATGCACAAAGTAATGTTGCCACCCTATAGTAAAGTAGTTGAATTTGATAATATTGCAAAGCAACTTAGGTCAATCATTGATGAGAATAATAAAGAAATTGAAGTATTAGAAGAATTAAAAAAGGTTCTTCTAACTACCATTTCAAGCCGCTAAATTATCATTTATCTACGAAGAGAGGGATGAAAATGGACAAGGAAACGCTGATTAAAATTGCCGAAGAACTTCATCAAGGAGCTTTCGACGCAAAAGCCTATTACCTCATCTTGCAGCAGTATCGAAAGAACCAGCGTGAATACGCGGAGGAGATGAGGATTTCCCAGGCGTTCTATCAGACAATCCACGAAGCCCTGATGAAAGCCTGTTTTATGGAGATTGCCAAACTGTATGATAGCTCAAATGGAGTCGTGTCCATTGGAACCCTCCTTGCAAAATGCGCGGAAAACCAAGACCTATTTCCTGAGTACAGAGAAACAATGACCGTGGAACATGAGGGGACAACGTATTCCTATCAAATCCCATATCAGCACCAGCTAAAACCACAGGAGGAACTCTTTTTTAAGGAACATGTCGAGATGAGCAGACATCTTTTTGCTATATTTGATGCTCCAGATGCTGAAAATATCCCTGTTCAGGTTGATTTGACTTTTCCTGAGTTTTTAGCCTTGTATCAGAAACGGTTCTGCGCGCTAAGAAAAAAAAGAGAGAACATCCGAATGCAACGGAATAAGCTCTACGCACACAACGATGAACAGCGTATATTGAGCAACGAGAACCTGACAGACCGTCATCCTATTTTATATCCGGATGTGCAGGAAATGATAGACTTTGCACTCGATTGTACGGGATTGATCCTCGGCGTTCTCACTGATGTAAACCATGCAACGCAATACTCGAACATTGATGACTGGGAAGGTACACTCATGCTGACACGCTTGGGCTTGAAGTATCAGGAGTACGACTTACAGCAAAGAGAAAAAGCCTTTGAAGCAGAAATGCAGAGGCAGTTAGGGGGGGATAATGGCGAACTTCAATGAGCATTCTCTTGAAATGTCCATCATGGATTTGTTTCAAGATGAAGGGTATATCTATTTGAATGGTGAGCAGATCCACCGTGAACGCTCTGAGGTTCTACTTATCGACGATCTGCGGAAGTACCTCTTGAATAGGTATGCCACAGAAGGGCTTACCCCAAGTGAAGCTGATAGCATCATCCTTCGCTTGAGGTCTATTTCCGGCACGATCTACGAAGCAAATAAAGCTGTCTGCAAAATGATATGTGACGGCTTCATCTTTAATCGTGAAGATCACAAAAAGAAAGACCTTTATATTGAGCTGATCGACTTTGATGAACTAGAGAAAAATGTGTTCAAGATCGTCAACCAATTTGAAATTGAAGGCATTAACAACCAGCTACGAATACCGGACGGGATTGTCTTCATCAATGGTATTCCTGTTGTTGTGCTTGAGTTCAAGAGCGCAGTCAAAGAAAATACAACGCTCATGGACGCCTATACTCAGCTCACCGTCCGTTATCGCCGTGATATTCCCGAACTCTTCAAGTATAACGCTTTCATCGTCATAAGCGACGGTGCAAACAATAAATACGGCTCCTTCTTCTCACCGTATGACTTCTTCTATGCGTGGAGAAAGATTGAGGCTGACGATAAGGAATTGGATGGCATCAATTCCCTTGTAACTATGGTGAGCGGACTGTTCCGCAAAAAACGGCTTTTGGCAGTCATCAAAGATTTTGTCTACTTCCCTGATAGCTCAGATAAAGACCTCAAGATCGTTTGCCGCTATCCTCAGTATTTTGCTGCGGTCAAGCTGTTTGAGAATATCAAGGCGCATCTCAGACCGGAAGGAGACGGCAAGGGCGGCACATACTTTGGCGCGACGGGCTGCGGGAAAAGCTATACTATGCTCTTCCTCACAAGAATGCTTATGAAGAGTACCTTCTTCCATAGCCCTACAATCCTGATTATTACTGACAGAACTGATTTGGATGACCAGCTCTCAAAGCAGTTTGTAGCATCCAAGAAGTACATTGGTGACGAAACCGTTGTGAGCATTGATTCCCGTGAAAAGCTGCGTCAGGAGCTTCAAGGCAGAACAAGCGGCGGCGTGTACATGACCACCATCCAGAAGTTCACCGAGGATTTGGAGCTTTTGACGGATAGAGCGAATGTAATCTGTATTTCCGATGAGGCGCACCGTAGCCAGATAAACCTTGATCAGAAAGTCAAGGTCACTGCTGAAGGTGTAGAGCGAACCTATGGATTTGCAAAATATCTACATGACTCTCTCCCAAACGCAACCTATGTCGGTTTCACCGGTACGCCCGTGGGTGGTACGATTGAAGTCTTCGGTTCGGTTGTCGATGCCTACACAATGACTGAGGCGGTCAAAGACGGTATCACAGTCAACCTTGTCTACGACGGACGCGCTGCACGGGTCACTCTTGATCAGGCAAAGGTTCATGAAATTGAAGATTATTATGACCGTTGTGCTGTTGAAGGCGCAAATGAGCATCAGATTGAGGAAAGCCAAAAGGCAGTCGCTCATATTGATGCGATAATCGGTGATCCTGACCGACTCCATGCGGTTGCGGAAGACTTTATCAACCATTATGAGACCCGTGTTTCCGAAGGAGCTACGGTCGCAGGAAAAGCAATGTTTGTCTGCTCTAATCGCAAGATTGCATACGTTTTTTATCAGATTATAGTTGAAATGAGACCGGAATGGGCAGAGAAAAAGGTCTGCCCTGACGGAGTTGAGTTGACAGAAAAAGAGAAAAAGGAACTCAAACCCATCGAGAAGATCAAGCTAATCATGACACGAAATAAAGATGATGAGCCAGAGCTTTACGAAATGCTGGGAACGAAGGATGATCGCAAGGAGTTTGACCGTCAATTTAAGAATGTAAAATCCAACTTCAAAATTGCGATTGTCGTTGATATGTGGCTGACCGGCTTTGATGTTCCGGCACTTGACACAATTTACATTGACAAGCCTATCCAGCAGCATACCCTTATTCAGACAATTTCCCGTGTCAACCGTGTTTATACCGGAAAGGACAAGGGCTTGATTGTGGACTATATCGGTATCAAGAAAAACATGAATCTCGCCCTCAAGAAGTACACAAACTTTGAAACCGATGAGTTTGAAGGTGTCGAACAGTCTGTCACGATTGTCAAAGACCAGCTTGATGTTTTGGCACAGATGTTCCACAACTTCAATAGCGCAGATTACTTCAACGGCTCACCGAAAGAGCAGCTTGCTTGCCTCA
>UMGB01053725.1_pt1 | contig 10536 bp, 10 predicted proteins | sample 1965161 | NCBI WGS metagenome assembly UMGB01 (sample SAMEA4836060, study PRJEB28245) | human gut metagenome | biome: gut microbiome; material: fecal sample | place: Denmark | collected 2008
GGCGACAAGCATGTTTTCATTGTCGTCCGAGGCAAGAAGCCCCGGACCGAATTCTTCGACGAGCTTCGTCGCGTGGAAGGCGATCCAGTCGGCGAGCGCGGCGATGACGGCATTTTCCACGAGAGCCGCGAGACACTCGACGGATGTGCCAGAGAGCCTTTCGTCGACGACGCGGCGAACGAGCGGCACGAGCGAGAGCGTGCCGTCGGCAAGAATCATCCGGTCGCCCGCCTCGACGTCGAGCGTGCCGCAGGCGGGATTGTCGCGTCCGCGCACCGCAGCGCCCTCAAGACGCATGGCGGCCGTTGCCTCGTCGTGCTGATGGGTGCAGAGGCCGAGAATGGCGCTCATGCCGTCGAACCAACGTCCGAAGGAAGTGGTCGTACCGAGCAGGGCCGCCTTCTCCGGATCCCCCGCGAGGAGCTTCCTGAGCATCGACACCGACGCAATGCCGGGGAAGAGCTCTTCTGCAAAGTCCCCCGCGCCCGCCATCGCCATCAGGGCGACGCCCATGCGCCAGGGTTCCGTGGCGGCCCTGTCGCCGCCCGGCATCGGCATGGACTCGAGGTGAGAGAGCCTCGCCCACGAGGCGGGCCCGCAGAGAAGAAGTTCGCCGCCCCAGGGGAGACGGTCCGCCCCCATGCCGACGCCGTCGAGCGCAAGGCCGAGCAGGGGCTTCACAACGCCGCGCTCCGCCGCCACGACGCCAACGTGGGCCGCATGATGGTGGACGGGAATGCAGGGAATGCCGTGCCGGTCCGCATATTCAAGGGCAAGTCTCGTCGAGGGAAAGTCCGGATGCGCGTCGCAGGCGACGACCTCGGGACTCAGTTCAAAAAGGGCGCTCATGTGTGAGACCGAGCGCGAGAGAAGCTCGACCGTCGGTCGGTTCGAGAGGGATCCCACGTGCTGCGTGAGGAAGGCTTCGCGATCACGAAGAAAGCACGCCGTGTTCTTGAGATAGGGTCCGAAGGCGAGGGCGACGGGCTTTTTCGCCGCGACCGCAGATTCGGGGAGCATGACCGCCTCGGGCGCATAACCCCTCGAGCGGCGCACGAAGGACGTGCCTTCAACGCCCGCCCTCACGACCGAGTCGTCGCAGGGTGTGACGATGTCTCGATTGGAGAGAAGGAAGAGGTCTGCGACCCCGGAGAGGCGCTCGAGCGCCTCCTCGTTTTCGGTGCAGAGCGGCAGTCCGCTCATGTTGGCGCTCGTCATCACGAGCGTGACGGGAAGGACGTCGTTCATCCAGCCGCGTCCCTCGGGCTCGCCCGCAAAGCTGTGGAAGATGAGGGCGTGAAGAGGCGTATAGGGGAGCATGACCCCGATCGCCTCGAGTCCGTCGGCAACGCCTGCAAGCGCAGGCACGTTTTCCCCCGTCCTTCTCTTCAGCAGCACGATCGGATGCGCGGGGCCCGTGAGAAGGACCTTCTCATCGTCGGTGACGTATGCGAAGCGCTCGGCCGAAGCAAGGCCCGCGACCATGACGGCAAGGGGCTTTTCATCGCGCTGCTTGCGGCTGCGGAGCGCAGCGACGGCTTCCGGATTCTCGGCGTCACACGCAAGGTGAAAGCCGCCGAGCCCCTTGATCGCAATGATCCGGCCGGCCCCGAGGGCCTTCACCGTCTCGCGGATGGCGTCGCCCTCGACCGCCGTACCGTCGGGCGTCACGAGCGTGAGCTTCGGTCCGCAGACGGGGCAGGCGATCGGCTGGGCGTGGAAGCGCCTGTTGAGCGGATCCTCGTACTCGGCCCTGCAGTCGGGGCACATCGGAAAGCCCGCCATGGCCGTCTGGGGACGGTCGTAGGGAAGGTGGCGCGTGATGGTGAAGCGCGGGCCGCAATGGGTGCAGTTTGCAAACGGATAGCGCCAGCGGCGGTCATTTGGATTGAAGATGTCGTCGAGGCAGGCGTCACACACACAGGCGTCGGCAGTGACGGCAGTGGTCACGCGGCCGCCGGAGGGCGTGGCGGAAATGGAGAAGCCCTCCATGCCCTGAAGTTCGCCCGCTGCGAGCTCGACGGCGTCGATGCGCGCGAGCGGGGGCTTGCCTGCGAGAAGCGCCTCGGGGAAGCGTTCGAGCACCTCGGACTCGCCCTCAAGGTGCACGACGACCCCTTCGGCATCGTTCCAGACGGTGCCCGAGAGACCGAGCTCAAGCGCGATCCTGTAGACCGTGGGCCTGAAGCCCACGCCCTGCACGAGTCCGCGCACGCGAAAGTCCGTTGCGGCCTTCGTCATGGCCGGACCTCACAGTCCCGAGAGCATCAGTTCGGCGGCAAGCCAGGCGAGCCACTTCTCCATGCCTTCGCCCGACACGGCCGAGACACGCATCGTGCGGATCTTCGGGTTCACGCGTCTGGCGTTCTCCTCGGCCCTCTCTGCGTCAAACGGGACGTAGGGCAGAAGATCCGTCTTCGTGAGGATCATCAGGTCGGCCGCGCGGAACATGTCGGGATACTTGAGCGGCTTGTCCTCGCCCTCCGTGACGGAGAGGAGCACGACCTTGTGAGCCTCGCCGAGGTCGAACTCGGCCGGGCAGACGAGGTTGCCTACGTTCTCGATGAAGAGCACGGACTCGTCTTCGGGCACGAGGTGCTCGAGCGCGTGGCTCACCATCGCGGCGTCGAGATGGCAGCCCTTGCCCGTGTTGATCTGCAGGGCTCGCACGCCCGTGGCGCGTATGCGCTCGGCGTCGTTCGCGGTCTGCTGGTCGCCCTCGATCACGGCCGTGCGAAAGCCCGAGGCCCTCTTGAGCGTCTGAGCGAGAAGCTCGGTCTTGCCCGAACCGGGCGACGAGACAAGATTGAGCGCGAGCACGCGGTGTTCGCGGAAGAACTTCCTGTTGACGGCCGCAATCGCGTTGTTTCGCCCGAGGATGTCCTCCTCGATCGAGATGGCGCGCGAGGCGGACGTCGTCGGGGCGTGGCTGTGAGCGGGACCGTGGTCATGGTCATGATGGTGCCCGTTGGCATGGTCATGACGATGCTCATGATCGTGATCGTGGGCGACATGAGTCGTTACATTGCCGTTCTCGTCCACATGGGCGTGCATGTGGGTGTGGTTGTGTTCGCCGCAGCCGCAGGTTGTGCACATCTTTCGGTCTCCTTCGCGCGCATCCCGAATTGGAGAGGCGCACAAAAACTTTGTCTATGCCTTCATTCTAGGCGTCTCGCGAATACCCCGACCTCAACCACAAGGACCGTTGCAATTGAGCATTGGTACTAGAAGAACGTCACCCAAAGGGATAAGATTGCAGGATACACACCATTTTGGAGACCAGCGTCATGGCCGGAAAACCGAACAAGGCCGGAAAGTCCGGCAAGCCCAGTCCCGCAGGGAAGCGCGGCGGCCGCAGGCCCGCATCCGCCCAGCAGCACCCCGGAGAAGTCCTTCGCGAAATCCTCGCAGATACCCCGCCCGCACTCGCGGCGAAGTGGTTCGGCCTCTCGACGACCGAACTCGAGGCCTTCTACAACGGCGAACTACCGCTCACGCCCGCCATGGCCGAAACCGCAGGCTCGATCTTCGGCACGGGCGCAGCCCCCTGGCTCGACATGATGGCCGCCTGGGACGAGGCTCACGCGACCGAGAAGGCCGCCCCTTGATGCGCAAACCCAAGCATTTCCTCCACAGTCACTGAATGCAAGAAGGCCGCGGGCTCTGACACCTGCGGCCTTTTCACACACGGGAGCGAAGATCTGACGCCGATTATTCGGTCCTGCCGTCCTTTTTGCGAGGTTCGGCGACGTTGGCTTCGGGTTGAACTTGGTCGGCATTGGCGGCCTTCTCGGCCTCCTCCTTCGTCATGAAGCCGGCGGGAGCCTTCCAGTCCTCGCCGTAGTAGAGGCGAATGACCTTCCAGTTGACGACAAACATGAGCGCGACAATGGCGAGGATCTGGCACGCAAGGCCGAGGTAGTAGAGCAGGGTGGAATCAGAAGCCGCGCCGTAGTAGGCGTTGAAGAATTCCTGAAGACCGAGTCCGGTTTCAGCGGCATGCCCGCCGATGAGTACGAGAGAGATCGCGTAGAAGGCGAGCGCCACGCGCATGAAGAGCCTCTGGGCAGGCCAGCGGTAGCCGATTTTGCGGGCGATCATGAGAATGAAAATGGGAAGAAGCAGGGGAAACGCCATGAAGAGCGTCCCGATGAGCCAGTTGAGCATGGTTTTCGAAGCGGTCGGATGTGGGTGGAATGTGCCGTGATGTTACCACGAGCTCCACAAAGTGGATCGATAATGCCCAACTGCAGACCGGAATGATTGCCCTGCGTCTCTGGAGAGGAACCTCCTGAACGCAGCACCCGAAATGCAACTCTTGTGCAGAAACAAAGGGCGGATTGGTGACAGTCAGACGTTCGAAAAAAATGCAGCTCCATAACCAGCATTATTGCTAGCGCGGTTCAGGCGTAAACCTGAACACTCTAATTCGGGTTTGTGCGGAGATGCGCTCTAAGTGAGTGCAGATTGTTGAGCATATCCGCTGTCAGCGGTCAGGGAGTCCTCCGGAAGAGGAGGAAAGCCCAGCCGAAAGAGAGGATGGGCGTGGAGGATTCACACTGCTATAGCCTGAACTTGCCATCGGGTTTGACACTCAATCGTTCATTTGCCTAGAAAGGGACATGCCCGCATTGCGGTGCTCACCATGACCGGGATATCAATGTCTCCCTGAACATCAAGCAGGAAGGCATCCGGATGTTGAAGGCGGTTGGGCTGACCGTCTTGCGCTCGTAACGTCACGAGCCAAAGCCTGTGGAGATGCGTAAGACCGAAGCTATGGCTGAGGCAACGTCGAAGAAGCAGGAAGCCTCGCCCGATTTGGTTTCAAATCGGACGGGGAGCAGTCACGCCGCCCTTCCGTTTGGAGGGGCGACCGTTAACTTTGTGAAGTGTTCGATTTCGAAAAAGAGCATTGGCGGATCTCCTACTTTGCATCGGCGAAAGCCGAGATGCTCATAAAAGCCAATTTCTTTTTCGCCCTTAGGTTGAACGACTAACGCCCAACAACCGGACATCCTGGAAACGCCCTGCGTTATCTTCAAGGCCTCGACTAACAATGCTCCGCCGAGCCCTTGCCCCTGATAGCGTTTATCGACCGCTAGTCTTCCAAGCAGACAGCACGGCAACGGGTTTAGCTTATTCCGACGAAAACCCGCTGACAAGCGATCATGATCAAGAACAGCATTGCTAATGCAAAAATACCCTGCAATGCTTCCCCCCTCATCAAAGGCCACGTAGGTTCGACTACTGCCATACTTTTCGTTATGAACAGAGCGCGTCCGCAACCACTGGTTCAATACCGGGACGTCGCAATCAAAGCGATCTAGAGCATCTTGTGGAATGTCCGGGTCGAGAGGCAGTGGCTTGGAAAAAGAATAAACGGTCATTTCCAACGCTCATAGGTCATGAGATGGCGACGACGTGCAAGAACTTCTTCACCAGGCGGCGTTGCCATTTCATCTAACAAGGCCTGAAATTCCGTATTGCTTAACGTAATCCTTTCCGGCTCATCCAAGACTTTCCTGAAAAGAGGCTGCAGAGCTTCGCGAATAATTTGGGTTTTGGTGCGCCGCTCTCTGTCTGAGAGAAGATTGAGAATGGCGACCTCCTCTTCCGGCAGACGCAGACTGATGGTTTGAGCACTCATATGGTGTCCTCCTCTAATCTATGGAGATACGATAACCCAAATCGTATTGCATTGCAATACAAGAGCGCCTCTTCATGCCTGCCTTTCCTTTTCCTGTTTCTCCAACTTGAGGGGCGGTGTCGCTTGAGCGGTGTTGATAATCGTTGTTTACGCATGAGACCATAGAAGTCAATCTTCGGGGACGAAGTCGATGACGCGCATTTCAGTGCCGCCCGTGGCAGCGAGATGAAAGCCCCCGCAGACGGGGCAGGGATCGCCATATTTGGCAAGCGGGACGGTTTGGGCGCAGTCGAGGCACCAGGCCTCTCCCCGCGGCCGTTCAATCACGAGCCTTGAGCCCTCGGCAGGCCCTCCGCGAGTGACGGAGACCCAGGCGAATTCAAGGGACGGGATGTCGACCCCTGCGAGTTCGCCCACCTCGATTCGAACCTCCTTCACGCGTGTGACGCCGCTCCGGCCTGCCGTGCGCTCGACAATCTCGATGATGCCTTCGGCAATGCTCATTTCATGCATGTATCACTCCTTCCTGCAGCCCGAAGCCTGATGTCAAGCGGCACGCAGGCGTCAAGCCCGAAGAGCGCCAGACGGATGATGTTTCTGAGAGTCTCCTCGTCGACGCCCGCACCGGAGCGCTTCAGGTGCCTCACGGCGCTTTCAAGCGCCTGCTGGCCGGGACCCTCGGGAGCGAACTGCCACTCGGTGGGGGAAACCACGGCATGGAAGTGCTCGAGTCCGGACCTCGACTGCCTGAAGCCCGAGGCGTGTGTGAGAAGACCTCGGGCGGTCGTCGCGCAGGCAATCGCCCCGCAGGTGTCGGGAAGCCGCATCGTGTAGACCTCGGGAAGGGCAGGCAGATTCTCGTGCTCCCTGTGTGCGAGCTGTGCCCAGAAGGCAGCCGTGTCAAGAAGGCGTGCCGCCAGAAGCGTGCCGGCGGACTGACCCGCCGTGGCGCAGAGGGCTTCGACAAGAGGGTGTCCCGCCTCCCTCACGAGTGCTCCCGTAAACGAGGGCCTGCGGCGGTAAACGGGCTCGGCCTCGAAGTCGGCTTCATTCCTGAGCCTGTGGTACATCTCGTCGGCAAAATCCGGAAAGTCGAGCTCATGGGGTTGCGGTACAGGCGGGCAGTCCAGCGCACCGAAGGCTGCGGGCAGGGCATGGTAGCGGTAGGCGAGCGCCGAGGCGACGGTCGAGGCATTCGTCCCGTACCAAGCGGCGTACTGCACGGGCTCGGTCATCTCCAGAAAGGCTTCGGGAGAAATGCCGAAGACCAGTGATGCCAGAAGGCCCTCACAGTCGGCCGTCAGTCTGTCGATGAGGCGGTGTGCCTCAAGGAGGGCGTCTTCATCGACCTGCCCCGTGACGAGGTTGAACCCCTGCAGCGTCCTGATGACGCCCGAGAAGCCCGCCCGGGCCTTTGCATAGGCGGCAAGCGAATCGGCTTGAACAGGGACGCAGACGAGCTTCGAGGCGTCAAGCGCGAGCACGCGGATGTTTTCCAGAAGCGCCTCAAGCATCAGCGCGCGCTCGGCGAGACAGCCGTCGACCGTGCGGCGCTCGTCCTCCGCAAGACCTGCGGCCGCGCGTTCGGCGGCGTCAAGCGTGACGAGATGCGCGCAGGGGCAGAGGCTGAAGACGAGCGGCACCACCTCGCGGCAGCTCCCCGAGCTTCGGGCAAGCCTGTCCATGAGGTTGAGCGTGCGCTCGTTGAGAAGCGATGCGCGTCTCACGCGAAGGTCACCGGGACGGGACTCCGGCGCGAGCAGCAGGTCGACGGTGATGACACCGGCATCGATCATTTGTCCGCTCCCTTCGCCATGCGGGTGAAGAACCCGCGGCGCGTGACCTGAACGGACCCGCCGTCTGCGCCGCCCTGCGGCACGGCCCTGATCGGAATGACCTTCCTGCCCGCGACGGGCGGCGTGAGCGGAGGAATGGGCGTGCCTTCCTCCTCGGTGTCGTAATTCGTCCCGAACTTTTCGTCTTCGGGCACGGTAAGAATGGTCCTGAGGGCGATCTCGGCCACGGCCTCGGCCGCCGCCTGGTCCTCGAACTCCGTAACGGGACTCACGAGCGAGAGCATCAGATAGTCGCGGAGCAGGTCGTCCCTGCAGCCGAGGAACGGAAAGTCACCTGCGGGCAGCTCGAGCGTGCGGACTTCGCCCGCGGGCACGTCGACCCAGCTCTCGCGACACCCGCAGGCATAGACCACGATGACCGCCCACGGCGTCGTCACCGTGCCGATCCAGTCGTTGCCCCATCGGCGGAAGTTGTCCGCCTTCACACGAATGCGCGGATTGAGGATGGGAAGCCCCTTCATGCGGGTCTCGGCAATGCGCCCGAACCCCGACTCGAAGTGGGGCGCGGGCGAATTCGCAAAGACGCGCAGACGGCTCATCTGCGTCGGCATTGTCCTGCGCACGGTCTTGCGTTCGGCTTCATGCGCGGCCTGAGTCACCTTCGTCTCTTCCACGTCCCTCTCCCGTTTTTTCTGTTCGCCCGTCGTCCGCTCTCCGATGTGGGAGGCGCAGGCGGTTGTTTATAGAATGGAGTATAGGAAAGGGCGCACGCTTCATGCATCACCCAAGAGTTGATCTGGGCCTAGTCCAAAGTATCTAGAAGGGCCCATTGCCGAAAAGGCAGGACATCCTTCGGAACGCGAGGCGCTCAGGCCTTGCGAGGGAATGCTCCGTGCATGAACGACAAGAGGCGCAGGCCGTGCCCCCTGTCGTCAGTGGTCGTCCGTCCTCACGCCTTGAGAAGCGCGAGGAGCTCCTCAACGTGGGTCTTCGCCTTGACGCCGTAGAGCGCATGAAGGATCCTGCCTTCGAGCGAGATCACGAACGTGGAGCGTTCGATGCCGCGGCAGAGCCTGCCGTACATCATCTTCTCCTTCATGACGCCGTAGGCCGTGCAGACGACTTCCTCCTTGTCGGCGAGAAGCGGGAAGTTGAGGTTCTGGCGGTCGCGAAAGCCGCAGTGGCTCTTCACGCTGTCGCGTGAGACGCCGGCAACGGCGTAGCCGAGGGCCTCAAAGTCGGCCAGATGGTCGCGAAAGCCCTGGGCCTCGAGCGTGCAGCCCGCGGTATTGTCCTTCGGATAGAAGTAGAGCACGAGGCCGCGACCGGCGAAGGACTCGAGCGTGACGGGCTCGCCGTCAAGTCCAGGCGCCGAGAAGGCGGGCGCTGCGTCGCCCGCCTTGAGCTGAATGCGTTCTGACATAATTGTCTCCAAACAGGAATGCGATCCGGTCAAGATAGCACGGTTTGACGGCAATGTGCGCGCTTTCGCTGCAGGACGGAAATTCCCAAACCATCGCGATTCATCTTGATGCCGTCACTTCATCATGACAACGCCTGCGGGGCGGATTGCAAGGAAATACAGGCCACAAAGTCCCCGTTCGGGGAAACGCCGCGAATGCGCTAGAATATGTCGACCCCCACTCAGCATGGACCATGACAATGGCACGACTTGAATTTGCCTCCGACTATATGGAGGGCTGCATTCCGGAGATTCTCACAAGGCTCACGGAAACGAATCTTGAAAAATCGTCCGGCTACGGCTCGGACGAGCATACGGCAAGGGCCGCGGAGCTCATCCGCGAAGCTTGCGACGCTCCCGACGCTGAAGTTCATCTTCTCGCCGGCGGGACCCAGACGAACCGCACGGTGATCGGCGCGATGCTCAAGCCCTGGGAGGGCGTGATCGCCGCCCAGACCGGTCACATTTCCGTTCACGAGGCGGGCGCCATCGAAAGTCTGGGCCACAAGGTGTTCGAACTTCCTCAGCGCGACGGCAAGCTTCGTGCGCGCGACGTCGAGGCCGCCTTCCACAAGTACATCGTCGACGGCAACCGCGACCACATGCCCGCACCCGCGCTGGTCTACATCTCGCACCCGACCGAAACGGGCACGCTCTACACGCGCGCCGAGCTCGAGGCCGTGACAGGCGTCGCGCACCGCTACGGTGCTCGCGTCTTCCTTGACGGCGCTCGTCTTGCCTATGGTCTCGGCGCCACCAAGACCGACCTGACGCTCGCCGACATCGCCCGCACCTGCGACGCGTTCTACATTGGCGGCACGAAGTGCGGCGCGCTCTTCGGCGAAGCCGTGGTCTTCCCGAAGCCCAACACCTGTCCGCGCTTCTTCACCTGGATGAAGCAGCAGGGCGCACTCCTCGCCAAGGGCCGCATTACCGGTCTGCAGTTCGAGACCCTCATGGAGGAGAACCGCTACGTCGAGTACGGCGCCAAGGCCGTCCGCCTCGCCGAAAAGCTCCGCGAGGGCCTGAAGGAAAAGGGCTATCAGCTCCTCTTCAACTCCACGACGAACCAGACCTTTGTCAAACTCCCCGACGACAAGTACCAGACCCTCTCCGAAAAGGTCGGCATGAGCTTCTGGGAAAAGCCTGACGACAACCACACGATCGTGCGCCTCGCCACCAGCTGGGCCACGACCGAAAAGGACGTCGACGCGCTCCTCGCCCTGATGTAAGGTTCCGACGCCTCCTTTCCGAACGCCCGCAGGCTCCGCGCCCGCGGGCGTTTTGCTGTCTTTTGATCCATGCGGATCATGCATGGTTGAGCACAAAAATGAATCACTGGAGATGGATCTGACCGGATCTGCACTTTCTACAAAGGCGGGCGGCACGGTGATGCTCGTGGTCAAGGGCGCCTTCGACATGAGGCCGCCCGAGGGACTCGTCTTCATTCCGCTCGGTCCGCCACGCACCTCGGAGCAGATTCTTGTCCGTCGCAGAAACGCGGCGCTCTCGAGCGCCGCTGAGGCGTACTGGGCTCATGCGGCCCGAAGTGCAGGGAGAGACGATTCCGCCGATTGAATTCACCCGATAAGAAAAGCCCCGGGATTCACATGGAATTCGGGGCTTTGTTC
>UMGB01007484.1_pt1 | contig 10502 bp, 7 predicted proteins | sample 1965161 | NCBI WGS metagenome assembly UMGB01 (sample SAMEA4836060, study PRJEB28245) | human gut metagenome | biome: gut microbiome; material: fecal sample | place: Denmark | collected 2008
CTCAAGAAGTACTATGCGCCGTGGGCCCTGCTCATGGTCGGCCTCCTGCTGCTCATCGTGTGCGGCCTGATGTCGGGCGATCCGCTCGTCACGGGCAAGAAGGCCACGAACAACTTCTTCTTCGACCTGATTCAGGTCCTCACCAATCTCCTGCAGTCCCGCGCCGCGGGTCTGGGCATGAACATCATGGTCGTGGGCGGCTTTGCCGCGTACATGGACAAGATCGGCGCCACGAAGGCGCTCGTGAACGTCTGTACGAAGCCCCTCTCCATGATCCGCGCACCGTACGTCCTGCTCGGCGTCGGCTATCTGCTCGGCCAGCTTCTCAACGTCTTCATTCCGTCGGCCACCGGCCTCGGCATGCTGCTGATGGTGACGCTCTATCCGCTGCTCGTCGCCGTGGGCGTCTCCCGCCTGTCGGCCGCGGCCGTGATCGTGACGGCCTCCTGTCTCGACCTCGGTCCCGCCTCGGGCAACACGCTCCTTGCCGCCGAGCTCTCCAAGATGGACGTGATCGAGTTCTTCATCAAGAACCAGCTCCCCGTCGGCGTCGCCACCGCCGCCGCGATCGCGATCGGCCACTGGGGTGTCCAGCAGTGGTTCGACAAGCGCGACCTCGCCTCGGGCCGCCTGACGCAGGCCGACTTCGGCCTTGCCGGCGCCGTCGAGACGAAGGGCGCCGCCAATCAGGTCGACGCGCCCGTCTGGTTCGCCATCCTGCCGATCCTGCCCGTCTTCTTCCTCTTCACGTTCTCGAAGCTCGTCTATCAGGGCGTGCGCCTTGAAATCGTCACCGCGCTTCTCACCTGCACGATGATCGCCTTCATCTTCGACTTGATCGCACGCCGCGACAGCCGTCAGGCCGTCGACAACACCCGCGCCATGTTCACGGGCATGGGCAAGGTCTTCGGCTCCACCGTCATCCTGATCGTCTGCGCCGAAGTGTTCGCCGCGGGCCTCAAGGCCACGGGCGGCATCACGATGCTCATTGAAAACGCAGCCCAGCTCGAAGGCGTCGGCGGCGTGGCCATGCTGCTCACGATGTTCCTCATCATGGCGCTCGCCGCCTTCGTGACGGGCTCTGGCAACGCAGCGTTCTTCGCCTTTGCGCCGCTGCTTCCGCAGGCTGCGGGCTCCGTGCTCTGGCAGACCGCCGTCATGGCCGTTCCCGTCCAGCTCGCCTCGGGCATCGCGCGCTCCATGTCCCCGATTTCGGGCGTCACGATGGCCGTGTCGGGTCTTGCGGACCTCTCGCCCTTCGAGGTCGTGCGCCGCACCGTTCCCGTGATGGCGCTTGCCCTGATCACCGCCTTCGCTTCTTCCCTCATTCTTCTTTAAGCAGGAGTCTGCAAAATGTCCGATATTCCCGAACTCAATCAGGGCGTCATGGACGCCGTCCTCGCCCTCAAGGCCATGCCCGAAGTTCAGGCGGGCCTGAACCTCTGCCTTGAGCAGGAGCCCCATGCCATGGACGAGCAGGTCGAGATCTGCGAAATCCCGGCGCCGACCTTCAAGGAGGAGGTCCGCGGCAGGTACATCGCCTCGCTCATGGAGAAGTACGGCCTTGAGGACGTGCATCTCGACGAGGTCGGCAACTGCATCGGCCTGCTCAAGGGCACGGCCGGCGGTCCCGTGATCGCCATGGGCGCCCACATGGACACTGTCTTCCCCGAAGGCACGCCAGTCAAGGTGACCCGCGAGGGCGACATCTATCGCGCCCCCGGCATCGGCGACAACTGCTCGGGCGTTCGCGCGCTGCTCCAGACCATCCGCTGCTTCACCGAGACGGGCGTGCGTCCCATGGGCGACATCTACTTCGTGGCGACCGTCGGCGAAGAGGGCAACGGCGACATCCGCGGCTCCAAGTGGTTCAACTCCCATCATCATGTCGACGGCTTCATCGCCTGCGACAACACGGACGTGGGCCGCATCCTCTGGGCGGCCATCGGCTCGCACCGCTGGCGTCTTTCGATCGACGGCAAGGGCGGCCACTCCTACGGCGACTTCGGCCGCACGCCCAGCGCCATTCACGCCATGTGCCGCGCCGGCGCCCGCATCGCCGACATCCGTCCTGACCAGGATCCGAAGACCACCTACACCATCGGCACGATCAAGGGCGGCACGTCCGTCAACACCATCGCCCCGCACTGCGAGGTCGACGTCGACATCCGCAGTCTCGACAACAACGAGCTGCTCAAGCTCGAGGCCCGAATCCTCGACATCTTCGAGAAGGCCGTCGAGGAGGAGAACGCCATGTGGCCGGTCACCGACGAGAAGAAGCTTCTCAAGCTGACCATGACGCAGATCGGCGATCGTCCCGCGGGCCGCCGTCCGCACGACTGCCCCGTCGTCCAGGCCTCCCGAGCCGCCCAGAAGGCGCTCGGCATCGAGCTCACCAACTACGGAGCCTCGTCCACCGACGCCAACTTCCCCGTGAGCCTCGGCATCCCGGCCACCTGCCTTTCCGCAGGCGGCGTGCAGATCAACTGCCATACGGTCGACGAATACTTCATCCGCAAGGACATCCACCTCGGTCCGCAGATGATCTTCCTCACGCTTCTCGCACTCTCGGGCTACAAGGAGGTCGCCTCCCTGCTGCCCAGGCGCGCATAAGCGCATGAGGCCCGGCCATGACGGCCGGGCCCCCAATTGCTCCAAACCTAGCGCCAGTTTGGATGGTCTCCGGCTGGTTTTTGCCTCGGTTCGCTCCCGGACCGGGGCTTTTTTTATGGGCACGGCCTTGTCCTGCGGGAGGGAAGGGAGGTCTGCAAAAAAAAATCATGTATATGATAGAGCGCTTCGGACCAAATCCCTTCCCTTTGGGAGGATCATACGGGCTTCCTTTCGGACGCTCCGGCGCAAATCAGTCCGGGAACCCTGTTCCCGCGCAGGCGCGCGGACGCGTTCTTTCAGCCACCTCGTGCAAAAGCACTCCGAATTTCCATGTTGTCCATGATTCTGGCCGCCTTCGGCGTCCTTGTTGCCGCTCTGCTTCCCGTTCTCAAGAAGCGCTGCGTGCCCCAGTCACTGCTCTCGGCCGAAGGCCTCTCTTCCTTCTCGTCCCGCTGAGCGGTCAGGCGACGGGCAGTCCCCGTCGCCGGTCTCCGGATCTCCGTGCCTCTCTGCGGATGATCCTCTCGAAGCCTGCGCGCGCCTTCGGGCACGTCTCCAATCGCTTGGGCGCGCACAGGCCTCGAAACCCATTCTGAAAATCGTTCCCTGTGCCGGTTGCCCCGGTCTGCAGCCGGCTTTGCTGCCCCGGTCCGCTCTTGGTCCGGGGTTCTTTTTATCTTTGGTGACGACGAAGGCGCCGTCTGCGGACGCACAAGCCGCAGACGGCGCCTTCATTTTCATCCTGCGGGCGTCTCCCTCAGACGCCTGCAGGAAATGCCGTCCTGCCTTTTATGTTGAGGCGGCTGCGCTCACTTCTGTTCGAGCGCGTACTTCGCAGCGTGTTCGCCTGCACGGCGGCCGAAGACCACGGTGTCGGCGACGGCGTTGCCGCCGAGGCGGTTGAAGCCGTGCACGCCGCCCGTCACTTCACCTGCGGCATAGAGGCCGGGCATCGGACGGGACTGGATGTCGAGGACCTCGCTTTCGGTCGTGACGGCCACGCCGCCCATCGTGTGATGGATGCCGGGCGCAACTTCGACGGCGTAGAAGGGCGCCTTCGCGACGGCGAGCGGCATGTCGGGACGCCCAAACGCGTCGTCATGGCCCTTGGCGCGGTACGCGTTGTAGTCGGCGAGCGTCTTTTCAAGGACCTTCGGATCCATGCCGGCAACCTTGGCAAGCCCTTCGATCGTGTCGGCCTTCTTCAGCATGCCGAGGTGGTCGTAGCCGCGGACCATCTTGGCCTTGGCGTAGAGATCGGCGTCGAAGACGAGCCAGGCGTGGCGGCCGGGCTGCTTGAGGATCGCGTCGGAGGCGCGGTCGCGGGTCGTGAGTTCGTTGACGAAGCGCGCGCCCGTTTCGTTGACCATGACGGCGCCGACGCCGCGGACCGTTTCACTGATGAGAATGCGGCTTCCCTTGCCGACGGTCGGGTGGGCCTGGATCCAGTCGATGTCGGTCATGCTCGCGCCGGCTTCAAGTGCCATGCGCACGCCGTCGCCGGTGCTCGTGACGTTGTTCGAGCTCGTCATGCCCTTGAAGGTCGGACGATAGAAGGCCACCATCTCCTTGTTCTGGCCGTAGCCGCCAGCAGCGAGCACGACCGCTTTGGCGTTGACGCGGTAGAGGCCGCTGTGCTTGCCTTCGACCACGACGCCCCTGACGGTGTGGTTTGCGTCAACAATGAGCCTGACGGCGCGGGAGTTGAGGCGTGCGGGCACGCCGTCCTTCTCGGCCTGAGCGCGCAGAGTCTTGACGATGTGCGGACCGACCGTCTCGCCGCCCGTCGGGCGATGCGTGCGGTCGACGCGGGCGCCGCCCGAGCGCTTCACTTCGGAGAGGTCCGCGCCCATGCCCTCGAGCCATTCGACGCCTGCGGCACTTTCCTTCGCGAGGATTTCAACGAGGGCTCGGTCGTTCTTGCCGCGGCCGCCCTTGAGCGTGTCCTCGACATAGGCTTCGACCGTGTCGGTGATGCCCTTGGCCTTCTGTTGCTTCGTGCCGACGGCGTTGTAGCCGCCCGCGGCGAGCATGGAGTTGCCACCCGAGAAGCTGTTCTTTTCAAGAAGGAGAACGGAGGCGCCGGCACGCTTGGCGGCGATCGCGGCGTTGAAGCCCGCGCTGCCCGCGCCGATCACCACGACGTCATAGGATTCGCGCGGCTCGGCCTTCATCGCGGCCTCGATGGCGGCCTCGTCGGGTGCGGCCTTCGGCGTGGCTTCGGGCGCATCGGCGAACGGCATCTTGTTGGGGAAGGTGTGGCAGTCGTTGCAGACGAGCTTCGGGCGGGCGTGCGCGGTGTGGCAGCTCGTGCAGTTGATGTCGCCGAGATGCGAGTGGTGCGGATCGATCTCCGTGCCCGTCTTCCTGATGTCCTTATAGGACCCGTGGCAGGTTTGGCACTGCGCGTTGAGCGCACGCTCGTCGTCGGGGACGGACGCTGCCGTCACGGCGTTCGTGCCGTGGCACGAGGCGCAGCCGCCCATCTTCGAGTGAAAGTCCGCGAGGGTCTGGCCCGCCGCCGCTTCGCCGCCGATGAGGGCGCCGCTCAGAAGCGCGCCGATCATCAGGCCGAGTGCCTTCTTCGTCAACATGATGTCTTCTCCTTTTGAGTGTTGTTGTGACGAGAGGCGGTTCATGCCGCCTTCCGATGAATCGAGTCTAGGCGCGGGGGAGGTCAAAATCTTGATTTGCGTCAAGTCGAAAACCGAAGGCGCCGCAAAGTTCTGCAGGAGTATTAAGAAAAACTGGAAATGCTTGGGTTTTCGAGTATGTCGATTCAGGTTTTTTGCGGGGTGCGGGGCGAAGAGTGCGGCGCAGAGGTGCGTGCGGGAAGAGGGCGGAATGTGAGGGCGAAAGACGAGAGAGGGCCGCAGACGCAAGCCTGCGGACCCTCTCGGGATCCGTCGGGATCAGCCGGCCGCGGGTTCAGGACCGGGCCGGTCTCGGACGTCAGTCGTCCTCACGCACTATTTCGGGCTGCTCCCAGACGCGCATGCGCGGGAGGTCCTGCCGAGCATCATCGCGACGTCGGTCGGACGCGGCGCGATCCCCTGCGCCTTGTCGCCGAAGCATTCGGCCGTGTCGGGCTTGAGCGGGTTGATCGCCACGACCTTGACGCCGCGGGCCTTAAGGGCTCGCAGGCCGCCCGCGTTCTCATGAATCGTCGTGCACCAGTCGATGTCGTTCGTGATCGTCGGATCGGCGCCCCAGAGGACGACGAGTTCGGTCTTCTCGTTGATGAGCTCCCAGGACGTCACCTGTTCGTAGACGCCGTTGGAGCCGATGACGTAGGGCAGCACCACTTGGGCGCAGCCCGTGGAGTAGTCGCCCGTATAGGTCGTGTAGCCGCCGTTGAGGTTGAGGACGCGCTGCAGGAGGTTTCGGGCGTTGCCCACGGAGCTCGTTCTCATCCAGCCGTAGGAACCGCCCCAGATGGCGCCGGGATCGTAGGTCTCGCGAACGCGCTTGAGTTCGCCCGCGACGATTTTCCCAAGAGACTCGCACGAACGGATCGGACTCGCGGCCTTCGCCGCCTGCGCGGTGGCCCTTTTCAAGCCAGCTCTTGCGAACCATCGGATGGCGGATGCGGGCGTGGTTGTAGGGCTGCTGGGCAAAGGCCTGCAGCCGGAGCGACGGCGCGAGGTCGCGCTTGAAGGGCTCTGATGCGGCCGCCCTTGAGCGTGCGCACGCCGTTCATGCCGGACGGGTGCTTGGGAGAGGCCGCATGAGCGGCGGGGATGAAGACGGCGCCGGCAAGCGCGCCGGCTGCGCGGAAGAGATTTCGGCGATTGGTCATGTCGCTTTTTCCTTGTTCACGGTTGGTCGGAGTGTGAATGCCTGTTGTCCCGAAGGCTGTTCGGAAGCGGACGGCGGGGACGTGTTACATGGGCTTGGCGTGCGCCTGCAGCCACTTGAACATCAGTTCGTTGGCGCCCGCGCTCGAGTGGCCGGTGCGGCCGCCGCGCTTGGGCAGCTGGCCCGCCCATTCGTTGGCGGTGTGGGCGGAGGCTTTGGGCGCGCCGTGGCAGGTGGAGCAGGCGTCGGCGTGACGCACCTCGGCCTTCTTCCAGAGTCCGTCGAGATCCTGAGTGAGCCCGGCGGGGGGCACCCAGCCTTCTGCGCTCGCGGCCTGCCAGGCGTTGCCCTGAACGGACTTTTCGGCGCCCGAAAGCTTCACGGCGCCGTCCTCGTCGAAGGCGGCGTACTGGATGCGAAGGCCGGCATCGTGCAAATCACTCGCCGCGTGTGCGCTCGGCACAGTCCTCGCCTCCTCCGCGCTTTTGTAACGGTTTTGCGAGCGTTTGGAATGAGAGCGAAGTGGTATCCATCCCGTGAGTGGCGGGTGTTCGGAGGAGGGCGGGAGGGGAAGTCGGCTTGCGGGAGAGGGAAAGGAGGGGCGTGATGGGGAGATGAGGAAAAAAAGGGGACGGCGCTCTGCTGCAACGCCGTCCCGAAACCCCCGCGGCCTTTGCCGGACCGCATGGGACAGGAAATCAATGTGTGGATGAGGCCTTATCTGATGTCGTCCATGAAGGCCACGTAGGACTCTCGGTCAAGCCGGGGCTTGAAGGCCGTGCAGATTTCGTCGGCCTTCTGCGCGCCGTCTGCGAGCAGGTCGACGATCGTGAGGGCCAGGGCCTGCGGGATGCGGGTGAAGGCGGCCTCGCGGTCGCGAAGCTCGTAGTCGGCGCCGTGGAGAACGCCGTCGACGCAGCCGACCCAGGGGTGGATGACGGGCATGAGGAGCGAGACGTCGCCCATGTCGGTCGAGCCCGAGCTGTGTTCGCCGAGCGTGACCTTCTCCTTGCCGAAGAGTTCGACGGCGTTGTCACGCAGGACTTCGCGGAAGGCGTCGTCGGGGGCGAGCGGGAGGTAGCCCGGCAGGTTCCTGATTTCGCACTTCGCGCCGATGGCGTCGCCGCCCGCCCTGAGGGCGCGGTCGACGGCCTTGTTGTAGCGGGCCATGGCGTCGATGTTGGAGGCGCGCACGTAGCTTTCCATCTTGACGTAGTCGGGGATCACGTTGACGAGGTCGCCGCCCGCGTTGATGATCGGGTGGAAGCGCACGTGGTCCTGGTCGCGGAAGGTTTCGCGGATGGCGTTGACGCCCATGACGCCCATCATGGCGGCGTTGAGGGCGTTGATGCCTTCTTCAGGCGCGAAGGCGGCGTGGGCGGGACGGCCGTGGTATTCGATGAGCTTGCCGATGAAGCCGTTGCTCGAGGCGCCGAGGTTGAATTCGTCGCCCGAGGCCACGTGCATCTGCATGGCCATGTCGATGTCCTCGAAGGCGCCTTCGGCGATGAGCTGCTGCTTGCCGCCGAGGTACTTGAGACGACCCTCGTCGCGCTGGGCGCTGCGCCAGTCGATCTCGACGTACTCTTCGGCGGGGACCGCGAAGAGGACGACGTCGCCGTCGAGTTCGGACATGACGTCGCGCAGGCCGCAGGCCACGGCGATCATGTTGGCGATCTGGATGTTGTGGCCGCAGCAGGGGGCGGCGCCCGTGACGGGGTCGGCGTTCCTGTGGTTGCGGCAGACGATGGCGTCGAGCTCGGCGAGCATCGCGACGGTGCGCTTCGAGTTCCTGCCCTTCATGCGGGCCTTGACGCCCGTGATGCCGTGGCCGGCCGTGAATTCGATGCCGAGCCTCTCGAGCGCCTCCTGCACCTTGCGGGAGGTCTTCACCTCCTTGAAGCCGAGTTCGGGCTCGGCGAGGATGGCTTCGGAAATCGCCTCGATGTCGGCGCGGTGCGCGGCGATGGCTTCGCAGACTTTCTGCTTGATGGCGGCTTTGTCCATGATCTGTACAGGGGACCGTTTCCGGCGCCTGATGGCGGCGCCTGCGGTCCGCTCCTTTCTATATCTGGTGATTGACGGGACCGGGTGCGCCCGCCCCCGCAGGGGCGGCGGGCATTCGGTCCATTGTAGAACGATTGTCAGAACGAGGATCAGAAGATGCCCTCGAGGTGCAGCATCAGCTCGGCGAGCGCGGTGGCGCAGAGGAAGCTGCCCGAGGCGACGGCCATGGCGACGGGGACGATGCGCCAGGAGAGTCGCTTGAAGGCCTCGAGGTCCTTGCCCAGGCACAGGCCGCCGTAGGCGAGGATCGGGGTCGTCGTGGCGAGGAAGTTGATGTGCTTGGTCTGCTCGACGATCCACACGCCGCCGGGGAAGCTCGGGATCGAGACGATGACGGCGGTGAGCGAGACCCAGAAGACGACGGGGAGCTTGTTGAAGCCGGGCAGCATCTGGATCACGACGCCGAAGAAGGCGATCGCGACGATGACGAGGATGCCCACGGCGCCTTGGGCGAGTTCGCCGTTGTAGCCGAAGGTGTTGGCGACGACGGTGTAGAGGCCAGTGACGAGCAGGATGAAGATGTAGTCCTTGAGCTTTTCAAGATGGGCGGCAATGGCGTTCATGATGTACTTTCCTTGTGACGGGGGTTCGATGCGGTGTGTTCAGGTCTCTCAGGCGGCGCGCTTGTCGCCGGTTACGAGTTCGTAGATCTTGACCGTGACGGGCAGCGAGATGAAGAGCGCGAAGTAGATGCCGAGCACCGAGGTCATAAGGTTGGCGGCGGCCGCGTAGGCGCCGACGGTTTCGGCGGCTTCGGGGTAGGCGGCGATGATCGAGCCCGTGCCGGCGGCCATCATCGAGGCCGAGCCGATGCCCGCGCCCATGGCGAGGGAGTGCGGATGGAAGATGTCGAGGCCCGCGACCACGCCCGCGAGGATCGAGATCCAGAGCGCGCCGAAGACGGTGCCGCAGATGTACATGCCCATCACGCCGCGGCCCTCGGGGCTGTCAAGGCCGTACTTCTCGCCGATGATGGCGACATTGGGCTCGCGGTCGATCGAGTAGCACGTGCCGATGGCCTCGCGCTTCATGCCGAGGAGCAACGCGACGGGCAGGCCGAAGATCAGCGTGCCGAAGAAGTGGCCGAACTCCTGCATGATCAGGGCCCAGCCGGAATTGAGGAGCATCTCGAGGTTCGGTCCGATGCCCAGGCCGATCTTCGTCAGGAGGACCAGCATGGCGATCGGCATGAACTTCGCGGCGCGGTCCATTTCGGAGAACTTCAGGATCCCGAACTTCGGGAAGGAGAGGATGCCGCCCAGCACCAGCGCGTAGAGCAGCGGCAGCAGCACGACGAGGCCGAAGCGGTGCATGCCGATCGATTCGGCCACGATCACGACGATGAGGGCCAGCAGATGAAGCTTCCAGTTCTTGATGAGATCCATGTTGAGTCTCCTAGTTTTTCCTGTGGGGCGAAAGGCCCCGTCCATGGGTGCGGACGGTCTTCCGGCGGGGTTTCCCGGCTCTTTTGACGGATTTCGGGTGCAGTGGGGCCTTGAGCCTTCAGTGCGCCGAAATGCAAAATCGGCCGGTCGGATTGTCAAAAGGGGTGTTGGGGAAGGGGCGGCGGACGTTCACGGCCGGGGAGGCCGCAACGGCGCCTGATATCGCACGCGCGGGCTTAGAGGGAGCCGCGCGTGGATGTAGAGGAGGATGTGGAGGAGGAGGCGGAGGTGACGGACGTGAGCGCAAGCATGGCTTCAATCTCGTTCAATGGCTGCCTTGCGAGGGCCAGCGCCTCAATTCTGCATTCCGGCATTTTCCTGCTCCAGTGGTGTTCTTCAATGCCCGCCGCATTTGTCTGCAGGGGCGTAACAGGAAATACCCTAGCAGACCTGAAACAGATGTTCTCAAATTCGAACATGGAGTTTGACGAAAGTCAAAGCTTTATGGGCGGAAGTACTTGGATTTCATGTGATTGCGCCCGGGTGCCTGCACCCGATCGGGGTCTCAATCCCGTGCTTTGAAGATGGCTCGTGCGGCGGGCGTTTTGGCGCTGCTTAAGAAATGAAGGCGGGGCCGTC
>UMGB01062603.1_pt1 | contig 10435 bp, 7 predicted proteins | sample 1965161 | NCBI WGS metagenome assembly UMGB01 (sample SAMEA4836060, study PRJEB28245) | human gut metagenome | biome: gut microbiome; material: fecal sample | place: Denmark | collected 2008
GTGCGTTTCGTCACCGTTTTGTAACCGCGCCTTACTATCGTGAGGCGCGTGTGACGTCGCATTGGGCGGCAGACTGCTTGCCGAATGCGGCATTGCTGCGCTCGCCGCATTGATGAGTGCTCCGGTAGGCGGAAATTAGTTTGCACTCCTACAAGATGGGCAGAGCGGCAGCGGATGATAGAAGCAGGTCAAATCGTATAGCAATGCTAACGCGGCAACGCCGCGCGCAGGCAGCTGCATTCCGGAGGCACAAAGATTGTTCAAGCTCCAAACTGCCAATCTAAACCTTTCTCTTGGGGGATCTAAAGGGGGCCATTCTCTTTTGTGAAAGAGAATAGCCCCCTTTGCCGTACCCCTGCGACGCGCAGGGAAACTCCTCCCGCATTGGTGCGGGAATCATTGCAAATTATTCTGCGAAAAATGTTTCAATTTCCCCGCGCGCAGCGGTGACGCTGCCTTGCACAAAATTCGGCTTGCCGCCGCCGCGGCCAGAAAGCTCGTCATTCATCTTTTTCGTGAGCTCACGAAGGTCTCCGCCGATGTGCCCGATGGCGTACTTGTACGCGCCGTCCGCGCCGGCAAAGACCGCGCAGCGGCCGCCGCAGTGGTTCGTGACCGCGTCGCAGAGCTTGCGCAGGCTGTCGCCGGACATTTCGTCTTCAAAGAGCAGGACGTCGCCCTTGCCTTCGTACTGCGCGGCGGTCTGGGCGAAGACGGACTCTTCGAGCTTTGCGCAGCGCTGCTTGAGCGCGGAAAACTCAGCGAGCACGCGCTCGACGCCCGCAAAGCTCGCGTTCGGCTTGACGGAGAGCGCCTGTGCGATGCGCGCGTCCTGCGCCCAGCACTCCGAGAGGTAGCGGTGCACGCGTTTGCCGGAAAGAAGCTCGATGCGAACGCCGTCGCGGAACTTCTGCACGGAGAGGAACTTGACGAGTCCCACCTGACCGGAACGCACGACGTGCGTGCCGCAGCAGGCGCAGCAGTCCGCGCCGGGGAAGGAGACGATGCGCACGTCGCCATCGAGCGGCTTTTTGCTGCGGTACTCGACCTTGTCGAGCTCCGCGCCGCGATAGAACTGGATGTCGATGGGGTGATCCTCATAGATGTACAGGTTGGCGAGCTGTTCAATCTCCATAAGTTCATCCCACGAAATGTCGGCGTTGAAGTCGATCGTGACGACGTCCGCGCCCATGTGGAAGCCGACGTTGTCGCAGTGGAAGCGCTCGCAGATGAGGCCCGAGCAGATGTGCTCGCCCGAATGCTGCTGCATGTGGTCGAAGCGGCGCGCCCAGTCGATCTTGCCGGAGACGCTCTTTCCCACCTCGAAGGGCTTGTCACAAAGGTGCGTGATGACGCCGTTTTTCTCGTGGACCTCGAGCACGTTCGCCTCGCCCAAAACGCCGGTGTCATACGGCTGGCCGCCGCCCTCGGGGTAGAAGGCCGTCTCCGCGAGCACAACGGCGTAGCCGCCCTTGACAGCGTCGCAGGAGACGACGGTGGTGGCAAAGCCCTTCTGAAAGGGATCTTCATAGTAGAGTTTTCTTGTTTCCATGGGGTCTCCTTTAGTCGATCAGGCCGAGCGCCTGTTTTTCGTGTAGCACGCGGAAAACGTGCGCGTCAATATCGCTTTCGGCGATCTCGCCGGACTGGACGGCGGCGATCACCTGCGGGATCTGCGTCTGATAGTCGGTGGTCACGATCATGTCGTTGCCCGCCTGAATGGCCAGCACGGCGGCGCTGCCGTCCTGCGCGTAGGCTTTGACGGCATCCATCGCGAGATCGTCCGTCACGATGACGCCGGTGAAGCCGAGCGTGTCGCGCAGCAGCGTGTGGACCTTCGCCGAAAGGGACGCGGGATACGCGCCGTCCATGCACTCGACGATGTTGTGGCTCACGAGCACGAACGGCGCGCCCGCGGCGATGCCGGATTCAAAGGGGACGAGGTCGGACTTTTCAAACGTGGTGTACGGGCGCGCGTCGAGCGCGATGCCCGTGTGCGTGTCGGCGTTGTTGCCGTAGCCGGGGAAGTGCTTTAAGACGCAGGCGACGCCGGACTGCGCATAGACGGGCACGACGCTTGAGATATAGTCCGCGGTCGTCTGCGCGTCCTGCCCGAACGAGCGCGCGTAGATGAAGTTGTCGGGATTCGTCGACACATCGCACACGGGGGCGAAGTTCACGTTGACGCCGAACGCTTTGAGCTTCTGGTTGTAGCTGAGCGTTCGTTCGAGCAGCCCGTCGAGGCCGCCCGCGGCATAGAGCTCCTGCGGGGAGGGGAGAGGTTCGGAGAAGAGGTTCGGGTTTTTGCTCGCGCGCGTGACCGTGCCGCCCTCTTCATCGCTGCCGATGAAAAGCGGGATGGCCGCCGCGTCCTGATAAGACGCGAGCGCCGCGGTGAAGTCGTCCTCCGTGAGCCAGTCGCCGTTTGCATCCTTATAGTCCCTGCCGAAGAGCAGCAGGCCGCCGAGGTGATAGGTTTCGACGTCCTCCGCCGCGCCCGTTTCGGGGCAGCGGACGAAGAAGAGTTGGCCGACTTTTTCCTCGATGCTCATACCTGCAATGATGTCGTTGATGCGCTCATCGGGCGTTTTTTCCGCCGGCTGCTCGATAGGAGGTTCCGGCGTCGGATCGACGGCGGGTTCATCGGGGGTGTCGTTTTTCGCGCCGCAGGCGGCGAGAAGCAGAACCAGGACGAGGGAAAGTGCGGTGATTTTGAGTGATTTCATGGCGATTCTCCTTTTTACGATTCGGAAACAAAGTGCTGTTCGCGGTAATACTGCGCGCAGAGGTATTTGCGGCAGACCTCGGCAACATCTGGGGGCACGTCGAGCGTGATGGAACCGTCGACCATGCGGTAGCCGTCTTCGTGCATCAGCGGCGTGACGGCGCGCGTCTCGCGCTGGAGCTGCATGAAGCCGTCGCCCGTCCAGCCGCACTCGAAGAAGAGCTTGTCCATCAGGAAGCACGGGGAAATGTCACCGCCGTCGCCGCGGAAGTCCTGACCGAGCGTCTGCTTGGCAGCCTTGTTGGCGTAAATGAGGTAGGGCGTGGAAAAGTAGTTGTAGAAGCCCTCCTGCGTGGACACGTCAAGGTCAACGCCCATTTCGGCGTAGACGCTGCTGCCGTTGCCCATCCACGGCTTGTGGTCGCCGAAGAGAACGAGCACGACGGGCTCGTCGCGGGCTTCCAGCTCGCGCGTGAGGCGGCGCATCTGCTCGATCGTGCTGCGGATGCCGGTCAGGTAGTTGTTGATGACGCAGCAGCTTTCCATCGACCAGCCGGTCTTGGCGGGCGTGACGTACTCCTCCCAGTAGGTCTCGGAGCTGTACGGCCCGTGGTTCTGGTACGAGACGGAGAAGAGGAAGAGAGGGTCATCGTCCTCCGTGCGCGAGTCGATGTCGTTTAAGAGGTAGTCGACGAGCACGGTGTCGGACTTGAAGAGCGCGTCCTCGATGGAGATGAGGTCGCCGAAGCCCGATTCGTTGAAGACGCACTCGTCAAAGCCAAGGTATTCGTTGACGTTGCTGCGGTTGTAGAACCACGAGTAGCCGGGATGGCGGTAGAGCGCGTCGTAGCCCTGATCCTTGAAGTAGCGGACGTAGGAATTGATCGGGCCGCGGAACTCCTCGTGCTGGCTGTACCCCGTGAGGAAGCCCCATTCGGTGTTCGTCGTGCCGCCGGCGAAGATATTCGTGAGGAGGTTGCCCGAGACGCTGCGGCTCTCGAGCTCGTGCAGCGGCTCGTAGAGATTCCGCACGGCGGAGATTTCATTTAACTGGGGGAAGTCGGACAGGTCGGAGAATGCCTCGAGCATGATGCCGACGACCGTGATCTTCTGATCGTCGGGAATGTCGGTGTCCGCATACTGCTCAAGCATCTGCTTGGCCTCGCTCTCGCGGTAGCCCTCCGGCGGCTCGGGGAACATGTCCTGCACGCTGTGTAGGAACGGATACGTCGTGCCGCGAGAGATGTAGACCTCGACCGCCGACCACGGGGAAATGAGGTCGTTGTTGGCGGTCTCTTTGTAGATAGAAGAACTGGTGTAGAGCTCAAAATAGCACGCGAGCGTGACGGAGAGCATGAGCATGATGCCTGCAAGGCGGGAGCGCGGGCTCATGCGCTCTTTTCGGAGCATCAGGCACGAGAGCACGAGCATCAGCACAAAACCCTCAAGAACGACGATCACGGGCGCGGAAATTTCGAACGTGTAGTTGCCCATGATGCCGCCCGCCGTGCGGATGAGCCGCAGGTCGGTGGCGAGCACGGGGTCGCCGCGCAGCTGCACCTTGTAGTAGCTCGCGAGCGCGAGCGTGAAAAACGGCAGCGCCGAGAGTAAGTAAGCCGCCCACGGCCGCGCGAAGAGAAAAAAGCCGAGGTAGACGAGCAGGATCGGCGCGAGCAGGTTCATCATGACGAGCAGCGGAATTTTGAAATACGACTGCAAAAGCGCCGTCGCGTCGATGCTTGCGTAGGAATGTGCCGTGAGGTAGAGCGAGAGAAGGCCAATGCCAGCGCCCAGCACCGTGAGCCAGAAGAAGACCCAGATGCGGTGCACCCAGCGCATCACCGCGCCCGTCGACTCATCAGGCCGCACCAGAGAAGAGAAAAAACGCATGTTGGGGACGTCCCCTTTCTGAAAGCATAATAACAAAGTATATCATTTCGACAGGAAAAACGCAACTAAGAGAGCACTGACAAATCGTACTTGTCTGCACAATACATTGGTTGGATCGTTCGGTAAAAAAGCGGATGAGTTGTCTCTTTATAGAGACAACTCATCCGCTCGAATTGTTTTGTTTTATAGAATGTGAACACGCTCGTGAAATGTTTTTTTAGGGCGCTGACTTACCGGCCCGGCAGGTTTCCCGAACGGAATGATGGTACGAGGTGTTTCGCTGTCCGGAATATGAAGCAGTTGGCGGACAGCATCAGTATGACCATCGAATTTCATCATGCCATCCATCCAGACTCCGGCATAGCCGGAAGCGGTGATCGCCAACATGATATTTTCTGTGGCGGCGGCGTAATCTTCCGTTTCAAACTGGAGGTTATGATCTCCGCTGTGTATACATTGGGAAGTGACGACGAGAATGACGGGGGCAGTCTGCACGGCTTTGGTGGGAAAGATTTCAGCGAGGCTGCGGCGCAGTAATTTATCCGTAACAGCGTAAAAAGTGGCCGTTTGCAGATTATAACCGGATGGGGCGCGAATACCGGCATCCAGAATACGGTATAGCTCTTCCTGAGGAATGGAGAATTGCTCAAACTCACCGCGATAGCTGCCGCGGCGAGCAATCACGTCAAAAAATTCCATAAGCAAATCTCCTCTTCTGCAATATGGTGTTGAAAAGCTCAGCGAATCAGAACGCGCACTTTTCGCGCAGGAAGTTCTTGACCTGATCGATGGGGATACGGACCTGCTCCATGCTGTCGCGCTCGCGGATGGTGACGCAGTGGTCGGCCGCGATGCCGTTGGCCTCGTCGCCGACGGTGTCGAAGTCGAACGTGATGCAGTACGGCGTGCCGATCTCGTCCTCGCGGCGGTAGCGCTTGCCGATCGAGCCGGTCTCGTCGTAGTCGACCATGAATTCCTTGGAAAGCTCGTTGTAGAGCTCCATCGCAGGACCGGCGAGCACGTCCTTCTTCGAAAGCGGCAGGATCGCGGCCTTGAAGGGGGCGAGTGCGGGGTGGAAGTGCAGCACGACGCGCGCGTCGTCGTTGCCCTTCTTGTCCTGGCCGACGACCTCTTCATCGTAGGCGTCGCACAGGACCGCGAGCACGCTGCGCTCCACGCCGAGCGACGGCTCGATGACGTAGGGGACGTATTCGACCATGTCCTTGCCCTCGCCCTCGCGATAGACCATCTTCACGCCGCTGGTGTTCTGATGCTGCGTGAGGTCGTAGTCCGTGCGGTCGGCAACGCCCCAGAGCTCGCCCCAGCCGAACGGGAAGAGGAACTCGAAGTCCGTCGTTGCCTTGGAGTAGAAGCACAGCTCCTCGGGATCGTGGTCGCGCAGGCGGAGGTTCTCGTCCTTCAGGCCGATGGAGAGCAGCCAGTTGTGGCAGAACGTGCGCCAGTAGTTGAACCACTCAAGGTCGGTGCCCGGCTTGCAGAAGAATTCAAGCTCCATCTGCTCGAACTCGCGCACGCGGAAGATGAAGTTGCCCGGCGTGATCTCGTTGCGGAAGGACTTGCCGATCTGGCCGATGCCGAACGGGAGCTTTTTGCGCGTGGTGCGCTGGACGTTATTGAAGTTGACGAAGATGCCCTGCGCGGTCTCGGGGCGGAGGTAGACGGTGTTCTTTGCGTCCTCGGTCACGCCCTGGAACGTCTTGAACATGAGGTTAAACTGACGGATGTCGGTGAAGTTGTGCTTGCCGCAGGTGGGGCAGGGGATGTTGTGCTCTTCGACAAAGTCCTTCATCTCCTGCTGGGAGAAGGCGTCGATGGGCTTGGAAAGCTCGAAGCCGGTCTCGGCGCACCAGTCCTCAATGACCTTGTCGGCGCGGAAGCGCTCATGGCACTCGCGGCAGTCCATCAGAGGATCGGAGAAGCCGCCGAGATGGCCGCTTGCTACCCAGGTCTGCGGGTTCATCAGGATCGCGGCGTCAAGGCCGACGTTGTAGGGATTCTCCTGCACGAACTTCTTCCACCAGGCGTTCTTGATGTTCTTCTTGAGCTCGGCGCCGAGGGGGCCGTAGTCCCAGGTGTTGGCAAGGCCGCCGTAGATCTCGCTGCCGGGGAAGACAAAGCCGCGGTTTTTGCACAGCGCGACGATCTTGTCCATCGTCTTTTCGGTGTTTTTCATGGTGAATTTCTCCTTTCGGTACTTGGCTCAGGAGATAAAAAACGCCCTGAGCCTATTAAAGTAGGCTCAGGGCGAACAAATCATTGTCCGTGGTTCCACCTGAATTCCCCGCTGGATGCGGGGCACTTCGTTCCCTTGTAACGGAGGGACCGGCGCGGCATTTCCGCCGCGCGGCTCAAAAGCGCCGCCTTTTCCGTTCCGCAGGGACTTGCACCGGCCGTCCCCTCTCTTGAGCGGGTGAAAAGAAAAGGCTTCTTTCTCAATGCCTTTATTGCGCTCAGCATACCATGACTGATATTGTTTGTCAAGACAAACCGAGAATCCCTGCGTACCCGCAGGGGAGCGGGCAAAGGGGAATATTCTCTTTCACAAAAGAGAATATCCCCCTTTAAATCCCCCAAGAGAAAGGTTTTCACATTGCAAGCGAGCAGCTCGAAGAGCTGCAATGCTTGCCGATGCTACTTCCTGCGCGCGGCGTTGCCGCGTTTGGAGTTGCTATACGATTTGACCTACTCCTATCATCCGCTGCCGCTCTGCCTGTCTCGTAGTAGTGCAGACTAATATCCGTCTACCGCGGCACTCCTCAATGCGGCGAGCGTTAGCAATGCCGCATTCCGCAGGCAGTCTGTCGCCGAGCAAACGTCACTCGCGCCTCACGATAGTAAGGCGCGGTCGCAAGACGTAACGAAACGTAGGGATTCATGGCGAAGCCATGTACACCGCACCTGATTGCGCAGCGCGTGCAGCTCTTCAAGCTACAAACTGCCAATGTGCGGGGTCAAGGGGCAAGGCCCCTCGTCCCTTTCTCTTGGGGGGTGTAAGGGGGGCTATTCTCTTTCCGAGGAAAGAGAATAGCCCCCCTTTTGCCGTTTCCCTGTGCGGCGCAGGGAAACCATTGCACCCTCACGCAGTGAGAGCTGAATTATTCTTCCTCATGCGCCGTGACGGCAATATGCAGCTCGTCAAGCTGCTTCTGCGTCACCTCGCTGGGCGCGCCCATCATGATATCCTGGGCGTTCTTGTTCATCGGGAAGGGAATGATCTCGCGGATGGAATCTTCACCGGCGAGCAGCATGACCATGCGGTCGACGCCCGGGGCGATACCGGCGTGCGGGGGCGCGCCGTAGCAGAAGGCGTTGTACATGGCGGGGAACTTGGCCTTCACGTCCTCTTCGCCGAGGCGGACGAGCTCGAAGGCCTTGATCATGATCTCGGGGTCGTGGTTACGGACCGCGCCGGAAGAGAGCTCCACGCCGTTGCAGACGAGGTCGTACTGGTCGGCGGTGATGGTGAGCGGGTCGATCTCGCCGCGCTCGGCCTTGAGCAGCACGTCGAGGCCGCCGGCGGGCATGGAGAACGGGTTGTGGCAGAATTCGAGCTCGCCGCTCTCGTCGCCGATCTCATACATCGGGAAGTCGACGATCCAGCAGAACTCGTAGCGCTCCTTGTCCATGTGACCCTCGCACGCGGGGCCGAACGTCTTGATCATCACGCCGACGAGCTTGGTGGCCAGCTCGCCGCCCGCGACGAGCACGAGCGTGTTAGGCTCGAGCGGCAGGAGCTTGGAAGCAGCTTCCTTGTCGACAAACTTCGCGATGCCGCCGGCGAGGTCGCCCTTTTCGTCCACCTTGAACCAGTAGCCCTTCGCGCCTGCCTGCACCTCGCAGTCGGTCAGGAGCTTGTCGATCTGCTTGCGCGTGAGCGAGCAGTTCGAAACGGCGACGGCCTTGACGGTCTTGTTTGCAAGCACCTCAAAGGCGCTGTTTTCAAAGAGGGAGGAGACGTTCGTCGCGGTCAGGTCGATGCGCAGGTCCGGCTTGTCGGAGCCGTAAATTTCCAGCGCGTCGAGGTACTTGATGCGGCGGAAGGGGGGCTGAGAGGCGATGTCATAGGTGCCGAACTTCGCGAAGATCGGGGGCAGGACATCCTCGCAGACGGCGAAAACGTCTTCCTGAGAGGCGAACGCCATCTCCATGTCGAGCTGATAGAACTCGCCGGGGCTGCGGTCGCCGCGCGCGTCCTCATCGCGGAAGCACGGCGCGATCTGGAAGTAACGGTCAAAGCCGGAGGTCATGAGCAGCTGCTTGAACTGCTGCGGGGCCTGCGGCAGGGCGTAGAACTTGCCGGGGTGCTTGCGGGCGGGGACGAGGTAGTCACGCGCGCCCTCGGGGGAGGAGGCCGTCAGGATCGGGGTGGTGATCTCGAGGAAGTCGTGCTCCATCATGGCCTTGCGCAGCGCGGCGATGACGTTGCAGCGCAGGATGATGTTCTTCTTGACGGCGGGATTGCGCAGGTCAAGATAGCGGTACTTGAGGCGCTGGGTCTCGTCCGCCTCGCGGCTGCGGTTGATCTCGAACGGCAGGGAGTTGTAGCGGCAGCGGCCGAGCAGCTCGATCTTCTCGGGCACGACCTCAATGTCGCCGGTGGGCTGATTGGGGTTCTTGCTCGCGCGCTCGCGCACGGTGCCCTCGACGGAAATGGTGCTCTCTTTGTTGTAGCCCTTGATCTGGGCGAGCAGCTCGCTCGTCTCGACGACGATCTGCGTCGTGCCGTAGAAGTCGCGCAGCACCACAAAGGCGAGGCTGCCGCCGACTTCGCGGACGTTCTCCATCCAGCCGACGAGCTTGACGTGCTCACCGGCATGCTGCGCGCGAAGCTCGCCGCAGTTGTGTGTACGGGATTGCATCATGGTAAAATCCACTCCTGTTTGTATATTAAAAATTGAAAATTACTAATCGTATTGAAGCTTGCCTGATTTTACGCTCAGGTGGTGAAAGGCTTCGTCTTCGGGTTGACGATATCGCGCCAGTCGAGGTCGCCGCGGGCAAGGCCCATGATGAGCATTTCAGCGGTGGCGAGGTTGGTGGCAAAGGGGATGTTGTTCTGGTCGCAGAGCTTGGTGATATAGGTCAGGCTGTCGTTATACTGCGGGTTGGCGGGGTCGCAGAAGAAGAGGACCATATCGATCTCGTTGTAGGAGATGCGCGCGCCGATCTGCTCGGCGCCGCCGTGGATGCGCGCCATGAACAGGTGGATCGGAAGGCCGCTCGCTTCGCTGACCATCTTACCGGTCACGCTGGTGGCGCAGAGAGTGTGACGGGACAGAATGCCGGCGTAAGCCGTGCAGAACTGGACCATCAGTTCCTTTTTGTTGTCGTGTGCCATGAGAGCGATGTTCATGTAGTGTCACAATCCTTTCTGATGTGAATTTTTCTATTGTAGCGGCACTTTCATCGGTTGACAAGGGCAAGCAGGCTTTGAAAAGATGTTTGCGGGAAAAGCGTGTTTGCCTTTGTGAACCGGTGCTACAGCCGCATCAGACGCACGCGTTCGCCGCACAGGCGGCGGGCGATGTTTTCGCAGGCGCAGAGCGCGCCGGAGCGATACTTGAGGCGCTGGGAAAGTCCGCGCCCCAAAACGGCAGGGACATTCTCGTCCTCCGGAATGACGCCGAGCAGCGGAAGACCCGCGGCGTCGATGGCGTCGTCGATCGTGGTGTGGAGGGACTGTAAGAGCTTGCGTCGCACGCGGTTGACGACGAGGTGCAGCTGCCCGCTCGGGAAGCGGTGCAGCTCCATCACGGTGCGCTGCGCGTCGCGCAGGCTCGAGGGGTCGTTCGTGGTGAC
>UMGB01067131.1_pt1 | contig 10381 bp, 7 predicted proteins | sample 1965161 | NCBI WGS metagenome assembly UMGB01 (sample SAMEA4836060, study PRJEB28245) | human gut metagenome | biome: gut microbiome; material: fecal sample | place: Denmark | collected 2008
GTGATGAATACATCAAAACCCATAAAACTGTTGGCTATTTTTGGGATTTCGATGTTTTTAAAGTGGGATAAAGTTGAAAAATGGCTTGAAAGAAAGGTATAATGTAAAAGTGTTGGAAGGAGATTTAGATTATGCCACATCTATTTGAGTCTAAAGATAGTTTTAAGGAAAGCTTTAAAGATGCTGTTTCTGATGCCTATGGACGTGATTTTGAAGATACATATCCTGAAGAGAGATATATTGTCCTAGGTAACATGATTCGTGATTTTGCCGGAGAGCATTGGAGAGAAACTAAAAATGCGATCAAGAAAACAGAATCAAAACAGCTTTATTATTTTTCTATGGAATTCTTGATGGGTCGTTTAATGACTAGCAACCTAATGAACCTAAACATCTATGATGTTGTTAAAGATGGTTTAAAAGATTTAGGTATGGACATCAATGAAATGGAAAACATTGAAAGTGATGCAGGATTAGGAAATGGTGGTTTAGGAAGACTTGCCGCATGTTTCATGGATTCATTAGCATCTCTTGATTTGCCAGGACATGGTAACTGTATTCGTTACCGTTATGGTTTGTTCAAACAAAAAATTGAAAACAACCAACAGGTTGAATTGCCAGACTGCTGGTTAAAGAATGGTAATGTTTGGGAAGTATGGAAACCTCAGCATGCCGTAAAAGTTAAATTTGGTGGTTACGTAGATGGATACATGGATGGATATGGAAAATTCCATGCTCAACATCATCCAGAATTTGTCGTACGTGCTGTACCTTATGATGAACCAATCGTTGGATATCATACAACGACCACAAATACACTTCGCTTATGGGATGCAGAAGTTGATGAAGATTCTGTAAACTCAGGTGGATTAAATGAATATTTGAATCAAGTAACAGCTATTACAGCCAATGTATATCCTGATGATTCAACGATCGAAGGAAAACGTTTGCGTTTAACACAAGAATATTTCTTTGTATGTGCTGGAATTGATCAAATTATTCGTTCACACTTACGTGTATACCCAAGCTTAGATAATTTAGGTGATAAAGTTGCGATTCAGTTAAATGATACACACCCTGTATTAGTTATTCCTGAATTAATGCGTGTATTACTAGATGATTACTTCTATGACTGGGATGATGCTTGGAATATCGTGACAAAGACTGTTGCGTATACAAACCACACAGTTATGGCAGAAGCACTTGAAAAATGGCCTCAAGACATGGTTCGTTCATTGTTGCCACGTCTATATATGATCATTGAAGAAATCAACCGTCGTTTCAAATATGACGTAGATCACAGAGGACTATGTGGAATCTTCAACAATGTTTCAATCTTAAAAGAAGGACAAGTTCACATGGCTAACTTGGCTGTTGTTGGTTCTCACAGTGTAAACGGTGTTGCGAAACTTCACTCTGAAATCTTAGTAAATGATGTATTCAAAGATTTTGTGACAATTTATCCAGATAAATTCAATAATAAGACAAATGGTATTACTCACCGTAGATGGTTATTGTTCTCAAACCCTCAATTGACTCAGTTGTTAGAAGAAACAATTGGAGATGAGTTCAAGACAAATCCAGAAAAATTAGAAGATTTAATGGAACACGTTGAAGATGAGGCTTTACAAGCTAAATTCATGGATGTGAAATTAGAGCGTAAAAAGATTTTGGCTGCCTATGTAAAAGAAAACTTAGGTATTGATATTGATGTGAATTCAATCTTTGACTGCCAAGCTAAACGTCTTCACGCATACAAACGTCAATTATTAAATATCTTCCACGTTATGTATTTATACTTAAGAATGAAACAGGATCCTTCATTTAGAATTTACCCTCGTACATTCTTCTATTCTGCAAAAGCAGCAGCAAGTTATGATTTAGCGAAGGAAATTATTAAATTGATCAACATGGTTGCCAATGTTGTTAATAATGACCCAGAAATTTCTAAATACATGAAGGTTGTCTTCATTCCTAACTACTCTGTATCTATTGCTGAAATCTTATTGAATGCGGCAGATGTTTCTGAACAGATTTCTACGGCTGGGAAAGAAGCAAGTGGTACAGGAAACATGAAGTACATGATGAATGGTGCAATCACTCTTGGTACACTTGATGGAGCTAACGTAGAAATCGTTGAGCGTGTTGGATACGAAAATGCAGAAATCTTTGGTTTACATGTAGAAGACATCAATGAACTTCGTCATGAAAACTCATACAACGCATGGAACCTATATAATTCAAGCTACAATATCCGTATGGTAATTGATTCACTTAAAAATTGTACATGGTCAAATGATCCAAACGAATTTAAGTTGATCAACAACGACTTAATGATGCGTAACGATGAATTCTTCGTATTAGCTGACTTTGATGCATATGTATATGCTCAAGAAAAAGTACAAGCTCGTTACATGGACAAGAGTCGCTGGGCTAAGACAATGTTAGTCAACATTGCCAAATCAGGATATTTCTCTAGTGATCGTACAATTAGCGAATATGCTAAAGAAATTTGGAATTTAAAACCATTGTCATTTGAAGACTAATTAAAAAAAAGATCATATTTACCGAACAAAGGTGATATGATCTTTTTTTCATGGTAGAATGGTTTTATGAATGAAATTCTTTTTGCGGAAATCTACTATATATGTGTAGCTATCATGTTGATTCTAGGCTTTAAAACCTATCATTCCATGATGAAAAACAGTCAAAAAGTTAGCTTTTTGGCAGTTGTCTTTGTACATATATTATATTTCCAAACTGATTTAGTACGAATGACGACAAATAGTCAGGACCTGTTTCTAACTGAAATGAGCTTCTTGTTCTTTTCGCTATGCACACTTTCCTGGTTTAATTACATCCAAACAATGCTTGATATTCATTATGAAAAGAAATCGCAAACACTCTTTGCGATGCTTCCTGTGATTATAAGTGTTGTATTATTGTTGATAAATACATTGAATGGATGTTTATTTCAAATCGATTCATATGGAAATTTTCAAGAAGGACCACTCTATATTTTGTATGTATTTATAAACGATCTCTATTTTATGGTTGGAGCCTATCAAGCTTATGTGTATAGCCGTAAGGCAAAGAATTATCAACAAAAGAAATCAAATCAAATTTTAGGCATTTATATGGTGTCACTATTGTTGATTGGCACAATGCAAGATTTTTTTCGTGACATTCCTGTTTTTTGTGTAGGAACTAGTCTTAGTATCCTTATTGTATATATTAGTTTGGAAGAACAAATGATTTCTATTGATCCATTAACACAATTGAATAACCGTAATCGTATGGAACAGCATTTATTTGAGTGTGTAAGAAGTCAAAATTTAAATATGTACTTGTTAGTGCTGGACGTGAATAGATTTAAGAAAATCAACGATGAGCATGGACATGCGCAAGGGGATTTAGCATTAAAGGCCATTGCGAACTGTTTAAAAGAATCTTGTATTAAAAAAAGTGATTTTATTGCTCGCTATGGTGGGGATGAATTTGTGATTGTGTATAAAGGAAATGATGTAGAAGGTTTGTGCCAAAGAATTCATGCGTATATAAAAAAACTATCTTTTCCGTTTGATTTAGATGTGAGTATTGGATGTGCACCATATCACAAAGATATTCATAAATGGAATGATTGGTTTATTGAAGCTGATAAACAATTATATAATGAAAAGAAAAAATTGAAAGACCGGTGATCCGGTCTTTATTCATACCAAGCAATCGCTCGAATAGGAAAGCCTTCACAGTTTTCAATTTTAAGTGGGAAACAACTAAACCAAAATAATTCATCACCACATTGATCTAAGTTGGTAAGATTTTCGATATTCACAATATCTGTATCTTTAAATAATGCTTTGTGCCGATTCAGATTATTATCACGCAGGGGGTCTAATCCCATTACGTCAAAGCCAATGCCTTTAAAGTTTCCTTGAATTATAAGGAAAGTCATTAAAGTAAGTTTCGTCTTTGAAATGTTTGTCCCAACCAAGATTAAAGAAAAGAAAATCAGCCAACTTGGCTTTATCTATATTGATTTTATCGATTGTGATGGCTTGTCCTTCTTTTAAATCTCTACAATCAACGACAAGAGCTTTGCCGATGAATTGTTCTGGGGAAAATTGATCTAAAGTCTTTCTGTTCGCAAAAATATGAGCCGGTGGATCCATGTGTGTTCCTACATGAGAATTGATTTAGATGAATGTTTCTTTAAAACCATCCTTTTCGTAGGTGCTTTTTGTGGTTAATTTTGTGTTTCACTACCCGGAAAGACGGGCATATCTTCCGAAATAGTATGTGTTAAATCAATGACTTTCATAATTTACCTCCAATTACTATTTAACCACATCTTTTATCTGTATTGTGTTAAAATGATAAGTACAGGTGATGAATTATGAAAAGAATATTATTATTAGGAGCTACAGGCTCTATCGGTTTACAAACAGTGGATGTGATTGAACAACATCCAGACCAATTTTGTCTAGTTGGTATTGCGGCTGGACATCAAGTGGATGTAATGCAGAAAATTATTGATAAACATCCTACCATTCAGGTAGCTGGTATTTCAGATGTTTCAAAGGCTAAAGAATTAAGTGGTGTTACTGTTTATAGTGGCAATGAAGCCATGGTTCAATGTATTGAAAACTGTGAATATGATTTGTTGGTGAATGCTGTTGTTGGATTTAGAGGATTAAAGCCTACCTTAACATCTTTAAAAAAAGGAATTGATGTGGCATTGGCTAATAAAGAAAGCTTGGTTGCGGGCGGTGTTTTGGTGCGTCAGACATTGCAGGAAACAAACACCAAACTATATCCAATCGATTCAGAACACTCTGCCATCTTCCAATCCTTGCAGGGAAATCGTAGTGAAGATGTGAAGCGTTTAATTATTACGGCAAGTGGTGGTAGCTTTAGAGATAAGACAAGGGATGAGTTAAGTGATGTAACAGTAGAACAGACTTTAAAACATCCAAACTGGAATATGGGAAAACGAATCACAGTGGATAGTGCAACAATGGTCAATAAAGGTTTTGAAGTGATTGAAGCACACTTTTTATTTGATTTGCCGTATGAAAAAATCGATACAGTGTTACATCGTCAAAGCATCGTGCATTCTATGGTTGAATACAATGACAACGCAATTATTGCACAACTTGGATCTGCCGATATGCGTTTACCAATTCAATATGCGTTATGTTATCCAGATCGTCCGGTGTTAAAGGAAGATCATCCTTTGGATATGACAAAAACAATGGATTTGAACTTTAAAGAAATGGATTATGTTCGTTATCCAATGTTGAAACTAGCCTATGAAATTGGTAAAAAAGAAGGAAATCTAGGTGCCGTATTTAATGGAGCGGATGAACAGGCAGTACAGCTATTTTTAGATAAAAAGATTTCATTTTTACAAATTGAAGAAAGTATTGAACAAGCTTGTAAGCAGGCAAAATATATTGAAAACCCTACAATTGATCAATTAGAAGCAACGGATACGTGGGCTCGAAAGTTTGTTGTTGAATATTGGGACTAGACCAATTGATATTTTGGGAGTAAAATAGTGAAATGGAATGGAGGGTTTGTCGTGAATAAAGCAAAGGTTTATTGTGTCGCAAGTGCTGTAGCAGTTTGTGTGGCTTCAAATCCAAATATGGATGTACTTGCCAAACAAGTACAGCCAGTAAAATTAGAAGAAAAAGCCCAACAGACAATTACTGCAGATGATTTTATCAAACAATATTTGAGCACAAAAGAAATTGTTAAAGATAGTACAAATAAAGATGTAGAAAAATATACATTGATCACTAAGGTGGATGAAAAGAATTATTCTTTTGTATTAGCAGGAGATCAATTGTTCAAAGTCTTGACTAAAGAAAATCAGGATCAAATCAAAACAGCTTATGAAACAGCATACACAGATGCAGGTATGAAAAAAGCTGAAGGATGTAAATTAAGCGCATATGAGATTGTTGTAGCTGAGGCCAATACATTGGCTAATACATTGATTCTAAACGCTAAAACAGCTTTAGATACATCTTTAAAAGATGCACAAAGTTTAGATTCTACAATCTTTACTGCAGATAGCTATGCCGCTTTAAAAGCGGTGATGGATGAATCAAGCCTTTTGGTTCAATCAACAACTTCAACTTTAGAACAACTTACACAAGAGTTAGTGAAGCTGGATAATGCAAAAAAAGCATTGATCAATGTTTCTGGATTAAAAGCTATCGTAGATCAATCAAGTACATATGTAAAAGATAGCTATACTAATAGAAGCTATACGGCATATGAAACAAGTTTGAATGAAGCTAAAAAGGTGTTAGAAAATGGTGCAAGTACTGTTGAAGACATTGAAAAGGCACAGTCTGCTTTAAATGCGGCAGCTGCTTCTTTAGTTAAAAAAGCGGATTTCTCTAAATTGAATGAAAAAGCGCAGGAAGCTAGTGAAGTCTTAGAATCCAATAAGGATATGCTTGAAGAAGAGTCTTATAATAACTTCAAGAAAGAATTGGATGATTGTAGTCTTGTACTTTCAAATGATGAATCAACACAGGCAAAAGTGGATGAAACGTTAGCACATCTAAATGCATATTTAGACGATAATACAAACTTTGTATACAAGGTGGTTACTTTAGAAGAAAAGGTTGCACCAAAAGTAGAAACAAGTAATGAATTATTAGTGCAAACACCAGTTGTACAAGAACAGCCGCAAGTTGTGGCTCCAACTGTAGAAAAAAAGAATGTGGAAGCTGCAAAAGTGGAAACAGTAGTCAAACAAGAGGTTACAAGTACGGCAGCTAATAATTTCATTAAGACATACTTAACGAGTGCAAGTGGAAATATCTTTACAAGTGCCAACAACTTGAATTATCAAAAGATTCTTTCTGCGATGCCTAGCTGGGTAAAATTATCTGCAACTGATAAAAATGCAGTGAATGCAGAATTGGTGAATAAAGTTGGTAAAAAGTATCAGCGTTTATTGCAGGAAGCACAAAAATTTAGTATGAATGCAGGAAAATATACGCCTGTAAATACATCAACAAACACAAATGTAACGATTTATTCATGGTTATGTATGATGTCTTTAGGTGCATTAACATTTGCACTAAAACGTTTAAGAAAACAAGATTAAGGGCTATGGCCCTTTTTTTCATGCTTAAAAATTGTTATAATAACGAAAGAAAGGCTTATAATTTTATGAAACAACAGAAATACAATTTTAAAGATCTAACTCTAGCATACTTTCAAAAAAAATCGAAATTGTATCGTGCAGGTGGATATAAATATGCCACTCCATTAAAACGGAATCTAAGAGATTACCAAAATCATTTCTTTGCGTTTTTGATGGATGTCAACATTTGTTTATTGCCTGTTTATATATGGGTTCTTGAGTTTTTATTAATTATGTGTGGATTGATTCCACCACACTTCTTTGATTTATTATTCTACTTAATGTTTGCCTTGTTATTTGTATCTAGTGTATTATTACTTGCGTTTTTTACAGCACGAACAAATGGGCAGTCATTTGGATATGCCATTATGGATTTGAAATTGGTTCGTAGAAACAAAAAAGAGGCGATGCCAATCAATTTGATCTTACGACAAGCATTGGGATTTGGTCTTCCTTTGATGATTTTAGGGTTCTTCTTTCAAGTGCCAGGAGTCATTTTATGGTGGGTCATCAATGGTATTGTTGTCTTAATCACTCCAAACCAACAAACTCTATTTGATTTGATTTTTGGTTTGGTTCCTGTAAATGAACCAGATCAGGAAATTCGTTTTGAAACAAAGGCGGAACCAACTTTAGTAAAAGAAGAGTTGGTTGTGACTCCAATCGATTTACATATTCGTTCAAACTACAGTGATGATGGTTATTATGATGTAGAAGAATTATTCAAACAAGCCAAAGAAAATCGCTTGGAAGTTATCTCAATCACAGACCACAACTGTGCAAGAGCGAATGCGGCAGCGGTTCGTTTTTCAAGTTTGTACAACATTCAATATATTCCAGGCGTGGAAGTGGATGCACAATATAAAAGAATGCGAGTACGTATTCTAGGTTATTATATTGACTGGACGAATGAAGTGTTTGAAGTGTTAGAACAAAATTCTTTGAAGCGTGAAAAAGATTTATCCATGGAGCGTGTTGAAAAATTCGAAAATTACTCAGGTATTCGTATTGATGTAGATTCATTAATTTCAAATTCTCGTTTCCAAACTATTACACCAGCAGAAATCACAAAGATGGTGTTCCATAACGAAAGAACGCGTTTATTGCCTTTTGTGAAGAAGTATATTGATAGTTGTGAAAGTGAGAGTGTTGCGATGTCTCGTTTTGAAACCGATGTATTTGGTAAGAATGGACCTTGTTATGTAAAGGCTAACTATCCGGATGCGAAAGCAGTCATTGATGCGATTCATAGTGCTGGAGGTATTGCGATTTTATCAAGCTGGCATTTAGATTATATTTCAGATGATGTTTTAGAAGAAATTGTGGATTTAGGTATGGATGGAGTGGAATGCTTCTCTAATGATATTCATGAACAAACGGTTGCGGCTGCCTTGAAAATTGTTCAGAAACGCAAATTATTCGTATCTTGTGGTAGTGATTATCATGGTCCTACTAAACCAAAATATCATATGGGTGTTTCAAATTGTCCTGAAAAAGCTTTACCATTGGTAAAAATTTTGACAAAAGCTGCGAAATAAATTTGCTCAAAATACGTTTTATAGCGTATAATAAACAAGTCAATAAGCTTAGAAAAGAAGAGTATTTATATGGCGTACTAAAGAGAGCGGATGGTTCGGTGTGAATCTGCGTACAATATATAAAGAAGATGGTCTTGGAGCTTCTTTATCGATAGGTAGGTAAAGACGTATGCTGGCGTTAACAGCTTGAGGTGTGAAAACACAAACTAAGGTGGTACCACGAAGCTTTCGTCCTTGGATGAAGGCTTTTTTTATTTGTATGATAGGAGGAAATAAAGATGACACAAAAGAAAGAACCATTTTATTTAACAACGGCCATTGCGTATACATCAGGTAGACCTCACATTGGGAATACATATGAAATTATCTTGTCGGATGCGATTGCTCGTTTTAAAAGAGCACAAGGATATGATGTATTCTTTCAGACAGGTACAGATGAGCATGGTGTAAAAATTGAAGAAAAGGCAAAAGCTGCAGGTGTAAGTCCACAAGAATTCGTGGATGGTGTGGCTGCTCAAATTAAATCAAACTGGGATTTAATGAATACAAGCTATGATTATTTTGTGCGTACTACAGATGATTATCACGTAAAAGAAGTACAAAGTATTTTTAAACGTTTATACGATCAAGGAGATATCTATAAAGGAACATATGAAGGATGGTATTGTACACCTTGTGAATCATTCTGGACAGAATCTCAATTGGTAGATGGATGTTGCCCAGATTGTGGTCGTCCAGTTAAGAAGGCAAAAGAAGAAGCTTACTTCTTTAATATGCAAAAGTATGCGGATCGCTTAATTAAATACATTGAAGATCATCCTGATTTCATTCAACCAGAATCTCGTAAGAATGAAATGCTGAATAACTTCTTGCGTCCAGGATTACAAGATCTTTGTGTATCTCGTACATCATTTACATGGGGAGTTCCTGTTGACTTTGATCCAAAACACGTTGTATACGTTTGGATTGATGCATTAAGCAACTATATCACTACACTTGGCTATCATGCCAATGGTGTTAGTGATGAAAAGTTCAACAAATACTGGCCTGCAACACACATTATTGGTAAAGATATTTTGCGTTTCCACACAATTTATTGGCCAATTATTTTAATGGCTTTGGATTTACCTTTACCTAAGAAAGTATTCGGTCATCCATGGTTGCTTACGGGAAGTGACAAAATGTCTAAATCAAAAGGCAATGTGATTTATGCCGAAGATTTAGTGGCTCACTTTGGTGTAGATGCTGTTCGTTATTACTGTTTACACGAAATGCCATTTGCGCAAGATGGAACGATTACTTGGGAATTAATGATTGAAAGAATCAATTCGGACTTGGCAAACATTTTAGGAAACTTAGTATCTCGTACAATTGCGATGTCAAATAAATATTTTGGTGGTTTAGTCACAAATCCAAATGTATGTGAAGCAGTCGATGAAGAATTAAAAGCTTGTGCTTTAGAAACTAAGAAGAAAGTAGAAGCTAAGATGGAAGAACTTCGTGTTGGTGATGCATTAGATGAAGTATTCACATTGCTTCGTCGTACAAACAAGTACATTGATGAAACAATGCCTTGGGTACTCGCAAAAGATGAATCAAAACAAGATCGTTTAGCTACTGTTTTATATAACTTATTAGAATCTATTCGTATTTCAGCAGTATTATTACATTC
>UMGB01000927.1_pt1 | contig 10360 bp, 7 predicted proteins | sample 1965161 | NCBI WGS metagenome assembly UMGB01 (sample SAMEA4836060, study PRJEB28245) | human gut metagenome | biome: gut microbiome; material: fecal sample | place: Denmark | collected 2008
AGGATATTTCCCTGAAGCCGTTTTCGTTGAGCCACCAGCTGTCAAATTCAGGCTTGCCCTGCCTTATGTGGTACCCCAGACGGTCAGAGTCGCCCTCATAGCATCTGATTTTCCCCGTAAAGACAAGCCTGCCCTTTTTCACAGACAGCTTCATCTCGTCATACGGTATTATATAAAGCCTGCGTTGTATCCCGCCCGTGTCCGCCGATATTTTTCCGCCGTACCTGCTGAGAATGGCGGCGGATTTCTGTATCTCGAAGTAGGTGCATCGTTTTATACGTCTTGACCGTGTTTCGCATATAAAGAACAAAAGGAAGGTGAACGCAAGCCACACGGCAACGCATATCGCAGGAATAGCAAGTCCTGCGGCGAGAAACCGCGCCGGCCGCCACTTTCTTGTTTGTATTATCAGCGACATAAGGCTCAGAAGCGCCGGGAGCGCAAGCACAGCTCCGACAGCTACGCTTGCTTTCTCGCAGGCAGTGCGAGCTTTCGATGTGTCGGCGTGAAAAAAATTCTGCATTGACCCTGCGGAACAATATTCCGCTACCGCACCTCCCTTACGACAAACTTCTGCTTATACTAATTATATTATAGCCGGCTCACAAAAGTCAACGAGCTTTTCTTAATTAAATTGTATAAAAACAAGCTGTACTTTTTAAACAATTCGCAGAATTTTTAAAAACCGACTAAAAAACTGCTGATTCTGCTTGATTTATTGTTCAATTTATTGTATACTTAATGATAAATGATAATATAGGCGTGTTGGGTGCGGCTGTAATGCCTTTTCCCCGTGTCTTAGGAAAGGGGAGTTGTGCTTTTTGAGCTATAAGAAAGAAGACTTTACTTCTTTTGAGATAACCTCGCTTGACGGTGAGCGGCTGATGTACACCGAGAGCAACTTCGACTTTCCGATAATGTACGACCTTAACGATAATATTATTGACAATATGCTGATGATAAAGGGACGGAAAATGCCCGAGATCGACACATCTCAGTATGTTTACGTCATCGCCAGTATGCGTGACGGCGACCGTTACAGATACAAGACGAACGTATCCGTATCGACCGACCGCCAGCTTAATGTGATATTAAGACCCGACAAGGCGGAGCTTCTTGAAGAACGCAGAAGATATTTCAAGATAAAAACGAATGAAAGAGCGTTTATAACGCTAAGAATGCAGGAGGGCGATGACAAGCCCGTTCCGCTTGATCCGCCTGCCGAAATATACATCAAGGATATAAACGTCGGCGGAGTATTTTTCGTCTGCACCGACGCACGCAGGCATTTTGCCAAGGGCGACAAATTGCTGATGATAATCAATCTGTCCGGCTCACGCCTTGAGCTTAATGCAGAGGTGCTCAGAGAACAGACGATAGATTCGCAGAAAACCGATACAGGCTACGGATGCCGTTTTATCGGTGTTTCTCATTCGCAGGAAGAAACTATTTCAAGATATATCTACAAGCTGCAGTTTGAAATGCTGCAGAAGGAACGTGAAAAACGTGATATGTTTTGACGGAATTTAACATAAAATGTGAAGCGGTTGATTGATATTGAATTTAAGGGTTTCGGAGGTTTTATAAAATGCAGTCATTAAAGATTAAAACGACTTTACGCATACTCACTACGGCTTTCGCCGTAATACCGATGCTGATAGTCGGCATAGTGGGATATTTCAGTATGACGGGCTTTGCCGCAAATTCGGTAAGCCAGTTCGCAAGAGCGGCAGGTGCGGCTCAGCAGGAGATAATCAATCAGTACATAAACGAGTGTATATCCGATGTTGCTTATCTTTCATTAAGCAGGCCTGCAGGAACGCTTGCAAAGAGCGGTCAGGGCGATGATGCCAAGTCAATGCTTTCGCTCATTGCCGAGAATATCGCCGACAGAAACAGCGGTTTCAAGAACCTTGTGATAACCGACTCCTCCGGCAATATCGTTTACGAATACGAGGATATACAGGGCATGAAGGAGAGCTTCTTCGGCTTCGAGGAGCTTGAGGGCTATTCCGAAGGCTCGACAAAGATTTCAAAGATCTATATGAACAACGAGGACTACGAAACAAGCGTGTTCTACGTTGCAAAGAGCATAGATGCTGACGGCCTTAACAATATCGACGGATTCGCCATAGAGATTATCGACCTTTCGAAGATAAGCGAAATACTGTCTAAGACGTCATACGGCGAAGGCAAAGGCTATCTTTCCGTAACCGACGGCACAGGATGCGTGCTGAATTACGAGGGTAACGCCGTACAGAAGATAGACGATATCGCCGACAGCGGAATAAGAGATGTTATGAAGTCTACAGTTAAGCCCACATCGGCTGAAAATAACATTGACTATAACGTAGGCGGTAAGCTCGGTTGCTACAATTATTTCACAGGTGCGTCCTCATTAAACTGGAAGTGGGTAAGCGTTTACCCTGCAAATATAGCAATGTCGCAGATTGCAGTTCCTCTTGCAATATCGCTCGGTACTATGGTGGTTCTTGCCGTTATATGCGCACTTCTCGGTATTCTCATCACAAAGTCTATCGTAAACCCGATGAACGAGATGGTAAAGGTTGCCCGTGAGATACAGGAGGGCGACCGTGACAAGCGTCTTGATATAAAGGCACACAATGAGTTCAAGGATATTTCCGAGCTGTTCAACAATATGCTCGATGACGTAAGTATGTCTGAGGAGCTGCACAGAACGATCTCCGACATTTCGGACAATATGCTGTTCGAGTGGGATTTCCACAAGGAAACAATGTACGTTTCGGATAACTTCAAGGAGAAGTTCGACATAGACCCGTCAGAAGCTCAGCTTGCAAACGGTAAGTTCCTTGATAAGATAATGACGGAGGATTATGCCGAAATCTATAAGCGTGATATAAGCGCACTGCTCAAGAACAGAACAGGTCACAGCGGCGAGTATCAGATGACCACAAAAAACGGAAGCCTGTTATGGTTCTCTATCCGTGCACTCTGCGTTACCGACCGTCTTGGAGAACCGCTCCGTGTTATCGGTGTCGTAACCGACATAGACAGCGAAAAGAAGCTTGAGCTTCAGCTTTCCGAGCGTGCAAGCTATGACTTCTTATCACAGCTTTATAACAGAAGCACATTTGAGCGTGAGCTTAAGAGCGAGATTGAGCGTAGCGCACACGCAAAGGTTGCGGTACTCTTTATAGACGTTGACGACTTCAAGTTCATAAACGACCGTTTCGGACATTCCGTAGGTGACGAGGTTATCAAGTATGTTGCCGGCTGTATCAAACAGCGTGTAAAGGGAAGCGGATTCGCAGGACGTTTCGGCGGCGACGAGTTTGTTCTTTGTATCACCGATCCTAAGCAGATTGAGGAGATAGAGAGCCTGTCGCTTGACCTTATAGATGAGCTTTACGAGGGCTACCACTCCGAACTTGCAAACGTTTCGATAAACGTAAAGGCAAGTATCGGTATAGCGTTCTACCCCGAACACGGCGATGACAGCAACAAGGTAGTTGCCGCCGCTGACGAGGCTATGTACTTCGTAAAGAAGAACGGTAAGGCAAACTACCACATCTATCAGCCCGAAGATTCCGAGATGGAAGATCTTCAGCACACATTGTAATAAAAGTGATTAGAAATATTCATACCCGCTTTTTCGGCGGGTATGATTGCTTTTATCTGTAAATAATTTGAAAAACTAAAATTTAACCCGATAAGGCAAAGAGAGGATACACTGTATGGCAGTTGTTATAGCGATAACAAATCAGAAGGGCGGTGTCGGCAAAACCACGACCTGCTCCGCATTCTGCGGAGGACTAACCGAAAGCGGCAAGAGCGTTCTTGCAATAGACCTCGATCCGCAGGGAAATCTCAGCTTCAGCCTTGGCGCTGACGCAGAAGAAAGCTATACTATGTACGATGTATTCAAGGGAAACTGCACCGTAAAAGAGGCAATACAATGCACGGATAACTGCGATGTTATCCCCGCAAACATACTGCTGTCGGGCTGTGAGCTTGAGCTTACCGGAGTGGGCAGAGAGTACCTTCTCAGAGAGGCGCTGTCGGACGTTATGGACGATTATGATTACATAATGATAGACACCCCTCCTGCGCTTTCCATCCTCACGATAAACGCATATACAGCGGCGGACAAGCTGATTATTCCGATGATAGCCGAGATACTCAGCCTGCAGGGAATAGCACAGCTTAAAGAAACGATTTTCGCCGTAAAGAAATATTACAACAAGGATCTGGAGATTACAGGCATATTGCTTAATAAATATAATCCCCGACTTGTGCTTACAAAAGAAGTTGAGGAGCTTGCCGGAATGATAGCCGAACAGCTTGGCACAAAGATACTCAGCTCAAGGATAAGCACAAACGTTTCTCTTGCGGAAGCCCCTGCACACGGCATTTCCATAATGGAATATGCCCCACGCTCCAAGGCGACCGCAGAATACCGCAGTCTTATCAACGAAGTGACCGGTGTGCCGATGAAAAAATCACAGAAAAAGGACAGCAAACGTCCCGTCCGCAGACCGTCAAAGAAACAGTAATTCACGAAAGGAGCGCCTCCTGTGGCAGAAGAATATAAATCAAGCAAGACAAGACAGGTAATGAATCTTATAAATGCAAAGCCCTCAGGTGTCAATCCGTTCTTACCGCCTGCCGAGCAGGAAAGAGAGAAAAGATCGCTTGCCGAAAGTACCGTAGAGGACAAACTGCGTAACTATACGCAATCAAAGCGAGGCACATCCGCTCCTAAATCTCACACAAAGCATAACCCGATGCTCCATATCCCCGAGGGCGATGAGCCACAGCAGACGGTTAAAAGCGTAACACGTCACACAGGACAGATAACGATAGACATAAACCGCATAATCATTGACGAGATACTTGACGATGCGTTAAGACGCTTCAACACCTGCCATTGTGAAAAATGCAAGCGGATAATATCCGAAAAGGTGCTTGACCTTGTTCCCGTAAAAATAGTAACGGTAACACAGGATGAGGAGCGTTCGGTAGTAGACGGCTATTGCAGCTATGCCCGAAAGGATATATACTCTGCAATCGTCAAGGTCGTTCTTGAAAACAAACGCAGACCCTTCCACAACGAACGGCTGTGAGCCGCTTCAAATTCCGACCTTTTTAAAGGTTGGTGCGTTATTGAGGTTAGTAAAACGGTCGGGAATAAACGATGCAATGATTAGCAGATAATCTGCGGCTGTGAGCCGCTTCAAATTCCGACCTTTTTAAAGGTTGGTGGTTATTGAGGTTAGTAAAACGGTCGGGAATAAACAAAGCAATGATTACCGGATAATCTGCGGCGCGGGTGTGACCCGCATCAAATTCGCCGTTCTGACGGTTGGCGAATTGCGTAACCTTCGTTACTGTCGATAAACTGATTATTATGAAACCCCACACAGCAAAATATGTCGCCAACACCGCTTAAAACAATTTCTATACTGATAAGGTATTAATATTTTCGTGAGTATACTGGTACAACTGCACTGACATTTACCTTTCAAAAAACGCCACTAACCTGAGTACTAACCTGCGGACGTGTAGCGTTAAGCGTCCCTGCATACGCATAGTTTTGAAATACGACCGTTTGCGCCAAAGCACTATCACACTTGCCTCCCTTGTCAAAGGGAGGTGGATTGACGGCAAGGCACAAACTGTTGATTTATTGCGTTTGCTTGCAGTATATCCGCCTTTTTATACTACAAGCTTTTCTGCCGTCAAGACGGAGGGATTGTCACGCAACCCTCGCCTGTATCAACCCTTTCAAAACCGCACTATCCCTCGAAAAGCACTATATCCTTGCCCGCCCTCGAAAAAGGGTGAGGTTCTGTTGCTTGGTCAAGCCGAGCCAACTATGGTGGGGATTGTAGTTGCTTAGAAGTTGTTTTCCTAATTGCTTTGGCTCTTTCCCTTGTACATAGTAGCAACGTAACAGAATAGCGAACCCGAGAAGTGCTGTCCGACAAAAAGAACTATCGGGTAGCTTGCCACGATAGATAAATGTTAAAAGGAAATAATAGAAGCACATCAAATATAATACTTTTTCTACAAACTGAAAGCCACAGCAAAAGCTGTGGCTTTCAGTTATATACCCCGAAATTTAAATCCTATAGCGCAGAATAAAACAAAAACCCCTCCGCCATAAGCGGAGGGGCTGTATGCTCTTTAATTAAAGCATCTCATCACTTAAAAGTGATTACTTGCTTCTCTTCTTAAGAACGATACCTGTTGTAGCAACTGCTACTGCTGCGAGAGCTGCAGGGATAACTGCTACTGCCGCACCTGTAGGAGGGTTAACGGGCTCGCCTGAGCAATCGCCGGGCTTAACAGGATCTGATTTGCCGGGCTCAGTAGGCTCAGTTGTTTCGCCGGGCTTTACTGTGATTTCTTCATTGATCTTAATCTGATCGATAGCGATTGTGGGGATAGCATCGTCTTCAGCAGCCTTGAGGTCTGTGCAAACTGCGATGAATGCCACACCATCGATAACCTTGTCAAGGTCGATTGTTACAACATAAGTACCATTACCTGTTACTTCAACGGGAGTGCACTTAGCGTTTGCATTGACCTCGTTACCTTCGCCCTGGAACTGGCATTCCCACTTGGAGTCAGCCATAGCGATCCAAGCCTTGAAGGGAGTTGTGAAGTTTGTAACTGTAAACTTCACAGAAATCTTGTTAGCACCTGCAAAAGCAGCCTTATCAGCGATTACGTCTGCATCGTTGCCGGTCCATTCATTGATGATGTTTGTACGAACAAGACCTGAATCGACAACTGTCCTACCTGAGTTAGCAATTGTAACGTCAGCGGGAGCTACAGGCTCAGCGGGAACTTCTGTTTCACCGGGATCAGCAGGATCAACAGGATCAACAGGATCAACAGGATCAACAGGATCTGGTTCACCGGGCTTTACTGCAGCTTCTTCATCGTTGATTGTTAATGTGTACTGAACGCCTTTATATGCATCCCAGCTTAAGCAGTAGAAATCAACTACAGCACCCTTAACAACGGGGATAGAAAGCTGACCACCGTCAGCGCCGACAGTGCCTACCCATGTTTCGGTGCCAACGCCGTCTTTAGTATCTCCAACACCATCACCGTTTACATCCCAAGCCCATGCTATGCTTGCACCGCCCCACTGATAGTACTTAACTGTACCGTCGGGGTTCTTAACAGCAACGCCTGCAGAGCAGTAATCGTTCCAACCTGATCCAGCTGCTACTGCATCAGCTGAAAGTGCAACATCAACCTTAAGCGCATCAATGTCGCCCTTAACTGTGTATGTGTATGACGGAGTTTTACCATCTGTAAATGAAATATCTGCCTTTGTCTGAACAGGCTTAGGCTTAGCGGGATCATTGTTCTTAAGGTTAACCTTCCAGTTGATTGTGTAATCAACGCCGTCGCCCTTGCTTAACATTACGCTGAAAGCGGGGTTAACTGTTTTGCCTTCGATTTCCTGCGGAGCGAGAACTGCATCCGAAACTGTATAAGTGTCAGCAGCAGTCGCATCCTGCTTCCATGTGCTACCTGTCTTTTCATCAGTTACTTTTGTTGAGTTGTAACCGATGAGGAAAGTAGTGTCGCTTGTGAATGTGATTGATTCGACATCTTCGGGCTTGTTGCCTTCCAGAATATCTTCAATCTTTAAGTCCTTCTGTGTCCACCATGCTGTATCACTGAATGTGATAGAACCGGCAAAAGCACTTACTGCAAGTGAAGAAACTGCGATTGCAGCAGCGCAAACACTTGCTAAAGTTTTTGTAAACTTCATTGGTTTTGTCCTCCATAAAATATTTTTTTAGCTTTTAAGCTATTTTTAATCATACTATATCGCAGTTTCTTTTACAAGTGTCATTTTGCACAAAAAAACTTTTTCGTTTTGGTGAAACAATATAAACAGTAATGTGATTTTGTGCCTTTACAGCATTAAATTTGAAAATATGCCAAATTATATGATAAAAAAAGCCCCTCCGCCATAAGCGGAGGGGTCATATGCTCTTTAATTCAAAGTGTTAAACCGTTTAAAAGCAATTACTTGCTTCTCTTCTTAAGAACGATACCTGTTGTAGCAACTGCTGCTGCTGCGAGAACTGCAGGGATAACTGCTACTGCAGCACCTGTAGGAGGGTTAACGGGCTCGCCTGAGCATTCGCCGGGGTTAACAACATCGCCTGAAGATTCACCGGGCTCAGCAGGATCTTCTGTTTCGCCGGGCTTAGTAGGCTCTTCTGTTTCACCGGGCTCTACTGCAGCTTCTTCATCGTTGATTGTTAATGTGTACTGAACGCCATTATATGTATCCCAGCTTAAGCAGTAGAAATCAACTACAGCACCCTTAACAACGGGGATAGAAATCTGACCACCGTCAGCGCCGATAGTGCCTACCCATGTTTCGGTGCCAACGCCGTCTTTAGTTTCTCCAACAGTATCACCGTCTACATCCCAAGACCAGTTTACGCTGGCGCCGCCCCACTGATAGTACTTAACTGTACCGTCGGGGTTCTTAACAGCAACGCCTGCAGAGCACCAATCGTTCCAACCTGCTTGAGCTGCTGCTGCATCAGCTGAAAGTGCAACATCAACCTTAAGCGTATCAATGTCGCCCTTAACTGTGTATGTGTATGACGGAGTTTTCTTATCGGTAAATGAAATATCTGCCTTTGTCTGAATAGGCTTAGGCTCAGCAGGCTTTTCAGCGTCTGCTGCCTTAATTTCTACTTTCGAGATAGTAGTTTCATTGTAGCCTTCAACCTTCATGTATGAAGCATCAGCTAATGATTCGATGCCCATCTTTTTAAGAATATCAGCAACAGTAACAGTAAGAGTACCCTTACCTACTTCTGCCTTGAAGTTAGCTGACGCCCAAGTGCCTACTTCATCGATAGATGCACCAAATCCTATGTCGTCCCAACCATTGGGGCTGTCATACTCTACAACAAATGTTGTATCAGTATCTTTGAGAAGTGCTAATTCGTCTGCATTAAGCTCTTTACCTAAGTTAATATCTGCAGCGAAAGCACTTACTGCAAGTGAAGAAACTGCGATTGCAGCAGCTGCAATACTTGCTAAAGTTTTTGTAAACTTCATTTTTTTGTCCTCCATAAAATATTTTTTTGCATTTAAGCTATTTCTAATCATACTATATCGCAATTAGATTTGCAAGTGGCATTTTGCACAAAAATACATTTTTGTTTTGGTGAAACAATATAAACATTAATGGATTTTGTACGTTTACAGCATTAAATCTGAAAATACAACAATTTGTATAACAAAAAACTTAGCATTAAGCGAAGCTCCGGTTCTGTTATTAACTGTTTTTGTAAAATCCGTTTCATTTGTATGTGTTGCAAACGTTACAAACGACACATTTTCTTTATTCTGCTCCGTTTATTATGTTCCCCTTGACTAACCGCCCCGTTTAATGTACAATATAATGGAGGAAATATGCAGACAGCACGCACTTCGTGCCATATATTCTGCTTCCCGGCAGTCAAAAATCAATATATGGTTATACTGCACAAAAAACATTCGTATTTTTTTACTTATCCGATACACAGAATTTTCATTTCGAGTGAAACTTTTTCTGAAATTCAGCCTACTACAAAGTAGGTGACAAAGTGAGGTGAGCCGATGGGCGCAGAGATTCACGGAGGTCACGAGAATAACGAAGAATATTTCAACCGTGTCTACAACGAAACCTGCAGATCCGTTTCCCGTTTTGTAGTCAGCAAATGCGGAAACAGAGAAGATGCGGAAGATATTATTCAGAACGTCTATACACGTTTCTTCAAGCGCATAAGCGAAAAAGGACACGAGGACATCGAAAGCCCGGAGGCTTTCCTTATAAATATAGCGAAGTTTGAATGCCGCACCTATTTTTCTGGCAGGAAGAAGGATGACAAGGTTTCCTCCTTTTCCGACTATACCGAAGAAGAAATGGTCGCTATCGAACGGGAGATGTCCAAGCCTCAGCAAAGACTTGAGGACGTTATCAGCAACAAGATCGTTGCGAAACAGATTTTCGATGACATAATGAAGACCGATGAACTGACAGGTCAGATATTCTATCTTCATTTTGCGTGTGATATGAAGCTGGAGGATGTAGCGAAGGCGCTTGACGTCAAGCTGTCTACCGTTAAAAACAAGCTCTATCGCACAATAGAAAGACAAAAGAAAAAATTCAAATTATAACGACTTACGGAAGGGGGCTTTCAGATGAATACAAACGATTTTTACAAAGAACTGATGAGCGAGTATTCGTTTGATTACGAGAAGATAAGAAAAGCCGCTATGGGTAAGTCTGTACAGGCTAAAAAGAGCAGGCTGAAAACGGTTTGGCTTTCTGTGGCAGGGG
>UMGB01015134.1_pt1 | contig 10330 bp, 9 predicted proteins | sample 1965161 | NCBI WGS metagenome assembly UMGB01 (sample SAMEA4836060, study PRJEB28245) | human gut metagenome | biome: gut microbiome; material: fecal sample | place: Denmark | collected 2008
AGGACGCTTATATCTGCCCTTCACACCCTAAGAAAGCACCACAGAATCTGCGACACTACGTCAATTAAACTCCGGTTAAGCCGCAGCTTTCCTGCCGAAGAGCTTTTTCAGACAACTGAATGCAACCATAACACCGAGTACCATAAGAAGTACGGCAACAACAAATTGAAGTCCGTCTACAAGAAGTGTTGCATTACCGCTCATGAAGTTGCTGACAAGGGCAATTGTTTTCTGAATCAGAGCAGTGAACGTAACTGCCAGCATAACAAACATTGGAATGTAAAGTGTCCATCCGGTACGACCGGTTGTTTTTAAGAAAACCGCTAAGGCGATCAATACAAGTGCTGCAAGCAGCTGGTTTGCAGAGCCAAACAGCGGCCAAACGTTGCTGTATCCGCCGAGTGTCAGCAAATATCCGAAAAACAGTGTGATCACAGTTGCAAAATATTTATTTGTCAGTACACGCTGTACCGGTGTCATATCTGCAGGATCGGTGGAATCTCCGTAGAACAATTCCTGAAAAGACATACGTCCGATCCTTGCAACAGAGTCAAGGGATGTCAGTGCAAGTGCAGATACACACATGGTCATAAATACAGTTGCAACGGTAACAGGGACACCAAGTTTTTCAAGGAATCCTGCGACACCGGAGGAGAAGATGGAGAATGGAGTTCCATCAGGTTTTGTTCCGTTTACGGCGACTGCGCCGACAACAACTAAGGAGACGATACCGAGTAAGGATTCCACGACCATGGCACCATAGCCGACCATAGGCATGTCTTTTTCGCTGCTGATCGTCTTGGAGGATGTTCCGGAAGATACCAGACTGTGGAAACCGGAAACAGCACCGCAGGCGATCGTTACGAATAAAGTAGGGAATAAACTGCTTCCACCTACATTGAATCCGCTGAATGCATTTAACTGCATGGAAGGATGTGCAACAATGACACCGACAACCGCACCGATGATCATACCGAGTAACATGAAGGTTGTCATGTAATCTCTAGGCTGCATTAAAAGCCACATTGGCATAACAGATGCTAAGAACAGATAAGCCATTACGATGTAGATCCATGCAGTTTTGGTCGTGCAGATCGGGAACTTCATACCGATGATGAACATAACGACTAAAAGGGCAATTGCAACGATTGCTTTTATCACTTCGTTCATCCTGCTTCCAAGGTGTTTCTGGATCACACCGAAGATAACAGCGACAACGATAAATAACATGGAAATCGAAGCGGCGGCAGAATTGGCGTAAGAGGTTGCATCTGGCATGCCTTCAACTCCGGTTCCGACAAATGTTCCGGCAACCATATCTGTAAATGCTGCGATTACTAATAAAGTAAATAACCAGCAGAATAACATGAAAAGTTTCCGGCCTGTTTTACCGATGTACTTCTCAATGATCATACCCATGGATTTACCTTCATTTTTTACGGATGCATATAAAGCACCGAAGTCCTGTACAGCACCGAAGAAAAGTCCGCCGATGATGAGCCAGAGCAATACCGGAACCCATCCAAAAACAGATGCAAGGATCGGACCTGTGACAGGACCTGCACCTGCGATGGAAGAAAACTGATGTGAGAATACGGTAAATTTGGAGGAGGGAACATAATCTTCGCCATCCTCATGTGTGTAAGCAGGGGTTTTGGCATTTGGGTCGATTCCCCATTTCTTTGTAAGCCAGCGTCCGTAGAAGAGGTAGCCTGCACCAAGTGCAACGATACCGATTAAAACAATAACTAAACCATTCATAACTTTTTTCCGCCTTAAGGCGGCTCCTTTCTGAAAATGTATTTTTTCTGGGAACAAAATACATTGTGCAAAGTGGAAACAATGGGATTCACGTCCTGCGCACAGTCTGCTGGCATGAAAAAAAGCCTTCATCTCCGGATATATTCATATCTCAAAGACGAAGGCTTAAGCTTCCGCGTTACCACTTTGTTTGCCGTAAAATACGACCTCTCTGTCTTATCTTTGTGGGCAGATGCCTACAACAATAAGCTTCTAAATAACGGTAGAATACCGGTGACACTTACTATGAAAATTCAGTGCACTGCTCGCAGAGGATAGTTCCTGAAGCTGTATACTGCCTTACACCAGCCGGCAGCTCTCTGTGATACAGGTTTCTCAGATAACCTTGTTCTGTTCGTTGCATTTTGTTCTCTGTTTGAATAACAAAGTAGCACTTTGATCTGGTAAAGTCAATGGTCCATTTTTAATCTGTTTTATTGATTTATTTTAATCGTTACTGTTCACTCGTATCTCGTTCCAGTAATTTTTATTCCGCATTTAAAGAATTCATATAGTCTGTAACGGAATCAAGGTTTGCATAAATGGTTTCCATAGGCTTGTTTGCCTCATAAGCACTGTATCCGGAGTAACCGGCCCAGCCGATGATACCGGCAGCGACAAGACAGCCAGCGACATAACCGGCGATACGCATTCTCTTTTCCTTTGCCATAATTTTCTTACGATTCTTTTTTTCTTCTTTATAACGGTCTACTTTTGCCTGACTCATAATCAATCTCCTAACTTCTTAAACTTTCTTCACTATACTGCATTTTACTGGAAAAATCAATGAAATTTGGTAGAAACAGAAATGAACTTTATGACAAAAATATATCGCAGTCATAAAATATTCGAATAACAGTCGGGATGTTATTTCTTGCACTTTATACGAAAATTGGATAGAATAGTACTGTTCGGATCGTACATGGGCATTTTACTGCAAAGGTACGAAAGAATGAGATTTTCAAATGTGCAAAATGATAGAAAGATGGGGATAGAAAAAGATGAGTCTTGCGGACAAAATTTTTGTAAATATGTGTAAAGATATTTTAGAGAACGGGACAAGCACGGAGGGCGAGAAAGTCCGCCCACACTGGGAAGATGGAACGAGTGCCTACACGATCAAAAAATTCGGTGTGGTCAACCGTTATGATCTCTCAAAAGAGTTTCCGGCAATTACATTAAGAAAAACTGCCATCAAAACATGTACGGAAGAGATGCTCTGGATCTGGCAGAGAAAATCAAATAACATCCATGATTTAAACAGTACCGTATGGGATGAATGGGCAGACGAAGATGGTTCCATCGGAAAAGCATACGGATACCAGTTAGGGGTAAAACATCAGTATAAAGAAGGCATGATGGATCAGGTTGACCGCGTGATTTATGATCTGAAACATAATCCGTTCAGCCGCCGCATTATGACAAATATTTACGTGCACCAGGATCTTCATGAAATGAATTTATATCCGTGTGCCTACAGTATGACATTTAACGTGACACACAAAGAGGGAGATGAAAAGCTGACTTTGAATGCTATCCTGAATCAGCGTTCCCAGGATGTGTTAGCGGCAAATAACTGGAATGTGTGTCAGTATGCGGTATTAATGCATATGCTGGCGCAGGTGTGTGATATGCAGGTCGGCGAGCTGGTACATGTGATTGCGGATGCTCACATTTATGACCGTCATATCCCGATCATTAAGGAACTGATCGGGAGAGATCAGCATCCGGCGCCAAAATTCACATTAAACCCGGAAATCAAAGATTTTTATCAGTTTACGACAAAAGATATTACCATTGAGGATTATGTGACGGGATCACAGATCAAAAATATTCCAATCGCAGTGTAGAAAGCAAAACCTGCACAGCAGACATTTTGCTTCGAAAAACAAGGAGGATTTATGAATTTAATCGCAGCTGTAGATAAAAACTGGGCAATCGGATGTAAGAATAAACTGCTGGTGAGTATTCCGGCAGACATGAAGTTTTTCCGTGAGACGACAACCGGGAAAGTGGTCGTCATGGGAAGAAAAACGTTGGAGAGTTTTCCAAACGGACAGCCTCTCAAAAAAAGAGTGAACATCGTGCTGACGCATGATAAAAATTTTAAGGCGGGAGATGCCATTATCGTTCATTCGATGGAAGAATTGCGGGAAGAGTTAAAGAAATATCCAAGTGAGGATATTTATGTAATCGGTGGAGAGACCATTTATAAACAGCTTCTCGATGACTGTGATGTGGCGCATATCACAAAGATCGACTATGCGTTTGAGGCAGATGCCTATTTCCCGAATCTTGATGAGATGCCGGAGTGGAAAATCACGCAGGACAGTGAGGAACAGACGTATTTTGATCTGGAATATTATTTTTATAAATACGAGAGGATTAAATAATATCAATAAAGTTGTTAAAATATATCATACCAAAAAGATGAAAATTGATTTATAATTGCTAAAACCCAGACAGAGAGACTGCTGGGTTTTACCTTTACTTGAACGAGGAGTTTCCGGATAGGAAAAAGAAAAAATGGAAAATTTTATATACAGTATCAATGTGACAATGCCGATTTTTCTGGTCATGGTGATCGGATACATTTTAAAGCAGATCGGAATGCTGAATGATAACTTTGTCACAGTGGCAAATAAGTTCAATTTCAAGGTCACACTTCCGTTTATGCTGTTTAAGGACATTGCAGGCGTTGATATTAAAGCAGTATTTGATATTAAATATGTGCTTTTCTGTGCGATCGTGAGTACCATCTGTTTCTGGGTGGTATGGGGTACAGCAAAGCTTCTGGTGCGGGACAAAACGATCCGCGGGGCATTTGTACAGTCGTCTTTCCGTGGAAGTGCGGCGGTTATGGGGCTGGCTTTTATCCAGAATATCTACGGTTCCTCTGCAATGGGACCGCTGATGATCGTCAGTGCAGTGCCGCTCTATAATATTTTTTCTGTGATCGTGCTGACATTTGAGGCAAATGACAGCACAGGGATTGACAAGAAAGCAAAGATCCGACAGGCGGGAATCAATATATGTAAGAATCCGATCATTTTAAGTATCCTGGCAGGACTGATCGTGGGACTGCTTGGGATTCAGTTCCCGACGCTGGTAAATAAGACGGTCAGCAACGTGGCGCAGATGGCAACCCCTTTGGCACTGATCACCATCGGAGCAGGATTTGAGGGAAGAAAAGCGCTGGCGAAGATCGCACCGACCATGGCGGCGTCTATGATCAAACTGGTGCTTCAGCCACTTGTTTTTCTGCCGGTTGCTGCCTGGATGGGATTTTCAGGGGAAAAGATGATCGCAATTCTGATCATGCTGGCATCCCCGACTACGCCGAGCTGTTATATTATGGCAAAGAGCATGAACAATGATGAAGTGCTGACGGCGAGCGTTATTGTAACAACGACATTGATGGCGGCGTTTACGTTGACCGGATGGATTTTTTTACTCAAAACATTAGGGTATATCGGTTAGTCAGAGGAAAAAAGATACATATTCAGCAGAAAGTATCATTTTATGAAATCACAGATTATTTTGAAGTATAAATGGAAAGGGTAAGACAGAAAGATGGATATTACAGGTAGAAAATTATTTGTCAAGGCATTACAGGAAGAGGGTGTCGATACGATTTTCGGTTATCCGGGTGGAACGGTGACGGATCTTTTTGATGAATTATATAAACAGGATGAGATTGAAATTGTCTTACCAAGACATGAGCAGGGACTTTTACATGAGGCAGAGGGATATGCAAAATCTACCGGAAAAGTAGGTGTCTGTCTGGTGACCAGCGGGCCTGGGGCAACGAATATTATGACAGGACTTGCAGATGCACATTATGACAATATTCCGCTTGTCTGTTTCACAGGTCAGGTGCCGTTGAATCTGATCGGAAACGATGCTTTTCAGGAAGTTGACATTGTCGGAATGACAAGAAGTATTACAAAGTATGGCGTGACGGTCAGAGACCGCAAGGATTTAGGAAAGATCATTAAGATGGCCTTTCACATTGCAAGCACAGGAAAACCTGGACCGGTCTTAATTGATCTTCCAAAGGATATCCAGACGGCGAGCGGACCGGCGGAATATCCGGACAGCGTGCAGATCCGTGGATACAAACCGAATGAGAGCGTGCATATCGGGCAGTTGAAAAAAGCATACAAACTGTTAAAGTCAGCAAAAAAACCATTGATCCTGGCTGGTGGCGGTGTCAATATTGCAAAAGCAAATGAGCTGTTGAAAGAATTTGCAGAGAAAATGAATGTTCCGGTTGTGACGACCATTATGGGAAAGGGTGCGATTGTCACAACGCATCCGCTTTATATCGGAAATACGGGAATGCATGGAAAATATGCAAGCAATAAAGCAGTCAGCGAGTGTGATGTTTTATTTTCCATCGGAACAAGATTTAACGACCGTATTACCGGAGATCTGAATGAATTTGCACCAAAAGCAAAAATTGTACATATTGACGTGGACACTGCTTCCATTTCCAGAAATGTTGTGGTAGACGTTCCAATCGTATCGGATGCAAAACTTGCCCTGGAAAAATTGCTGGAATGGGCAGAACCAAAGGATACGGCTGCATGGCAGGAGAGAATTAAGGCGTGGAATGAAAAGAATCCACTTGAGATGCGCAGAGACCGCGGCATGACACCACAGATGATCATGGAACACATCAACCATACGTTTGACGAGGCGGTTTTTGTCACGGATGTAGGACAGAACCAGATGTGGGCAACGCAGTATCTGGATATTGACGAAAAACGCCAGATGATCACTTCCGGCGGGCTTGGAACAATGGGATTCGGTTTTCCTGCGGCGATCGGTGCAAAGATTGGAAACAGGGATACGGAGGTAGTCTGTGTCACCGGTGATGGCGGTTTCCAGATGAACATTCAGGAGATGGCAACAGCGATCGTGCAGGGGACACCGGTTATCATCTGCCTGCTCAATAACCAGTATCTTGGCATGGTCCGCCAGATGCAGCAGCTTTTTTATGGCAAACGCTATTCCGCAGTATGCTTAAGAAAGAGAAGAAGTTGTCCGGCAAACTGCAAGGGACCAAATGAAGCATGCCCTCCATATACACCGGATTTTGTTGCACTTGCAGAAAGCTATGGTGCGCATGGCATCCGTGTAGAGCGGGAAGAAGACATTCAGGCAGCTTTGGATAAAGCGAGAACTTACAAAGATGCACCGACAGTCATTGAATTTCTGATCTCTTCGGATGAGATCGTGCTTCCGATGGTAAAGGGCGGAAATCCGATGAGCGAGATGATTTTGAAATAGGCGGATACAGATATGGTGAGAGAGGAAAATATCATGAAAGACAGATGGATTGCACTATATGTAGAAAATCAGGTTGGTGTTCTGGCAAAGGTTTCCGGTCTTTTTTCCGGGAAATCATACAATTTGCAGAGTCTGACAGTTGGCACGACAGAGGACGAGACGGTTTCCCGTATGACCATCTGCGTTACCAGTGATGACATAACATTTGAACAGATCAAAAAGCAGCTGAACCGTATGGTCGAAGTAATCAAAGTCATTGATCTGACAGATGTACCGATTCATATGAAAGAGATTCTGTTCGCAAAGGTTCTCCGTGTGAATGCTGCGGAAAAAGAAGAAGTATTCCAGATCGCACAGGTGTTTAATGTGCAGGTGGCAGATATCGGAAATGACAGTGTCCTGCTGGAATGCAAACTGACTGCCCATAGAAATAACGAGCTGATCGCACTGTTAAAATCGAAATTTAAGATGATTGAGGTAGTGCGCGGCGGAGCAGTAGCAATTGAATCCATCAGTACAAGCTGTAGATAATAAAATTTTTCGAAAATTATAGCAAAAGTAATGTACAACTTAAATACCCTGTGATATAATAAAAATGTTTTGAAATGTAGTATTAAAAACTACGTTGGAAAACGTATATTTAAGAATAAGAAGTCATAAAGCTATTTTGCAGATGACAGTAGTAAATAAACGAGGTATTTATGATGCAGAAAAAAGTACAGATCATCAGTGATGGTTCCCTGGATCTCTCACAGGAACTCACAAAGGAAAAAGATATTGAGGTTGTTCCATTTTACGTGTCCTTTGACAGTGAAACGTATCAGAAGGAAATGGTAGAAGTCGGTGTCAGGGAATTCTATCAGGAAATGGTGGATCACCCGACCGTTTTCCCAAAGACATCCATGCCATCCGTGCATGATTATTATGAGGTGTTTGAAAAACATGCGAAGGAGAAGATGCCGGTCATCTGTATCTGTATCACCAGAAAATTCAGTGGCTCCCTGCAGTCTGCGACAACTGCAAAAGATATGATATTAGAGGAATACCCGGATGCACAGATCACGGTCATTGACTCTACGGTCAATACTGTGCTGCAGGGGTTATATGTATTAGAGGCATGCAGACTGCGCGATATGGGTTTAGAGTATCAGCAGATTGTAGATGCGTTACTGCCAATCCGTGAGACAGGAAGAATTTTTTTCACGATCGGAAGTATTGACTATTTAAAACATGGCGGAAGGATTGGCAGATTAGCCGGGATTGCAGCCAGCGCATTAAAAATCAAACCTCTGATCACGTTAAAAGAAGGTGAGATCTTTAATTCCGGCATTACAAGGAATCGTCTCAAATCCATGAAAAAAGTCGTGGATATGACAAGGGAATATTTAGACGAAGTCAATGCGAAACCGGGAGAGTACAGTTTCTGCATCGGTTATGGATATGATCATAATGAAGCTCTGGAATTTCGAGAGATGTTAAAGGACCTGATCAAAGAACGTCTTGGAATTGATGAGATCGGTATTTACCAGATCGGTGCAACCATTGGAGTGCACACAGGACCATATCCGATCGGGATCGGAATTATAAAGCATGCATTGACAGAGTAACTGATATGTACCCCTTTTACTGGACATCCAGTGAAAGGGGTACATATCATATCAGGGCGATTTTTAGTTCCTGTTTCCGGAACTAATGATAATATTTTAAGAATAATCCCGTAAGATCTCCTTTTAAGTTCACACCGAGGAAAGTAAGCGTTTCGGAAAGAGCGTACATGGTTGCGGCCATATCTTCAAAGTTTGCGTTATTTCCCATGTGACCAATGCGGATCACTTTGCCGGAAAGATCATCAAAAGATCCGGCAAGCATGATATTGTGCTCTTTTTTCATGCGGGAAAGAATTGCATCGCAAGTGGTCTCTGCCGGAATGTCAAACACAGTGACGGTATCGGAGAAACCGCTTTCCAAGTGAAGCTTTAAACCGGCTTCTGTCAAAGCGCGTCTGGCTGCTTCGGCGATACGGTGTGTGCGTTCTTCTAACTCTGGATCGGAAGCGATATTGTCAAAAGCAGCGCGTAAGCCGTAAATATCGCTGATCGGCATGGTATAAGGAAACCATTTTTTCTCATAATATTCCTCAAAAGCCAGAAGGCTTGCATAGAAGGAACGGATCGGCGTCTTGCGTGCGTGCATGGCATTTTTTACAGCATCGCTTATTGTGACAAAAGTAAGTCCCGGAGGTGCGGAAACAGCTTTCTGGGAACCGCCGCACAGAAGATCGATCTGGAACTTATCGACATCCATGTGATTTCCAAACATTCCGGAAACGGAATCTACAACGGTCAGAATGCCGTATTCTTTTAAAAGCGGACAGATTTTTTCTACCGGATTGAGCATGCCGCTTGGGGTGTCACAGTGAACAACGGTCGCATATTTATAATCATGATGCTCCTTTAAATAAGAAGAAAGAGCATCCGGGTCGATGGCATTCAGGCGGTCGGCATGATAAAATTCCGGCACACCACCGTACATGGATACAAAGTCCGCAAAGCCTTCGCCGTACACGCCGTTCTCAATGATGAGCACCTTATCTCCCGGCTCAGTGAGGGAGGCGCAGGCAGCTTCCAGACCTAAAATTCCCTCTCCATCCAAAATGAGAGTTTCGTTTTTCGTGCCGAGCAGGGAGCTGATCAGTTCGCAGGTATCTTTATAAAATTCTACGAAATCTTCATCCAGATCAGGATTGGTACATACGAGGCTTCTTGCCATACGCACATTTTCTTTTACCTGGGTTGGCCCAGGAGTCATGACTTTATACATAATTACTTCCTTCTTTATCATAGATTGTTTTGTAAATGAGATTGATGTTACACAGCTTATAACATTTTATTTACGATTTTCTGAAGCTGTCCGACGATCAAAAGAACGATGACAGCAGCAACACCGATCTGGACAAGGTTTCCAGGAATGGAAGTAACCGGTGCAATCCAGTTTCCGTAAATGATACCCTCTGCAATGTAGTAACCAGCGACTTTGATCACGCATGCAACTGCGATCGCAAGTGTGTTCCAGCCAAAGCCGTGATGTTTTTCTGTGATGGCACCTACGGCATATCCCATCAGACCGACAATGATCAGTGTGAATGGAGCCCATGCAGTCCAGCCGGAGAGCAGATCGAAGAGTCCCATGCCGACTCCGCCGGCGATCGCACCACTTTTCTTACCAAAAATAATGG
>UMGB01027189.1_pt1 | contig 10330 bp, 7 predicted proteins | sample 1965161 | NCBI WGS metagenome assembly UMGB01 (sample SAMEA4836060, study PRJEB28245) | human gut metagenome | biome: gut microbiome; material: fecal sample | place: Denmark | collected 2008
AGCGGCAACAAGGAGGCGCGCATCCTCTCCAATTCGGCCACGGCGCTCCACCTCGTGCGTTTTCCCCGCGGCTGGAACCTCCGCTGGCCCGAACTCTACGCCCATCTGACGACCTACCGCCGGAAGTTTCGCGCCAACCGATGGCACGACGCGGCGGATGTCGTGACGGGCATCGTCGAGCGCGAGGCCGCCGGCCGGGGGCAGAAACGGGTCCGCGGCATCCGGTTTTTGTGAGCGGACAATGTGAAGTCTGCGTTAAATATGTTCCCGCGCGGAACCAAACGCTCCGATTTTCCGTACCTTGTACCCCGTTACGTCACTTATTCTTTTAAGTAAACAGCATGAAATCATTGAAAATCGGAAATTTATGCGCCTCCATGCCCATCGTTCAGGGCGGTATGGGCGTAGGCGTCTCCCTTGCGGGCCTGGCATCGGCCGTGGCCAATCAGGGCGGTGTCGGCGTCATCTCGTCGGCCGGTCTCGGGGCGATCTATAACAACTATTCGAAGGACTATCGCGCCGCCTCGATCTGGGGGCTGAAGGAGGAGCTTCGCAAGGCCCGCGAAGCGACGAAGGGCATCATCGGCGTCAACGTCATGGTCGCCATGTCCAACTTCGCCGACATGGTGAAGACCGCCATCGCCGAGAAGGCCGACATCATCTTCTCGGGTGCGGGGCTTCCGTTGAACCTGCCGTCGTTCCTCACGGAAGACGCCAAGACCAAACTGGCTCCGATCGTTTCGTCGGCGCGCGCCGCGAAGGTCCTGTGCCAGAAATGGTTCTCGGAATATAAGTACATCCCCGACGCCATCGTGGTCGAGGGTCCCAAGGCGGGCGGCCACCTGGGTTACAAGGCCGACCAGATCGCCGACGAGCACTATTCGCTCGAAGCCATCGTTCCGCAGATCGTGGCCGAGGTCCGTGCCTTCGAGGCCGAGCACAACTGCCGCATTCCGGTGATCGCCGGCGGCGGCATCTATACGGGCGAGGACATCTACCGCATCATGGCGCTGGGCGCCGACGGCGTGCAGATGGGGACGCGCTTCGTCACCACCGACGAGTGCGACGCCGATCCGGCTTTCAAGCAGAGCTACATCGAGGCGCACGAGGAGGACATCGAGATCATCCAAAGCCCCGTCGGCATGCCGGGTCGGGCCATTCGCAACTCGTTCCTCGACCGCGTGAAGGAGGGCCTGAAGGTCCCCAAGGCGTGCCCGTTCGACTGCATCAAGACGTGCGACGTGACGCACAGCCCCTACTGCATCATGCTGGCCCTCTATAACGCTTTCAAGGGCAAGCTCCGCAACGGCTACGCCTTCTGCGGCTCGAACGCCTGGCGTGCCGAGAAGATTCAGTCGGTCCGGGAGCTGATGACATCGCTCCGCACCGAGTACGACAGCTTCGCCGCGAAATGCGAAGGCTTCTCGCTCCGGGAAAAACTCTTCGGCGCGAAGTGATCCGCCGCCTCCCAATAAAGACAAACCCCTCCCGGCCATTTGGCCGGGAGGGGTTTGTCTTTGCCGGATGTCGTGCGTCATTTCGCCGCGGCGTAGACGAGTTTGAGTTTGGCGAGCTGCGCGTTTTTCTTGTTGGTGATCTCGATGCGGTAACGCAGGTTCTCTCGGGCGTCGATCAGTGTGTAGGACCATGTGCCGTCGTCGCCGTAATCGAGCGTATACTGCGGTTCCGAATTGTCGGCGCCGAACAGGTCGAGGCTGACGTCGTTCTGCTGGCTCGTGGGCAGGTAGTGAACCTCCGAAAGAACTTTGCCGGCGATGGCCGGGAATTCGACGTATGCGCCTAATTTGCTGAAAAACAGTCCTTGGGCCGGATCCGGAATGGAGGGGCTGAACTGTTTGTTGTCGAGCCAGTAGAATTTGCCGCCCTCGTCCGGATCGACGAAAATGGCAAATGTGTAGCCGCCGATCGTGTACTCATGGCGCCCGGTCGTGAAGTTATCCGTCGAATAGGGCGGCAGCTCGGGGGTGGCGACCGAAGCTCCCAGCGTAAAATCGGCCACCAGGGTTACCTCGGACGGCAGCACCGGGGTGATTTCGTCCTGGCTGACGCTGACGGTTTTCACTCCGTCGACGTTCGTGGCCGCGATCTCGATGCTGCCCAGCTGCTTCACATAGCCGTCCCAGTTGCCCGCGGCGGCGGTTACGCGGACGGTAGCGTCACCCGTGCCCTCGGTCTTGTCGAGCGTGAAGCCTTCGCCCGAGGGGACGGCCTTCCACGCGGCGGTCGTAGTGATGGTGAAGGTTTCGGACTCCCCGGCCTCGCCGCCCAGTACGAGGGCGTCTGTGCTGACGGTCAGCGTCGCGGTGTTCTTGTCGTTGTCGTCGTTGCAGGCGGTTGGGCCGGTGACGGCGAAAACTGACAGCAGCAGCCCCGAAAGGACCCGCATGAATCTGGATGTTTGCATAAATTATTTTTTTTGTGAGTGAGTAGCTTACAACTCCTCGAGCCGCGCCACGGGCGAGACGTCGAGCGACGAGAAGTCGCCCCGCAGGTAGCGGTAGTAGCCCGCCATGGCGATCATCGCCGCGTTGTCGGTCGTGAACTTGAACTCCGGAAGGAACGTTCGCCAGCCGCGCCGGCGGCCCGCTTCGGCGATGCCGTCGCGCAGGCCCGAGTTGGCCGAGACGCCGCCCGCGATGGCGATGTCGCGGATGCCCGTCTCCTTCGAGGCGCGGATGAGTTTGTCGAGCAGAATCTCGACGATGGTCCCTTGCAGCGAGGCGCAGAGGTCGGCCTTGTGCGTCTCGATGAAGTCGGGGTCTGCGGCCACGGCGTCGCGCAGCGTGTAGAGGAACGAGGTTTTCAGGCCCGAGAACGAATAGTCGTAGCCCTCGACGCGGGGATGCGCGAAGCGGAATGCCTTCGGATCGCCCTCCTTGGCCAGACGGTCGATCACCGGACCGCCCGGGTAGGGCAGCCCCATCACCTTGGCGCACTTGTCGAAGGCCTCGCCTGCGGCGTCGTCGATCGTCGTGCCGATGATCTCCATTTCGAGCGGGGAGTCCACGCGCACGATCTGCGTGTGGCCGCCGCTCACCAGAAGACACAGGAACGGAAAGTCCGGATGGGGCAGCGTGCGGTCCCGAAGGTCGATGAAGTGCGAGAGGATGTGCCCCTGAAGGTGGTTGACCTCGACCATCGGGATGTTGCGGGCGATCGAAAGCCCCTTGGTGAACGACACGCCCACGAGCAGCGATCCGACCAGCCCCGGGCCGCGGGTGAAGGCGATGGCGTCGATCCGGTCGGCGGCGACGCCCGCCTCCTTGAGCGCCGTGTCCACGACGGGGATGATGTTCTGCTGGTGGGCCCGCGAGGCCAGTTCGGGGATCACGCCGCCGTATTTGACGTGAACCGCCTGCGAGGCGATGACGTTCGACAGCAGGACGTTGTTGCGGAGCACGGCGGCAGAGGTGTCGTCACACGAGGATTCGATGCCGAGAATTGTAATATCCATCCGGAATTATAATTGTTTTTTAACTATTTTCGCTAAATTTGCAGGTTATATAGGAGTCCTGATGCGCAAAGGTATAAAAATATTGGGAAAGGTGTTCTCGGCGGCGGTTTTGTTGCTGATAATTGTTCCCGTGGCGCTCTCGCTGCTGCTCGACATTCCCGCCGTGCAGAACTACGCGGTGCACAGGGCCGCGCGCTTCGTCTCGCGCAAGCTGGAGACCACCGTGTCGATCGACCGCGTGGACATCGGCATCTTCTCGAAGGTCAGGGTCAAGGGCTTCTATGTCGAGGACTACCAGCGCGACACGCTGCTTTACGTCGGGAAGCTCGACGCCTTCATCACGAGTTTCGGCATCTTCGGCGGCGGGCTGGAGCTGAGCCGCGGCGAGATCGCCGACGCGAGGCTTTACCTGCGGCAGACGCCCGGCGGGGAGATGAACATCAAACAGATCGTCGACCGCATTTCCGACCCCGACAAACCCAAGAAGGGCAATTTCCGCCTCTCGCTGAAGAAGGCCTCGATCGAGAACATGGACCTCTGCCTCGAACGGCTCGACCATCGCGATCCGGAGCACGGCATCGACTTCTCGCACATGCACCTCTACGGCATCACGGCCCGCGTGGACGATTTCACGATCGACGGGCAGGCCATTTACACCTCCATTGCGGCCTTTTCGGCCCGCGAACGCAGCGGCTTCGTGCTGAACCACCTGGCCGGGCGGTTCTACATGACGCAGGGCTGTCTGGGCTTCGAGAACGCCTCGATCATCACGCCGCGTTCGAACGTCAACTTTCCGTTCGTCTCGCTGGCGGGCGACTCGTGGGCGCAGTACAAGGATTTCATCGGCGAGGTGCGCATCGACGCCTCGATGCGCAATACGACCGTTTCGACCGACGACATCGCCTTTTTCGCCCCGAAGCTGCGCGACTGGCATGTGGATTTCACCGACGTAAACGTCGAGGTCGCCGGCGTGGTGTCCGATTTCACGGGCCGGATCAGGAGCATGCAGATCGGCGAGGGGACGACGCTCGTGGCCGACGCCTCGGTGAAGGGGCTTCCCGACATCCGGAAGACCCGTTTCGACCTGTCGGTTCCCCGCCTGCGCTCCACGGCCCGGGCCGTGGACGAGCTGGTCCTCGGCATCGCGGGCCGCAAACTCTCGGACAAGCTGGTCGGCGTGCTGGGCAATTCCGGGCAGATCGACCTCAATGCCCGTTTCCGGGGACTGCTCTCGTCGTTCGACATGCAGCTGGGCGCCGCGACGGGCGTGGGCAACGTCTCCTGCAACCTGAAAATGGCCCCGGTCAAAGGGGGGTTGAGCAGCGTGCGGGGCGATGTCGAGACGCGCAACCTGCGTCTGGGCGAGCTGCTCGACCGCCGCGATCTGCTGGGCAACGCCACCCTCACGGCCTATGTCGACGGCGTGATCGGCAGGGGCGTGGCCGACGCCAACGTCGTGGGCAACGTCACGCAGCTGGGATTCAACGGCTATGTCTACGACTCGCTGCGGCTCGACGGCCGCCTGCGCAACCGCGAGTTCGACGGACGCATCACGGCCCGCGATCCCAACCTCGACTTCGACTTCTTCGGCACGGTCGACCTGAACGACTCCGTGCCGCGCTACGACTTCACGATGGACCTGCGGCACGCCGATCTGGCCCGGCTGCACGTCAACCGCCGCGACTCGGTGTCGCAGCTCTCGGGCCGCATCGTCGCTGCCGCCGGAGGGCGTTCGCTCGACGATCTGAACGGCCGCATTCAGGTGACCGACGCCCGCTACCGCTACAACGACAAGGAGATCGCGGCCGCCAGCATGACCGTCACGGGCGAGAACTCCGAGCGGAGCAAGTTCGTGGAACTGCGCTCGGACTTCGCCGACGTCACGTTCCGGTCGAAAACCAGCTACCGCACCGTCTTCGAATACCTGCGCCGGAGCGCGTGGAAATACCTGCCGATGCTGGGCGGCGAAAAGTGGGAGGAGACGCCTTCGGAACGCAAGGCCGCCGTGGCCAACGACTTCTCGCTGCTGTCGGTCAACATCCGCAATTTCAACCCCGTGGCCGACGCCGTGTCGACGGGACTTCAGATCGCCGACGGCTCGTCGCTGCAACTGTTGTTCAATCCGGCCAGCGACCAGTTGTCGCTCAAGGCAGCGTCGGAATACATCGAGCGCCGGCGCATGCTTGCCACGCGCCTTTCGGTCAACGCCTCGAACCGCGGCGACTCGCTGGCGGTCTACGCCTCGGCCGAGGATCTCTATGCAGGGGTGCTGCACCTTCCGCGCCTCTCGCTGACGGGCGGCGCGCGGCAGAACCGCGTGCAGCTCTCGGCAGGCTTCGACGACACCCTGCGCCGCGTCTCGGGACTCGTCGGGTTCCGCGCCGCGGTGGCCGACGAGCACGGACCCAACGGCCGCGTCGTCGATTTGCGGATTCTTCCCTCGCACATCACCCGCGGCGACAAGACGTGGCAGATTTTCGCCCGCAAAATCCTGCTCGACACCGCGCAGGTCGTGATCGACAAGTTCTACGTGATGAACCGCGAGCAGGAGCTGCTGCTCGACGGCGTCGCCTCGCGCAGCCGCGAGGATTCGGTGACGCTCTCGCTGCACAATTTCGACCTGGCGCCCTTCGCGCAGGTCGCCGAGCGCATGGGCTATTACATCGAGGGGCGCACGAACGGTTCGGCGGCGATGAAGTCGGTGCTGCGCGGCGGCGAGATCACGGCCGACATCCTGCTCGACAGCGTGGAGGTCAACGACATTCCCGCGCCGCCGATGCGCCTCGCCTCGCGCTGGGACTTCGCCCGCAGCCGCGCCGGAGTGACGGTCTCCGACCGTATCAGGCGCGACACGCTGATCCGCGGTTTCTACGCCCCCGACCGCAACCGCTATTTCGCCCGGCTGGACGTCGACAGTCTCGACATGGCGCTGCTGGACCCGATCCTCGCGGGTGTCGTCTCCTCGACCGAGGGCATGGCCTCGGCCGGCCTCACGTTGCAGGGCCAGGGCCGCAAGGCCGATCTCGAAGGCGAAATCCGGGTCGCGGGGCTGAAAACCACGGTCGATTTCACGCAGGTGACCTACTCGATGCCCGAGGCCGTGCTGAACGTGAAGAACAACCGGTTCAGGGCTTCGAACGTCCCGATTTTCGACCCACGGGGCAACCGGGGGCGGTTCGATTTCGACATGAGCCTCCAGCACCTTTCGAATATCTCCTACGACGTGCGCGTGGCCCCGCAGCAGATGCTGGTGCTCGACACCGACTCCGACGACAACGACATGTTCTACGGCAGGGTCTTCGCCACGGGCACGGCCCGCATCTCGGGCGACAAGGGGGCGGTGAACATGGATATAACGGCCTCGACCGACGGCAACTCCTCGTTCGTGATGCCGCTGTCGAGCAAGTCGAACATTTCGAACGCCGATTTCGTGGTCTTCGAGCAGCCCGAGCAGGCCGATACGCTCGACGACGTGGCGCGCAAGAAACTCTCCTTCGAGCGCAAGCACCGCCAGAAATCCGACGCCGGGAGCCAGATGAAGATCACCCTCGCGCTCGACGTGCGGCCCGACGCCGAAGTCGAACTCGAAGTGGCGGGCAACACGGTCAAGGGGCGCGGCGCGGGCGCGCTGAACCTCCAGATCAACCCCAAGGCCAATATTTTCGAGATCTACGGCGACTATACGATCGCGGAGGGCAGTTTCATGCTGTCGCTCCAGCAGATCATCAACAAACGCTTCACCATCGAGAGCGGTTCGTCGATCCAGTGGACCGGGTCGCCGATGAACGCGATGCTCGACATCGACGCCGTGTACAAGGTCAAGGCGTCGCTGCAACCCCTCCTGCAGGGCACGGCCGACCTCGGGGGCGACCGTTCGGTTCCCGTGGAGTGCGTCATTCACCTCGGCGAGCGGCTTTCGAACCCCACGATCACCTTCGACGTGCGGGTTCCCGGCTCCGATCCCGAGACGCAGAGCCTGATCGCCAATGCTCTCTCGACCCCCGAGACGGTCGACACGCAGTTCCTCTACCTGCTGCTGTTCAACAGCTTCATGTCCGAGAACTCGTCGCAGGCCTCGTCGAACATCGGCAGCTCGGTGTCGGCGGCCACGGGACTGGAGTTCGTGTCGAACATGGTCAGCAACTGGCTTTCGTCGTCCGACTACAACGTGGTGATCCGCTACCGGCCCAAATCGGAACTGACGAGCGACGAGGTCGATTTCGGGCTGTCGAAGAGCCTGATCAACAACCGGCTGTTCGTCGAGGTCGAGGGCAACTACCTGATCGACAACAAGCAGGCCGTGAACAGTTCGATGTCCAACTTCATGGGCGAGGCCTACATCACCTACCTGATCGACCGGGCCGGGACGCTCAAGCTGAAAGCCTTCACGCAGACCATCGACCGCTTCGACGAGAACCAGGGTTTGCAGGAGACCGGCATCGGCGTCTACTTCAAGGAGGATTTCGACAACCTGCGCGACCTGCGGCAGCGGATCAAGGAGCGTTTTACGAACAAGAAGCGCAAGGCGCGGCGCATCGCCCGCCGTACGGCCCGCGCGGCCGAAAAGGCGGCCGAAGATGCGGACCGGAGCCGTCTGCGCGAACCGGCGGATACGCTTTCGCCGTTCGGATACGTTAAAGAGGAAGAGGATGAATAGAAGGTGAACTTTGCGGTTAAGCGAGAGCAGAGACTGCTTGAAAAGTGAAAGATGTCCCTGCGGTGATTGAATCCGACTTGATGCCGGAGCCGTGAAACAACGACCCGACTAAAAGCGCGGGCGGAGGGGCCGGGGCGCGTGCGCCCCCGCGGGCGCAGACTGCAAAACCGGCGCTCGGAAACGAAATTGGAAGGATAAAATTTGTAAACTTAAATATTTCTAAACCATTATGACAACATTTTTGCAGGCTGCCGAGGCGGTGGCCGTAAGTGAGGAGACCCGTATGGGCTTGTGGACCCTGTTTACCAAAGGCGGCTGGCTGATGTGGCCGCTGCTGGCGCTGGGGGGCGTGACGATCTTTATCTTCGTGGAGCGTTTCATGGCCATCCGCAAGGCTTCGGTGCTGGACATGAACTTTATGAACCGCATCCGCGACTACATCTCCGACGGCAAGATCTCGACGGCCGTGAACCTCTGCAAGAAGACCGACACGCCCATCGCACGCATGATCGAGAAGGGCATCGAGCGCATCGGACGCCCGATGAGCGACGTGCAGACCGCCATCGAGAACGTCGCCAACCTCGAAGTCTCGAAACTCGAAAACGGCCTTCCGTTCCTGGCCACGATCGCCGGCGGCGCGCCGATGATCGGTTTCCTCGGCACGGTGTTAGGTATGGTGCAGACCTTCATGGACATGTCCGCCGCGGGCGGCACGGTCGACCTGGGGCTGCTGTCGAGCGGCATGTACGTGGCGATGGTGACCACCGTGATGGGTCTGATCGTCGGCATTCCGGCCTACTTCGGCTACAACTACCTCGTGGCGCGCATCGAGAAGCTGGTGTTCCAGATGGAGGCCAACTCGATCGCGTTTATGGACATTCTGAATCAACCCGTTCAAAAATAGCGCGTTATGGCAATCAAACACGGATCGAAAGTCGATAAATCGTTCTCGGCCTCGTCGATGACCGACCTGATGTTCCTGCTGCTGCTGTTCCTCTTGATCGCCACGACGCTGATCAACCCCAACGCCCTGAAACTGATGCTTCCGAAGAGTTCGAACCAGTTGAAGGACAAGGCGATGACCACGGTGTCGGTTCAGGATGCGGGTCACGGCAAGTATCGTTACTATGTCGAATTGCAGGACGTGGGTTCGATCGGCGGCGTGGAGCGGGCGCTCAAGGCGCGGCTCGACGGGCAGAAGGACGCTACCGTCTCGCTCCACTGCGACAAGACCGTTGCGGTGGATGAGGTGGTGAAGGTTATGAACATCGCCAAGGACAATAATTATAAACTTATTTTGGCGACTTCGCCGAAATAAGTTCAATGAAAAATGAAAAATTAAGAATTAAAAATGAAATCCGTGCCACCCTGGCGCAGGGGCAATTTTTAATTTTTCATTCTTAATTTTTAATTGGGAAACCAATGTATTACTACGATCCCGATAATAAATCCCCGCGACGGTGGGCGATGATCGCGACGGCGGTCTACGGCGTGCTGCTGGCCGGCTCGTTCGCGCTGGTGTCGTTCGATTTCTCGCCGGTGACGGACAAGCCGGGCGACACGATTCTCGTCGACTTCACCGAGCCGCCCGTTCCCGAGCCGCCCAGACCGCCCGTGAAGGTGGCCAACGAGCCGCGCGTGCACGATGTCGCGGCACCCGTGGAGCAGACGGCGCAGGTTGCGGGCAAGGACCCTGTGACGCAGACGCCCAACCCCAAGGCGCTGTTCAAGATGAACAAGGGCGGGGCCGACGAACCCGACAATGCGGGCAATCCCCGCGCTCCCGAGGGCGAGGACAAGGCCAGCGGCACGGGTCCGGGACTGAACCCCGACGGACTGGACCAGCTGGACCAGGATCTGAAAAAGCGCGGACTGGTAGGGGTGCTGCCTCTGCCGGAACAGCCTGAAAATAAGAGCGGTGTGGTGCTTATTCGTGTGACGGTTGATGCTTCGGGGCGGGTTACAAGTGCAGCTTATGAGCCGAAAGGATCTACAACATCCGATGTAGAGTTAGTGGCCGAAGCGCGAAAAGCTGCGCTTAGAACGCGATTTACCGAAAGTCGAACTGTGATTGAAGGCGGCGTGATAACATATATTTTTAAGTTAACTGCGGAATAGAATTTGAACGATGAAAATACTACTGCTGACAATCCTCGCCTGCCTGGCGTTCGCTGCGGGCTATGCCGAAAAACCCGTAA
>UMGB01072618.1_pt1 | contig 10300 bp, 8 predicted proteins | sample 1965161 | NCBI WGS metagenome assembly UMGB01 (sample SAMEA4836060, study PRJEB28245) | human gut metagenome | biome: gut microbiome; material: fecal sample | place: Denmark | collected 2008
AGTACTGATCATTGTACTGTTAGTAAAACCCACCGGTATTCTTGGCAAGAAGATCAGTGAGAAAGTGTAGGTGCGGGTATGAAAAGTAAAGCAAAGCAGAAGACATTTATCAACAATATGATCACATATGCCATTGTGGTTGTGGCATATATCGTTGTTCAGATCTTAATGGGCACCGGACATATGTCCAGCTTGATGAAAGGACTTTTAGTTCCTTTCTGTATCTATGTTATTATGGCAGTTTCCTTAAACCTGACAGTAGGTATCCTGGGTGAGTTAAGCCTTGGACACGCAGGTTTTATGTGCGTAGGCGCTTTCGCCGGAGCGTTGTTCTCCAAGTGCATGAAGGGCTCTATGGATCCAACGGTTTCTCTGATCATTGCAGTAATCATCGGAGCGGTAGTAGCAGCTGTTTTCGGTATTCTCATCGGTATCCCGGTACTCCGATTAAAAGGTGACTACCTGGCTATCGTAACTCTGGCGTTTGGTGAGATCATTAAAAATATCATCAATGCTGTATATCTGGGAAGAGATGGTTCCGGCTTCCATATTTCTTTAAAAGACTCCATGTCCTTAAATATGGATGCAGACGGCGAAGTGCTGATCAAGGGTGCCCAGGGTATTACCGGTACACCTCAGGCAGCAACTTTTACCATTGGTGTGATCCTGGTACTGATCACTTTATTTATTGTAATGAACCTGGTCAATTCCCGTACAGGCCGCGCTATCATGGCTATCCGCGATAACCGTATTGCAGCAGAGTCTATTGGTATCAACATCACAAAATATAAACTGATGGCATTCAGTATTTCCGCAGGTCTTGCTGGCGTGGCAGGTGTTCTCTATGCACACAACCTGACAACACTGACTGCTCTGCCAAAGAACTTTGGTTATAATATGTCCATTATGATTCTGGTTTATGTAGTTCTTGGCGGTATCGGAAGCATCCGCGGTTCTGTGATCGCTACCGTTATCCTGTATCTCCTTCCAGAGATGCTCCGAGGACTGAGCAATTACCGTATGCTGATGTACGCCATCGTGCTGATCTTAGCGATGCTGTTTAACTCTGCACCTCAGTTTGTAGTTATTCGTGAGAGAATGTTTGCAGCATTAAAGGGAAATAAGAAACCGGCAAAGGAGGCAAAATAATATGGCATTACTGGAAGTAAAGAATTTAAGTATATCCTTTGGCGGCTTAAAGGCAGTTGATAATTTCCATATCAACATTGAAGAGGGACAGCTGTATGGACTGATCGGACCAAACGGTGCCGGAAAGACCACCATTTTCAACCTTCTTACAGGTGTATATAAGCCAAATGCAGGAAGTATCGTTTTAGACGATGTAAATATTACCGGAAAAAGTACCATTGAGATCAATCAGGCCGGTATTGCAAGAACCTTCCAGAATATCCGTCTTTTCAAGGATATGTCCGTTCTTGATAATGTAAAGGCAGGACTTCACAATCATCATAAATATTCTACAGTAGAAGGTATTTTCCGTCTTCCGAGATATTTTAAGATTGAAAAAGAGATGGACGAAGAGGCCATGAACCTGTTAAAGGTATTTGACCTGGATAAGGAATGTGATTTTAAGGCTTCCAACTTACCTTATGGTAAGCAGAGAAAGTTAGAGATCGCAAGAGCCCTGGCAACAGAGCCAAAGCTCCTTCTGTTAGATGAGCCGGCAGCGGGCATGAACCCTAACGAGACAGCAGAACTGATGGATACCATCCGTTTTGTACGTGACAATTTTAACATGACTGTACTTCTTATTGAGCATGATATGAAGCTGGTAAGCGGTATCTGCGAGAAGCTGACCGTTTTAAACTTCGGACAGGTCTTAAGAGAAGGCGCTACCAGTGATGTACTGCATGATCCGGAAGTTATCAAGGCATATCTGGGTGAATAAGGAGGAGAGATAGTATGGCAATGCTTGAAGTAAAAGACCTGGAAGTATACTATGGTGTGATCCAGGCTTTAAAGGGAATCTCCTTTGATGTAGACCAGGGAGACATTGTAGCGCTGATCGGTGCCAATGGTGCAGGAAAGACCACCACTCTGCATACCATTACCGGCCTGTTAAACGCAAAAGCAGGAAAGATCATTTACGAGGGAAAAGATATTACCCACATTCCGGGCTATAAGCTGGTAAGTATGGGAATTGCCCATGTTCCGGAAGGACGCCGTGTATTTGCGACCCTTTCTGTATTACAGAACCTGATGATGGGCGCTTACACCCGCAGGGATAAAAATGAGATCGAAGAAACATTAAAGATGATCTACAAGCGCTTCCCGCGTCTGGAAGAAAGAAAGAACCAGTTAGCAGGAACTTTATCCGGCGGCGAGCAGCAGATGCTTGCTATGGGCCGTGCTCTTATGAGCCATCCGAAGGTAATGGTATTAGACGAGCCATCCATGGGACTTTCACCTATTTATGTAAATGAGATCTTTGATATTATCCAGCAGATCAACAAAGACGGCACTACGGTCCTTTTAGTAGAGCAGAACGCAAAGAAAGCACTTTCTATTGCTAACAAGGCATATGTTCTGGAAACAGGAACCATTGCCCTTTCCGGCGATGCAAAAGAACTGATGAATAACGACCGTGTAAAGAAGGCTTATTTAAGCGAATAAAGATCATACCCTCTTGCATATGTTATATAAACGTGCAAGGGGGTATTTTTATGGACAATTTTAATGTATACAAGGATATTCAGGCCAGAACAAAGGGAGAGATCTACATCGGTGTGGTGGGACCGGTGCGTACAGGAAAGTCTACCTTTATCAAGCGTTTTATGGAGCTGGCTGTGCTTCCGGCTATGGAAGATGAAAGTCTAAAGGCAGTAAGTACCGATGAACTTCCCCAGAGCGCAGGGGGAAAAACGGTGATGACAACGGAACCGAAATTTATCCCCAAAGAGGCGGTGCAGATCACTTTGGGAGACGGGATCCAGGCGAAAGTGCGCCTCATCGACTGTGTAGGCTATATGGTAGACGGGGCTGCAGGCCATGTGGAAAATGGGGAAGAGCGGATGGTGAAAACGCCCTGGTCTGAAAAAGAAATCCCCTTTACCCAGGCGGCCCAGATCGGCACCAGGAAAGTCATAGGGGATCATTCTACCATTGGCATTGTAGTGACTACGGACGGCTCTGTTGGGGAATTAAAGCGCTCTGCCTATATAGATGCGGAAAAACAGACTGTAGATGAATTGAAAAAGCTGGGGAAGCCATTTATCCTTCTTTTAAATTCTACGAAACCCTATTCAGATGAAACCTTAAAGCTGGCAGAACAGCTGGCAGCTGATTATGGGGTGACAGTTCTTCCGGTAAGTTGCGAGCAGCTGAAAAAAGAAGATATTTTCCATATTCTGGAAAGTGTTTTAAAAGAATTTCCTGTTACGCAACTGGATTTTCATATTCCCAAATGGCTGGAAGTCCTTCCGGCTACCCACTGGCTTAAAACCCAGGTGATCGATATGGCAAGGGAACTTTTAAAGAAAGTCAGCCACATGAAAGATGCAGCTTCTCAGATAAAGACATTTGGCGGCTCATCAGGACCTGTGGAAAAGATCACGATCGAAAAAATGGAAATGGCAGACGGTACCGTATCCTTACAGGTACAGATGGATGACAGCTATTATTATCAGATATTAAGCGACTATGTAGGACTGCCTATAGAAGGTGAGTACCAGCTGATGCAGACTTTAAGCACTTTAGCAGGTATGCAGAAAGAGTATGATAAAGTAAAAGAGGCCCTGGCCCAGGCCAGATTAAAGGGATATGGGGTCATGATGCCTCAGAAAGATGAGATATTATTAGATGAACCGGAAGTGATACGTCATGGAAATAAGTACGGCGTGAAAATGAAGGCCCAGGCGCCCTCTGTAAACCTGATCCGGGCCCAGATCGAGACCGAGATCGCTCCTATTGTGGGAAGCGAGCAGCAGGCAAAGGACCTGATCGCATACATAAAATCCAGTTCCAAAGACAGTGAAGAAGGCATCTGGAATGCCAATATCTTCGGCAAATCCATTGAACAGATCGTAGAAGACGGCATCCAGGCCAAGATCTCCCAGATGACCGATGAGTGCCAGCAGAAATTGCAGGATACACTGCAGAAGATCATTAATGACAGTAATGGGGGGATGATCTGTATTATCATATGACACACCAGGGGACAAAACTCAAAAATCCGATGCAAGCTTGCTTGCAAGAGGATTTTCGAGCTTGGGACCCGGTGGCATATGCGTAGTAAGCGACATTATCAGAAAACATGTCTAATTTATGCAAAATAACTGAAAAAGTTTGCAAATAAACATGCAAATGTGCTATACTAGAGTCAGCAAAAACGAGACCCTTATAATAACAATAAAAAGGGGCAACAGAGGGGAGAATGCTTATGAAACTGACCTTTATCGGAGCAGACCATGAAGTTACAGGCAGCTGTCATTTTCTGGAAGTAGGAGATACAAAAGTCCTTATTGACTGTGGTATGGAGCAGGGGAACAATCCTTACCAGAATGCGGAACTTCCGGTCAGTTACAGCGACATTGACTACGTATTTCTGACCCACGCCCACATTGACCATGCAGGCATGCTTCCCTGGATCTATGCCAGAGGATTTAAGGGGCAGATCATAACCACCTATGCGACTGCAGACCTGTGTGGCATTATGCTTCGGGACAGTGCCCACATTCAGGAGATGGAGGCAGAGTGGCGCAATCGTAAAGCACGCAGAGCCGGCAAAACAGAGGTAGAAGCCCTTTATACCATGCAGGATGCAGAAGGAGTTCTGGGCCATTTTGAAGGTGTGGCTTATGGACAGAAGTTTAAATTAAACGAAAACATCACCCTGCGTTTTACGGATGTAGGCCATCTTCTTGGTTCAGCCTCTATTGAGATCTGGGCGACAGAAGGGGATGAACAGCGAAAGATCGTCTTTTCCGGTGATATCGGAAACAAGAATAAACCGCTGATCCGGGATCCCCAGTATATTTCTGACGGCGATTATGTAGTGATGGAGTCCACCTATGGAAACCGCTATCACAAAAAGGGCGAAGACCATGTAGTAGGTCTGGCCCGTATCATCCAGCAGACCTTAGACCGCCAGGGCAATGTAGTGATCCCGGCCTTTGCAGTAGGCAGGACCCAGGAACTTCTTTATATGATCCGCCATATTAAGGAAGAAAAGCTGGTTACCGGTCACGATGGCTTCCAGGTATATGTGGATAGCCCGTTGGCAGTAGAAGCTACCCATGTATTTAAGCAGAATATGGTGGAATGCTATGACGAGGAGACAAAGGCGTTGGTAGAACGGGGTATCAACCCAATTGATTTCCCGGGATTAAAGCTTTCCGTTACCAGTGAAGAGTCAAAAAATATCAACTTTGATATGACCCCGAAGGTGATCATTTCCGCAGCAGGTATGTGTGATGCCGGCCGTATCCGCCACCACTTAAAACATAATCTGTGGAGGGAAGAATGCAGTGTGGTATTTGCCGGATACCAGGCAGAAGGAACCTTAGGCCGTCTGCTTCAGGATGGTGCCCCTGCTGTAAAGATCTTTGGTGAAGAGATCGATGTGAAGGCGCATATTGAGACTTTGGATGGTATCAGCGGCCATGCAGACAGAGACGACCTTCTTACCTGGGCTGCAGCCTTTGAACAAAAGCCCAAATATGTATTTGTAGTACATGGAAATGACGAGTCATGTGAGTCTCTTACCGATGCTTTAAATACCCAGCTTGGCCTTACAGCAAAAGCACCTTATTCCGGTTCGGAATTTGACCTGATAAAGGGTGTATGGATCAAGGAGACCGAGCCTGTTCCGGTAGAGGCAGAAACTCAGGCAACCAGAAAGGCAACAGGCGTTTACACCAGACTGGTGGATGCAGGACAGATGCTTATGGATGTGATCGCACGCAACCAGGGCGGGGCAAATCAGGATCTGACCCGTTTTACAGAGCAGATATTAGTTCTTTGCGAAAAATGGAACCGATAAACAACAGGAGTACAGAGAAAAATGACAGAAGTAAAGATCTACACAGATGGATCAGCAAGAGGAAATCCAGACGGACCGGGAGGTTATGGAGTGGTCATGCATTATGTGGATAAAAATGGCCAGTTACATGAAAAGACCTTATCTGCAGGTTACAAAAAGACCACCAATAACCGTATGGAGTTAATGGCAGCCATAGCAGGCTTGGAAGCTTTAAATCGCCCCTGTAAGATCGAGCTGTATTCAGACTCGAAATATCTTACAGATGCCTTTAACAAAAACTGGATCAGCGGCTGGATCGCCAAAGGCTGGAACCGGGGCAAAAGCGGACCGGTGAAAAACATTGACCTGTGGAAGCGCCTTTTAAAGGCAAAAGAGCAGCATCAGGTCACATTCATCTGGGTAAAAGGCCATGCCGGACATCCACAGAATGAGCGGTGTGACCAGCTGGCTACTACAGCGGCAGACGGAAATAATTTAATAGAAGATGAGGGCTTATCCTTATGATCTATGGGGCTGTTTCAACACAGCCCCAATTTTTACGCAAATCTTACAAAATATTACTCCTTTCGAATTTGTATTCACAAGCACCTGATTTTGTGGTACTGTATGACTGGAAAACATTACTCTTTATCAGGGATGTGAAAGAATGAAAGACAGAAGGATATGGGTCATCATCGGTTGTATCCTGGTAGTAGGGATCGCCATTACTAGCTATACAAGTTCCGTTGTAAAAAAAGTCCCACAGGAACAGAAAATACAGGTTCTTTCTGAGACCACGGCTGAAACAGCAGTGGATAGTGACTCTGCGCCTTTGCAGGCAGTCCCCCGGGAAGCACAGGCAAAAATGAAAGCAGGTGATCCGGAACAGACAGAGGCAGCGGGTGCCGGGATACGTTCTGAGAAAGAAACAGAAGCCAGGACGGCAGAGGAAACAGAAGAAAGCAATTCCTCAGAAGATCAGGTGCAGGTCCAGGCGGCAGATCCTCCGGATGAAGGTTTGGAGCCGGTTTTACATGATGCAGAACCGGAACAGGAAAGCTATACAGACCGCCTGAGAAACTTAGACAGCCAGATCCAGAAAATGCAGGAACAGGAAACAGACTCCAATGTTTATTCCGCTAAAACTTCTGCAGAAACCCAGTTGAAAATGTGGGATGGGGAATTAAGCACTGTATACAATGCATTATTAGAAGCCCTTCCCCAGGAAGAGGCCCAAAGCCTTGCAAATGAGGAAAGAGACTGGCTGAAAAAAAGAGAGTCAGACGCAGCTGACAGCTCCGGAAAAAGCGGAAACAGTTTAAGTTATGCCTCAAGCATGGTCAATCAGACCAGAGAGAGGGCCTATGAGCTGGCAAAACGGTGTGATGCACTGGCAGAAGAAAATTAAATAGAGATCTGTTACAATGAAAAAATGACTTTGGACATAGTTCCGGAGTCATTTTCTCTTGCTAATTCAGCGCTTATATGGTAAAATTCCGATTATGAGTTTATATACATGGTTTGTTTTAGGAGGGCATTCACAGGCGAAGTCTGTTCTGCCCGGATTTTTGCTGTCCTGAAATATTTACTGAAAAACCCTAAATCAAATTTATATAATGGAGGAAGAAAAAAGTGAAACAACCACAGTACCGCGGAGTGAACGAGCTGCGCCGTATGTTCCTTGAGTTCTTTGAGAGCAAGGGTCATCTGGCTATGAAGAGCTTTTCACTTGTACCGCATAATGATAACAGCCTTCTGCTGATCAACTCCGGTATGGCACCTTTAAAGCCTTACTTTACCGGACAGGAGATCCCGCCAAGAAGAAGAGTGACCACCTGCCAGAAATGTATCCGTACAGGTGATATTGAAAATATTGGAAAGACCGCACGTCACGGTACTTTCTTTGAGATGTTAGGAAACTTCTCTTTCGGTGATTACTTCAAGACAGAAGCGATCCACTGGTCCTGGGAATTCTTAACAGAAGTAGTCGGACTGGATCCAGACCGTCTGTATCCATCTGTTTACCAGGATGATGATGAAGCATTTGATATCTGGAACAAGGAGATTGGTATTGCACCAGAGAGAATTTTCCGTTTTGGTAAGGAAGACAACTTCTGGGAGCATGGTTCCGGTCCTTGCGGCCCATGTTCTGAGATCTACTACGACAGAGGTGAGAAGTACGGCTGCGGTAAGCCAGGATGTACCGTAGGCTGCGAGTGCGACCGTTACATCGAAGTATGGAACAACGTATTCAGCCAGTTTGATAATGACGGTCATGGCCATTATTCCGAACTGAAGCAGAAGAACATTGATACAGGTATGGGTCTGGAGCGTCTGGCAGTTGTTGTCCAGGATGTAGACTCCCTGTTTACTGTAGATACCAACAAGGCTCTGTTAGACAGAGTATGTGCTCTTTCTAACAAGGAATACCAGAAAGACCATGAGACCGATGTTTCCCTTCGTATTGTTACAGACCATATCAAGTCCTGTACCTTCATGATCTCTGACGGTATCATGCCTTCTAATGAAGGAAGAGGCTATGTTCTGCGCCGTCTGCTGCGTCGTGCGGCACGCCACGGAAGAAAGCTTGGCATCGAAGGCAAGTTCCTTGCAGAGCTTTCCAAGACTGTTATCGAACTTTCCAAGGACGGATATCCGGAACTGGAAGAGAAACAGTCCATGATCTTTAAGGTACTGACGGAAGAAGAAGATAAGTTCAACAAGACCATTGACCAGGGTCTTGCTATCTTAGCTGAAATGGAAGATGCTATGGCAGCTGCCGGTGAGAAGACTCTTTCCGGTGAGAATGCATTTAAGCTGTATGATACTTATGGTTTCCCTGTAGACCTGACCAAGGAGATCCTGGAAGAAAAGGGCTGCACCGTTGATGAAGAAGGCTTCGCAGCAGCTATGAAGGAGCAGAAGGACAAGGCTCGTAAGGCTCGTAAGACTACCAACTACATGGGCGCAGATGTAACTGTATATCAGTCTATTGACGCTGCGATCACCTCTGAGTTTGTAGGATATGATAAATTAGATGTAGACTCCAAGATCTCTGTTCTGACTACAGAAGATGAGATCGTAGAAGCTTTAACAGATGGCCAGAGAGGAACCATTATCGCAGACCAGACCACATTCTACGGAACCATGGGCGGCCAGCAGGGCGATAAGGGTACCATCCACAGTGCAAACGGTGAATTCAAGGTAGAAGAGACCATTCATTTACAGGGCGGAAAGATCGGCCATGTAGGTGTTATGACTAAGGGAATGTTAAGCATTGGCGAGACAGTTACCTTATCTGTATGCCCGAAGAACCGTGCATTAACAAGCAAGAACCACAGTGCTACCCACTTACTGCAGAAGGCACTGCGTACTGTATTAGGAAGCCATGTAGAACAGGCTGGTTCCTATGTAGATGCAGGACGTCTCCGTTTTGATTTTACCCATTTCTCTGCTATGACTCCAGAGGAGATCAAAAAGGTAGAGGATATTGTAAATGAAGAGATCCAGGCTGCGCTTCCAGTTGTAACAGAAGTTATGACTTTAGATGAAGCAAAGAAGACCGGTGCTATGGCACTGTTTGGTGAGAAGTACGGTGAAAAGGTACGCGTTGTAAAGATGGGAGATTTCTCCACAGAGCTTTGCGGTGGTACCCATGTAGCAAATACAAGCACCATCGGATACTTCAAGATCTTTTCTGAGGCAGGTATCGCAGCCGGCGTAAGACGTATTGAGGCTCTTACCTCTGACGGTCTGATGAAGCATTATGCAGAAGTTGAAGCAGAGCTTCACGAAGCAGCTAAGGCAGCTAAGACAACTCCTGCAGCTCTTACAGCTAAGATCCAGTCCCTGTTAGACGAGATCAAGGCATTAAACTCTGAAAATGAGAAGTTAAAGAGCAAAATGGCAAATGACTCCTTAGGCGATGTATTAAGCCAGGTAAAAGAAGTAAATGGCGTTAAGGTACTTGCTTCCAAAGTAGCTGATGTAGATATGAACGGTCTTAGAAATCTGGGTGATCAGTTAAAGGATAAGATCGGTGAAGGTGTGGTTGTGATCGCTTCCGTTATGGACGGAAAAGTAAGTCTGATGGCAACTGTAACAGATGAGGCTCAGAAGAAGGGCGCTCATGCAGGCAACCTGATCAAGGCTATTGCTGGTCTTGTAGGTGGTGGCGGCGGCGGCCGTCCAAACATGGCTCAGGCAGGCGGAAAGAACCCGGCTGGTATTGAAGAAGCCTTAAAGAAAGCCGTAGAAGTAGTAGAAGAACAGACCAAATAAGCCTGTTTGAATAAAAAGTGCAAAAAACGCAGAAAAATA
>UMGB01066493.1_pt1 | contig 10083 bp, 7 predicted proteins | sample 1965161 | NCBI WGS metagenome assembly UMGB01 (sample SAMEA4836060, study PRJEB28245) | human gut metagenome | biome: gut microbiome; material: fecal sample | place: Denmark | collected 2008
AGATAGATTATCAAAACCGTATCGTTGCTATGCTTATCTTATTGATCGAATCATTTTTTGGATCAAGGGCTCCTTGTCAGGGAACTGCGCCTTCACCATATCCAAGCAGCGCTCCAGATTGCTTCTGACATCCTTTTTTGTCAGGCGATAGCGCTCGTTATGTATCTGGATATTGTCGCTCTGCACCTCTTCAACCTGCTGAGTGAGCTTTTGATAAATCGTTTGAAATACCATTCTACGATCAACACGAAAAACCGCTCTGTCTGGATATCGTAAAAGCTCGATGGCAGAGAGCCATTGCGGAGGCGACAGTTGGGGAGCAGCGTCCTCGTCAGCATTTTCAGGCAAGTGATCAAAGCGCTCTGTCACATTTGTTGCACAGAAGCTGGCAATGGCCGCATCTTTATAGTCATTGCAGCGGTCATGGTCCTGTTTTGCCTGTTCCAACAGAAGACGTCCCTTCCAGTAATGTCCCATCGCCAGCCCGCCGTTGATGGCAATGTTAAGTGAGGTCAACTGTGTGCTGCTCGATTCGGAGACGTAGCCCTTGAGCACAAGCTCAGCCTTCTTCATGTGAGAATACGGCTGGCTGCCGCGCTGAATGCCGCATACGCTTTGAAGCACACGGTAGGCAAGCGCATAGTTGTCGTTTAAAGGCCAACCATAAGGTGCGGCATGTTGCTGGACAAAGGTGTCGATATCAGGATGCCTCCTAAAAAAAGAAATCCTCTGGTCAGCTTCATACTGATTTGCCTGATTGATCAACATCTGTGCCAGCAGATTCAACGCACCGCCGCTTGTCCCAATCGCAGCCAAAACAAGGTATGCCTTGCTGACATAACCAAGGCGGGCGATCTCTTGATAGTTCTGATTGTTCTGATTAGCGGCGGAGACATATTTTTCATACGCCGCTTCAAGAATAATCTGAAAAATGTCGCAGCACGCCAGAACATTGCCCAAGCCGGGCTTCCATCGAGGGAATAAATTTCTCCTAAAAGTACGAACAGCTTCATCCCGTTTGTACATCGATCCCTCGTGATAGTCCCTGACAGCCTCTCGAACTGCATCGGCCAGCTGAGAGGAAAAAGGCAGCGTACCGTTCATCTTGGTAAAGCAGCGTAGTTCACGCTCGGCAGAGGTAATATCGCTTCTTAGATTGTCAATCTCACGCAGCAACATTTGGAGCATCAATGTGGTTTTCTCTGGAGTACCATTATTCAGGTGGTCCTGAAAAGCATCTGTGATCCATCTTCCTGCATCCTTGCCGGACGGCTGCATAGCCTGGCGATAAAGCACCAAATAGAAGGGAGTATCCAGAATATTACGAGCAGCAGGAACCAAACAGCGCTGATTTGGCTCAAAATAGTCATCAATCTGTTCCTGCGACAGTTCCTTGATGTAGCAGTTGTGGAAATAGAACTTTAATCTATCAATCTGGTCAGCGTCAAAACCGTTTTCATATTCCAGCAGATCCATGTAGGTATCCAGCGGATCACGATTGCTGAGTATAATGGCTGCCTCCGGGTATTTCTTGTCTGAAATGTCAAGGATATCCCTAAGGCATCGGATTTGCATCGTTGTGGTCGGGATCTCATTGAAACCATCCAGCAGGAATATAAAGGAAGCGTTGCGATCAGCCTCTGTGAGCTTATATTCCTCACGCATATAGTGGAGAATGCGATTCTCGTTGTTCTTTGACTTGCTGTTTATTCCGTAAATTCGTCTCAGCTGAATATAGAGCGGAGCAATATCGGGAGCGTTGGATGATGAGGTCAAAGAAAAAGCGAGATTCAGCAATGTACTTGTTTTTCCGACTCCACCACAGGACGAACCGCCCTTCCCAACCAGTTGAAAATGCCGCACGTCTCGATGCTCTTCTAAAAGCTGGAGCATCGGCGACGGAGCTGTATCTCCGCGGTTTTTATACTCATTGGTGACGGTACCATCCGGCGACTGGTATGTGATCCCTGGGAGAATGTCAAGAGATAGCTTCTTGACATCCCGAGCGTATCTTTCATGAAGTCCGGCGCTAATATCCCGCATATTAAAGACAGGGATTGCACGGCAAGGAGCGATTTCCCAACGCCATTCTATCCAACGATAGGATGTTACATTTACACGCCATTGCGGGCTGTCAGTATCCATTTCATAAAGGTAGAAGCCAATACTGGCTGCGTCATCTCCTTGGGCTTTATAAATGCTTGGCGCTGTAAAGCAAGGGATAGCACGCCCACCGTCCAGCAGGATATTGTCCTCACCGCGCTGATGACAGTCCCCATTCAGATAGGCACGAACATTCAGGCCAGCAAGAATTGGCTTTAACGCTTCGCGTTGGATAGCGGCCAGCTCAGCGTAATTGTGATGGGCTAAGATTATGGTAGGAAGTGCGCGATTAAAGGCAGGATTGTAGCTCAGATCATTGATCGCACAGATGTCAAGTATTTGTGCACGATAGGTATCAGAACAACTAAGCAGGGCGGAATTCACATGAATCAGATTGATTCTGTTCTTCCATTTTCTGCAAAAAGCACCTGCATATGCAAAGGGATCTCTGTCTCTTGAAAATGGCGCAGGACCGCAGATTGACTCAACAGCTTCGCAATACTCAGAAAAACGGTGCGACAGATGGCTGCCGTCAGCATTCAAAACATCACTCGGAGCATTTCGCAGGTGTTTGAGGCGATCTATCGCAAAGTCATCAAAACTTTTGCTCACCACCTGAGTTGCCTTTTTTGCGTTTCTCTCAGCAGCCCTTCTACCCCTTTCCAATTTTACCGCGCTAATCCCTTTAGTCGAAACTCGGTATGGGTCAACATCATGATTGCCGGGGACAATGAAAATATCCTCGCTAGGGTTCAAATTATAGTGTTTAGCTAACTCTGTTAAAAACCGTTTTCCTTGTTAGCGCCGGGCGGAATTAGCCATTCCGGGCCGGGCGGAAATCGCCAATTTTGGCCGGATGAAAATAGCTAATCATGATTTCATGAAATCCTTTACACTTAGAGGGTAGGCAGTTAAGCTGCGGGGCGAAGGATGCGCTCGTTTTCAAAATCGAAAACAGGCGCGTTTTCCTCCGGTGTCCCGGGAATCAGCTTGAGGGTATAGCCCTGCTCGCGTGAGAGCTTAAAGAGCCCAACGATACGGTTGAGTTCCTCGTCCACTGTCTCTTCCTGCTTTTCTTCGACTTCCGGTGCGCTCTGGTCAGATGCAGAGAACTCCGCGCTCCCTTCACTCTGCACAGTTTCCGTGTGGCCTTCCTGCGCGGGCACAAATTCAGCGTCCAGAACTTCGGCTTTCTGTCTGGGTACCGTCAGCGCCGTCCAGAACGAGCGCAGCATGGAGGCAAAGAGTGTACCGAAGAGGGTGCGCTTTTTCGGCGTGAGATTCACGACCTCCTGCGCCACGACCTCATCCACCTCGCTGATCGCTGCCGTCAGCTTTCCCGTTTCCACATAGGCTGCGGAGAGGAAGCAGGATACGGCGGCACTCTCGGAGGCAAACACCTCCGGCGCCTGCACACGCTTGGCAATCAGGCGCTTGCAGATCACGGTGCCGCTTTCCACATCGTCGATGCAGACGGTATCCGCGTTGATGCTGCCGGCGTCGATCACGCCGCTTCCGGTGATGCTCTGCGCCTTGATGCCATAGGTCACATGAAGGCGGCCATGCACCACCAGATGCTCCGTTGTCAGAGACTCATAATGGACGGTTTCTCCCTTTGGAATGTAAACGGTTTTCATCTTGTATTCTCCTTTTTCTTTTTTAGATGGCTATGCCATCTTTTTTCTTTTCAAGCTGCCATTTCTTCTTTCAGCCGGACCGGCACCACGAGGGCAAAATCACTGCGTCCCGCAGCATCGATCACGATGGGAGCATGAGGACTGCTGAGATGGATGCAAACCTCCACTTCTCCCTTAAACTGCTTCAGGGCATCCAGCATATGATAGAGGTCAAAGCCGAGAACCATGTCTCCGCGGCCCCTCACCTCAATGCCGGTTTCAAATGCTCCGCCGGACGCCGCAATGGAAAGCTGTTCGCCTGCAAAGCGCACATAAGGCTTTGCCGTGAGCACAGAGCACTCCTTCAGGTAATTCAGTTCCCGCACAAAGTCAGCCGTTTTGACAGTCACGCTCTCCCGATACCCTTTAGGGATCACCGCATCCACGTTATAGGTATCCACGCCCTGTAAGCGGGCAAGCATACGCAAATTGCCGCTTGCAAACAGCACATGGCTGCTTCCGATCCGCACGGTCATATCTTCCTTGCCGAAAGCGCTCAGGTGCGCAAGCACATCGGCGCGCGCCAAAAAAGGCTTTGGGAAAGAAACACCTTCCAGCGTATCGCAGGCAAGGCGGGTTCCATCCAGTGCGTAGACGCGATTCCCGCAAAACTGCACGCAGATCGCGGCGGGTCTTGCACTCACGCTGGGCTTTTCCGCAGCATAGCGCACACGCTCCACACAGGCGGAAAGCCTCGCGCTGCTTACTGAAAATGCATCACCCTCCGAAGCCTGCGGCGTATTCGGATAATCCGCTCCGTCGTAGACCTCAAATTCCGCACCGCGGCGTTCACAGCGGAGCAGAACCCTTCCGACTTTTTTGCTGCCGCTCCGCGTTTCGGAAAATTCCATCGTCAGCTCACCGGCAAAGTGGGAACAGGCGCGCAGGATGTCCTTGGTTTTTCGGAAAACAAAGAACATATCATCGCCCGAAGCCGGGAGCTCTGCCGTAAGCCATGTTTCGAGATCTGTTGCCGTCAATGTGCAGCGCCCATTCTGAATCCGAAGGCAGACTTCCTCCAAAATGGGTATTGCGCACTTTTTGAGGATTTTACTGACTTTGCTCATTGCATGGGAAAACTCTTTTGCGTCAATGACTGCACGACTCATGCCGCACGCCTCCTTGTCTTCTTTTCCAGCACCGTCTGCATCCGGATCGTTCGGGTGGAAAAATCCGTCTGCAAGGCATTGTTTTCTCCATGGGTCAGAATGTTATAGACCATGATGAGCACAGCGGTCGCCGCAGTCACATTGGCCACAATACTCTGCGGATCTTCCTGTGCGGCTTCCGCGCAGCTGATCTCCGAAGGGAACAGGTCGGTGTCCTTCAGCATTTCAGGATGAACGCCTCCGATGGATTTGCGGATCGTTCTTCCGTTCCTTCGCACGCCGCACACGACCTGCCCGGTATACTTTCCGTTGCCGCTGTCGATGTAGATGAGTTCCTCGCTCTGATGAAAAGCCTGATGGCAGAGCTGCCGCGTCTTATTGTTATCCACGCAGCCCAGCAGCAGTACCATTTCCTTCGTCCGCTTGGTAGAATAGGGATTCAGCTCCCATTCCTTCGGCTCGATCAGTTCCATCAGATCCGGCAGCTTTTCAATAAAGCTGGGAACATACTCTGTCTCCATTCCAAGCACAGTGGAATACCGCTCTGCCAGCACGCGGGCTTTATTTTCACCCAAGTCTGCGGGGACAAAGTTCTGCCGGTCCAGGTTCTTTGGCTCGACAATATCCCCATCGCAGACAACAAAGCGGGCAGGACGATCCAGCATATGAAGCAGGCGAAACACATACGGGGCAACATAGCCTCCTGTGCCGCCAGCCCCCAGCATGACCACCTTGACCGGGCGATCCGTTGGAAACTTCATAGGAACGCCTCCTCCAGAAGGTCCCGGAAGCTGCGCTTATCCGGCTTTTTGAATCGTTCAGGCTTTCTGCTGCGGATGCTTACCTGCGCCAGCCATTCCTTGGGAAACGGCTGCTCCAATCCTTCCATCACAATATTTGGATCGATGGATACAAAGGAGTCGCCGCAGAAAATACGTGCTTTGACGTCCGGATAGAATTTATCAAGTTTCCCCAAAACGAGGTAGAGTCCTGTGGATCGCTCATCCTGATCATCTTTACCGGAGAAAAAGGCATCCATGCTGTTATGAGAGTGGATATCCGCGTAGCAAAGATACCGCTCTTCATCGTCATAGGGGCAGTCATGGAGATCGGCCTCTACTTCCTCCTTGCACACGCTCTGCTTGGGGACGTAGGCAAAAAAGCGTTTTTCCGCCTTGTCCCAGTAAATCTGGGCAAATGCTTCATTCTCCCCATGATCCGTCATAAAGGCACGGAAAAAGGCGATGATCTGTCCCATCAGCTCGGCGGGAATCTTCGGCAGAGCCGGGGAAAACCCGGCTCTGACCTCAGAGAAATCCACCACATTCTTTTTGGGGGCGATAAACTCGCCCTGCTCCATCTTGCGAAGCTCATAGATCCTGCCGTCGTTGGAGGGGATCAGGCAGATGACCTTATCCGAGGTGCGAGCCTCTTCCAAGGTGCCGAATTTCCCCTTATAAGCGGCATTTCCCTTGGTTTTCATTTCCACCTTGGGCTTTACATAGCAGCAAGGGGCTTTGTCCTTCGTTTTCTTGAGGGCGTCGAGAAATTCGCGAGAGCGTTCGATCATCTCCTTCATGGAAATGATCGTGGTCCCCTTGGGGTCTTTGACCTCTTTACGAATACCGCAGTATTCCACGCTCCAGGATACCCTTTTGCCTTCCTCCAGATCGGTAAAATCATCGGACTTACGGATGCGCAGCTCCTCAAAGGTCATGGAGGGATCGTCGATCTCCTCTTTCACGCCCTTGTGGTAAAATACCGGCGGCTTTTCCAACAGGCCCTTTTTGGTATTCTCCGCTGTTTTCTGCTCAAACGCTGCGGCAATGGGATTCTCCGCAGGAGCTTCGACCGGCGCCTTGGCGATGGGTGCGGTTGTCGGCTGCGATGTTGCAGCAACTGCCGGTGTGATTTCCTGCGCCACGGGTGTCGGAGACAACGGAACGCTCTGTGCTGCCGCCGGAGGCGCAAACGGGTCTCCCTGCGGCGCAGCGCTGCTGTTTCCAAAAATCGCGCTGATGTCCAATCCCTCTTCTTCTGGGATCTCCTGAAAGGGCCACGCGCCGTTGCTGGGTTCACTCATAGTAAATTACTCCTTTCGATTTGGGGACAAAAAAAGGCCGCAATCACTCCTATGAGCAATTACGGTTTCGTTCTCGTCCTTATTACATTTCAAGTCGTTTGGGTTCGACGGTATTCGCAAGGAGCATGCCACATCTCTAGGCGGTAAAACCGCCATGAGCTGTGCAAAGGGCATACTGCCTCCTTTCCACTCTTTCTTTCCTAACTTACTCCGCCCTAACTTACTTCGCCCTGAAATACAGCTTCATTGTAGCATTACGGGGAAAGACTGTATAGTTGGAGTTTTTCCATAGTAAAGAGAACGCTCTGGATATTGCCGGCTGACTTCACTCAGCCGGAGCCTGCAAATAATTTTGCGCATAAATCTTGACGGGACCAATTGTCCTCCATTTCAAAAGGTGGTTGGTGAGTGCGGATTGAAATGGAGAATAGGCGGCCCCCGGCACCTTGGAGCCTCTGGCCACCGTGACCAGAAGCAGGGGCATACAAAAACGCCCACACAGCATGACGCTATGCGGGCGTAAGCTAATATTCTTTTGTTACATGATTTCTGGTTCCATATCCATGCCCGGACTGCTCCGATGGGGGGGCGTTTTTTTTGCTGGCGCAGATTATGGACACTATAGAGCAGTAAAACGGACACAGCGATACCTCCTCAGATTGTCTTTCAAAACCGCCGCTCTACCATAAAATATGATTTGATATGGTCATTCCATTGACACCCCTTAACGTCTCTCCACAATAAATCGCGACGGATGGAGAATTTTCAAAGGCAAAAAAGCCGGATTACTTAGCCCTCATATATAGTACTAGTCCATTTTGAATTTTCAAATTTAATAATGGCATATATTGTTTTATTTGAACTTATTATATTAACTTTTAAGCCTTGCAAAGCACGCCCTTGAACATCAACAATTCCACCGCCACTTGTGAAAGCACTTAGGTATTTCACTGAATTTGCACTTTCATTATACTGTGGATTAGGAATTCTATATACTGAATTGACAAAGAGACAAGCGTCTAACGGTGTATCTACATCGCTATAACCGTCAAGAAGAGTTAATACTTCTTTCAGGTATGGACTACCTGTAGATGAATCGTTTTCTACTGATAATACATGAACGTTGGTTGAGCCATAGTTACTTGGCGCATGAGTTTGAAAGACAACGCATTGTCTGTTTTCATTGGTTAGATAACCACTTGATAAGTCATACGATGCAATCTTACCATCAAATTTGACTGATACCGTTTGCCCAGTGGACAAAGTTACTTGAAGTATCGTAAATGAAATATCATCATTTAATGTATAATAGGCTGCTTTTATTAAGTCACCACCATTTCCGGTAAGATTAACATTTTTTATTTCTTCCTCAAGCGTTTTTGTGAAATCCAAATCATTTTCTTTAAAAGACTGAGATGCGCTATTTTGATTACTCTGATTGCATCCTGAAAGTAAGAAGAGAGATAGTATACTCAAAAGCAATATTCGTTTCGTAGAAGCCCACGCCCCTTTTACCAAAGAGAATGTTTTATGCTATGAATTAGTTCCTGTAAATATGATACACAGCTGTCCTTCAAATGCTCTACACAGTTCTCTCCGAACTGCAAATCGTCGGAGAGAACTGTGTATGAAAATATGCACCAAACTTATTATTTGGTTTGAGGTGTTACTTCTTCTTAAAGTTGGTATTGCAGAAGCCATTCACATAACCGCTATCAAGCGATTTTGCGTAGGTGTAGCAATCAGTACAGACATATTTAGACATATACGAAAGGAACGATACTCTTCCCACTTGATATAGTTGTGTATCAATCGCTTTCATCTTTGACGCAGTTGTATCAACTTTCCCAGTAGAGGGATTTACATAGTATGCCTTATTGACTGTAAAAGCTGTTCCCGCGACCAACTTTTTAGCCAAATCGACAGCGTTTTTCCATGCAGTGGATACGCCATCTGATTTAGATGAATCTCCTCTGATGGGTGCATATGCCTGGGCATTCACAGCACTATCGTATTGATTAGCGCAACCAATTACCCGTGCCCACTTAGAGGCGCTACCGGGTGCCATCAAGTCAGAGTGAGTTGTTCTGTTTTTTATAACTTTGGCGACAGCCGGTTGTGCGGTTACATCTCGTTCCTCAACCCAAATTACTCGAGAAAGGAGATCCTTATCATCTACGTTTCCACCGGTAATATAGTCTCGCCCCCACTGCTGGGCGGTAATCGGTTTCCCGTAAGTTTTAAAGTAATCGCTCACACGGGCTTTCTCGAGCTGCTTTAGAGTTTTTGCACCGGCACTTCCATCCACTCCAAGATTACATTCCGTTTGGAAATCTTCAACGGCCTTCTTGCATTTTGGCCCAAATTTGCCATCGTCATCAATATCATATCCAATCAAGATTAAGTACTGTTGCATGGTCTTGACACCTGCCGAAAAAACGGGCGAAGTTTCTTGTTTATAGCCGAGCTTTCCGGTCGTATCATTCAAAATTTGCTGATAGGTATAGTCCTTGTTTGCCATAAAGCATACATTCCTCTCTTTTGTTAAATATGACAGCCATGAGCAAAACTCCAAAAGAGTAGTAATTGCAATGATTCCCGGCCATGGCTGAAACCGAAAATCACTCATATGATATAGAAAGCGGAGCCCCTTTTTGGTAAAATTGACTTGAGAGAAAACCAACCAGAAAGGGGCTGGCCGCTATCTACCGACAGGAAATCATTCAGGATGTCACGCTGTTCACATCCCAACGAGCCGCAAACTTCTACGACAAGCTTTTCAGCTGTCTGGACTTCACGCTGCCCAGAGCGGCAACCGGGCGGAGAGGCTTTCCGAAGGAAGCCATGGTCTGCGCTTTTATCGTTATGAAATGTGAGGGTTTCACGCAGATCACAGATTTGGCGGATTATTTGGACAACAACCGGCTCATTGCCCACTACTGCGGGTTCAACATCATGGAGCCGCTACCGTCCTACTGGACGTATGACCGCTGCCTGCGGCAGTTGAACAACGGTGCGTTGAAGTCGATCATGGTCAATCTGGGGCGGAAGTTGTATGAGCTGGGCGTAGTGGATGCGTCTTTCGTTGGTCTGGATTCCACACCCGTCATGG
>UMGB01080768.1_pt1 | contig 10058 bp, 8 predicted proteins | sample 1965161 | NCBI WGS metagenome assembly UMGB01 (sample SAMEA4836060, study PRJEB28245) | human gut metagenome | biome: gut microbiome; material: fecal sample | place: Denmark | collected 2008
GCTTTTACGATAAGTTTTTTCCGAGTGTCCGCGCACGCAGCAGAAAAAGTTTGCCTGACCGCTTGTCAAATTCATGGCGTTAGTTTATAATGTAACCAAATAGAACTTATACGGCCTGCGCGGAAAAACATTCGGGCAGGCTCACTTTCGGAGGCTGTATGTTAAAGGTAATTCTGGTGGCGTCCGGTAAGGGCGGAACAGGAAAAACCTCTCTTACCGCCGGCGTCGGTGCGGCGCTCGCCGCAAACGGGCATCGGGTGCTCGTCATCGACGGCGACTGCGGCCTTCGGAATCTGGATATCGTACTGGGCATGTCGGACCGGGTGGTCTACTCGTTTGCCGACGTGGCGGGCGGCATGGTGCAGCTCGCGGACGCCATGGCGCGCCATCCTGTGTACGAGACGCTGTACCTGCTGACCGCGCCGGTCAGACTGCCCGCTCTGAGCGAGCGCGGCATGGACCAGCTCGCAAAGCAGGCAGAGCAGGCCGGATTTGATTATCTCATCATCGACGGTCCGGCGGGACTCCCGGCGGAGATGTCCTTTCTGGCGCATATCGCCACGCAGGCCATCATCGTCACCGCGACCGACCGCGCCTGTGTGCGCGGCGCGGAGCGCTGCGCCCGCACCATCGAGCAGGAATACTGTATCCAGCGCATCCGTATGGTGCTCAACCGCGTGCGTCCGAGGCTCATCAGCCGCGGCCGCTCGGGCAACATCGACGACGCGATGGATGAGGCAGGGCTTCCGCTGCTCGGCATCGTGCCCGAGGATGAGGATCTGATCGCCTGCGGCAACAGCGGAACGAGCATCATCGCAGCCAAAAAGCACGGTGCTGCGCGTGCTTATCAGAATATCGCGCGCCGTCTGGACGGAGAGCGCGTGCCGCTGATGAAGATTTAACCGTCACAGAGAGACAAAATCTGACGTTGACACAAGCCAACCATGGGGATAAGGAAGGAGACGTTTGGAAATGAACATAGCACTGATCGCACATGACCGCAAAAAAGAGCTGATGGTACAGTTCTGCATGGCATACTGCGGCATCCTGGCAAAGCATAACATCTGCGCGACCGGCACGACCGGCAAATTCGTCGAAGAGGCAACCGGCCTCAAGATCGACAAGTGCCTGGCCGGCATGCAGGGCGGCGAGGAGCAGATCTCCGCGCGCGTCGCTTACAACGAGATCGACCTTGTGCTGTTTTTCCGCGATCCGATGTCCAACTCGCAGTACGAGCCGGATGTCCACGCGATCGCACGACTGTGCGATATGCACAACATCCCGATCGCTACCAACTCGGCAACGGCTGAAATGCTCATCCTCGGTCTTGACCGCGGCGATCTGGACTGGCGCAACATCGTCAACCCGAAGAACAGAAAATAAAAACGACAGAACGCTGCACCGGATGGGAAAATTACCCGTTCGGTGCATTCCGTCTGTCTTGAGGAGAATTGAAACATGGAAAAAGTGAAACCCAGAACTCTGTCCGGCTTTATGGAGCTGCTGCCCGCGCCGCAGGTACAGATGGAGCGCATCATGCAGGTGCTGCGCGAGACCTACGCGCTGTACGGCTTCTATCCGCTCGACACACCGCTCATCGAGTCCTCCGAGGTGCTGCTTGCCAAGGGCGGCGGAGAGACCGAAAAGCAGATCTACCGCTTCACCAAGGGCGACAGCGACCTGTCGCTGCGCTTTGACCTCACCGTACCGCTCGCGAAGTATGTCGCGCAGCACTACGGCGAGCTGACCTTCCCGTTCCGCCGCTTCCAGATCGGCAAGGTTTACCGCGGCGAGCGCGCACAGCGCGGCCGTTTCCGCGAGTTCTATCAGGCTGACATCGACGTCATCGGCGACGGCAAGCTCGACATCATCAACGAGGCCGAGGTTCCGAGCATCATCTACAAGACGTTCACCTCGCTCGGTCTCGAGCGCTTCAAGATCCGCATCAACAACCGCAAGGTGCTCAACGGCTTTTTCGCCATCCTCGGCCTGACTGAGAAGGCGGGCGACGTCATGCGCACCATCGACAAGCTCGAGAAGATCGGCGCAGAGAAGGTAAAGACCATTCTGGTCGAGGATTTCGGTGTCGAGGCTACGACCGCGGACGAGCTGCTGAAGTTCATCGAAACCACGGGCGGCACCGAGGGCATCCTCGCAGCGCTCGACAGCTACAAGGGCAAAAACGAGGTGTTCGACCTCGGCGCAGAAGAGCTGAAAACGGTTGCAACCTATATGCAGGCGTTCGGCGTTCCGGCTGACCACTTCGAAATCGACCTGACGATTGCACGCGGTCTGGACTACTACACCGGCACCGTGTACGAGACCGCGATGCTCGACCATCCGGAGATCGGCTCCATCTGCTCGGGCGGCCGCTACGACAACCTTGCCGAGTACTACACCGACAAGCAGCTGCCGGGCGTCGGCATTTCCATCGGTCTGACCCGTCTGTTCTACGTGCTCGGCGAGCAGGGTTATCTGAACGACCAGATGAACAAGGCGCCGGCGGACGTGCTCATCCTGCCGATGACCGACGACATGGGCGCCGCTATCAAGACCGCTACCGCTCTGCGTGAGTCGGGCATCCGCACCCAGCTGTACGGCGAGCAGAAGAAGTTCAAGCACAAGATCGGCTATGCGGACAAGCTGGGCATCCCGTTCGTTATCTTCCTCGGCGAGGATGAGATCAACGCGGGCGTTGTCGCTGTCAAGGACATGGAGTCCGGTGAGCAGGTCAAGGTTTCGCTTGACGAGGCGGCAAAGCTCATCCGCGAGGGTCTTGCCAAGAAGAACGAGGGCAAGGTCATTTGCGACAAATAATTCATTCTAATTAGGAATTAGTAGTTAGTAATTATTGATTGCTGACTGTTAATAGAAGGATAGGATTTTTCAACTGAATATGGAGGGATTTCTTATGAAGAGTCTTATTTGGGGCTGTACGCAGATGATCGTGGGGATGTTAGGCGTTATCGCATCCATCCTGATGATGATTTTCTGGCTGCAATGCAATGCCGGTGGGTTCGCACTTGCGACCTTTGTCATTCTCATTCTGTTTGCTGCAATGGTCGTGATCGGGTATGTCAACCGTGTCTGGCCGGTTCTGACTGAAATGAAAAATCAAGATTCCGAGTAAGGAGGCCGTCTTATGGATAAACTGCGTAAAACCATCATCCGCTGCACGGGTGTGCTGTGCGGCGTCATTCTGTTTGTACACGAGTGGTTGGTCATGGCCATTGCCGCTGTGATTCTCGGCCTTGCGATGCCCGCCATTCTGAACTATTTCCTGCCGGATGCTATTTCCGCCAAGAAAACGCCAGATGAAAAATAATTCCATCATCAAACAAATCTTAGAAATAAGGATTGATAAAACATGAATAACACATCTATTGCAGGCATGAAGCGCACGCATATGTGCGGCGAGCTTCGTCTGGAGCACGCAGGCCAGACCGTTACTGTTAACGGCTGGGTTGACCGCGTGCGCGACAACGGCGGCGTTCTGTTCCTGCTGCTGCGCGACCGTGCAGGCATCGTACAGTGCACCTTCGACAAGTCGGTCAACGCTGACCTGTTCGACATTGCCTTCACCTGCCGCACCGAGTTCGTTGTAGCTGTCAAGGGCAAGCTGGTCGCGCGCGACGCGGCTGCTGTCAACAAGAAGATGCCGACCGGCGAGGTCGAGATCATCGCAGAGGACATCCGCATTCTGTCCAAGGCGGAGACCACCCCGTTCGAGATCGACGACACCAAGGAAGTCGGCGACCAGATCCGTCTGAAGTACCGCTACCTTGACCTGCGCCGCCCGTCCATGCAGCGCAACCTCATGCTGCGCCACCGCGTAACGCAGGTAGCCCGCAACTACTTCGATGAGCACGGCTTCCTCGAGATCGAGACCCCGATGCTCACCAAGTCCACCCCGGAGGGCGCGCGCGACTACCTCGTGCCGTCCCGCGTACATCCGGGCAAGTTCTACGCCCTGCCGCAGTCTCCGCAGCAGTACAAGCAGCTGCTCATGCTGTCCGGCATGGACCGCTACATCCAGATCACCCGCTGCTTCCGCGACGAGGACCTGCGCGCCGACCGTCAGCCGGAGTTCACCCAGATCGACCTTGAGATGTCGTTCGTCGAGCAGGATGACGTTATCGCAGTAAACGAGGGCTTCCTCCAGCGCGTATTCAAGGAAGTGCTCGATGTTGATATTCAGCTTCCTCTGCCGCGCATGACCTGGCAGGATGCGATGGACAAGTACGGCTCGGACAAGCCGGACGTCCGCTTCGGCTTTGAAATCAAGGATATTTCCGACATCGCCAAGAACTGCTCGTTCAAGGTGTTCAAGGATACCGTCGAGAACGGCGGCACGGTCCGTCTCATCAACGTAAACGGCTATGCGGACAAGTTCCCGCGCAAGGAGATCGACAAGCTCGGCGAGTTTGTCAAGACATACCGCGCAAAGGGCCTCGCGTGGATGAAGCTCGCCGCAGACGGCAGCATGACCTCTTCCTTTGCGAAGTTCCTGTCCGAGGACGAGATTGCGGCCATCAAGGAGCGCGCAGGCGCGAAGGAGAACGACCTGCTGTTCGTTGTCGCCGATGCAAACTGGCAGACCGCTGCCGTCGCTCTGGGCGCACTGCGCTGCGAGCTGGCAAAGCGTCTCGGCCTCGCGAAGAAGGACGACTTCAAGCTCCTGTGGGTCACCGAGTTCCCGCAGTTTGAGTACAGCGAAGAGGAGAACCGTCTCGTTGCGATGCACCATCCGTTCACCGCGCCGATGGACGAGGATATTCCGCTGCTCGACACCGACCCGGCCAAGGTCCGCGCTAAGGCATACGACATTATCCTGAACGGCTGCGAGCTGGGCGGCGGCTCTATCCGTATCCACGATCCCGAGCTTCAGACCAAGATGTTCGAGGCCCTCGGCTTCACCGAGGAGAAGGCCAAGGAGCAGTTCGGTCACCTGATTACTGCGTTCTCTTACGGCGCACCCCCGCACGGCGGCCTGGCTTACGGTCTCGACCGTCTGTGCATGCTGCTGGCCGGTCTGGACTCCATCCGCGACGTCATCGCCTTCCCGAAGGTTCAGAACGCATCCGACCTCATGATGAACTGCCCGGATGTCGTAGACGACAAGCAGCTTGACGACCTCTCGATCGCAGTCACCCGCGTCGAAGAAGAGCCGCAGGCTTAAGGCAACACCGCATAATGAAAGCTGCGGCGCTTTGCGGAAATTTCGTGCCCTGACTTTGTTGCGATTTCTTGCAATACGAAAGTATTGCTGCAAAACCGCGCCTCGTCAGTACACAAAATTTACTCGCAAATCCGTCCAATTATGCGGTATTGACTTAACCACTGACAGAAAAAGCCGCTGTGCCCGAAAACACGGCGGCTTTGCTTTTATCCGAGAGAAAGAGGGCAATCTGTGGGTAAACATGAACTGAAAAATAAAAAAGACGAAGGAAAATGGAACTGGGCGCTGCTTGCGGCGAACGTGCTGCTGACGCTGTGCTTCGCGGCGGTTTTCTGGCCCATCCTGCACAAAGGCTCGCTGTCCTTCCTCGACAAGACCTCGAACTTGCTTGCGCTTGCGGCGTTTCTGCCGCTCGTGCTGCGTCCGTGGAAGAAGGCGCCGGCACCGCTCGCGCTGCTGCATGACCTGCTGCTGCTCGGCAGCGCATCGGCGGTCAGTGTCGTCGTGGTCGAGTATATGGTCAAGGGCGGCAGTGTGGGACTCGAGCAGTCGTTCTGGCAGGGCTGGCTGTGCTATATCGGCCTGTATGCAGCCGCCTATCTGATCACTGCGCGCGGACGGCTCGCGGTCTGCGTCGGCATGGGCATCAGCCTGCTGCACGGCCTCATCGACCACTACGTCATGCTGTTCCGCGGCACGCCGGTCATGCTGAGCGACGTGTTCTCCATCGGCACGGCGGCCAACGTCGCGCAGGGTTACTCTGCACCGGTCGAGCTGTCCGTGCTGCGCGGCGTGAGCACGGCGGTGCTGTACTGCGTGCTCATCTGCCTGATGCAGCGCCGCTGGAAGCTGTTCGACCGCTGGTATGTGCGGCGCGGCTGCTCGCTCATCGTCGTTGCGCTCGCGGCGTATGCCGTTCACTACGGGCTCGGCATCACGGGCACCGGCATCAATTTCTGGGCGTCGAGCCGCTCCTACAGCGAGTTCTACTACTTCCTGCGCTGCGCAGGGAGGTCGATCGTCCGCGCGCCGGAGGGGTACAGCGCAGACGGGCTGCAAACGCTTGCGGAGGATTATAAGGGCGAGCAGGGGACGAAAACCCCGAACATTATCGTCATCATGAACGAGTCGTTCTCCGACCTCGGCATCGTGGGCGATTTCGAGACGAACGAGGACTATATGCCCTTCGTGCACAGTATGCAGAAGGGGCAGAAGAACACCATCACGGGCAATCTGCTCGTTTCGACCTTCGGCGGCGGCACGGCAAACACCGAATTTGAGTTCCTGGCCGGCGACACCATGGCGTTCCTGCCGTTCGGCTGCTCACCGTATCAGATGTACGTCAAGAGCGAGATGCCGAGCCTTGTCGGCGCTCTGGAGGCGCAGAATTACCAGACGGTCGCGATGCACCCGTATCTGTCGACCTCGTGGAACCGCCCGCAGGTCTATCAGTCGTTCGGCTTCGACGAGCAGTGCTACGAGGACAGCTTCCCGAGCGATGTCGAGCGCGTCCGCGGCCGCGTGAGCGACAGCGCAAGCTATAAGAAGATCATCGAGCTGTACGAGAACAAGCCGAAGGGACAGCCGTTCTTCCTGTTCGACGTCACCATGCAGAACCATGGCGGCTATGAGCGCGAGGGATATCCGGCCTTTGAGGAGAAGATCCGCCTGACCGGCGAGTACGCGGGCAGGTATCAGCAGGTCGACACCTACCTGTCTCTCGTGCGCTGCTCGGACGAGGCGGTGCAGGAGCTTATCAGCTATTTTGCAAACGTTTCCGAGGATACCGCGATCATTTTCTTCGGCGACCATCAGCCGAACGTTCCGTCGGCATTCTACGACGAGCTGTACGGCAATACGGACGCGGAGCGGTCGCGCGAGCAGAAGCAGACCAAGCTGATCACGCCGTTCTTCATCTGGGCGAATTACGACATTGGGTCGCAGACCGGCGTGGAAATCAGCGCAAACTACCTGTCTGCGTTCGCGCTCGATGCGCTGGGCTGCTCCACCTCGGGATTTGACGAGCTGCGCCTCGCGGCGCAGCAGAGCGTTCCGCGCATCAACAGCTACGGCTATTATCTGGCGGACGGCTCGTGGCACGACAATGAAACGCTGTCGGAATGCGAGGCGCTGACCGCTTACCGCAGTGCGCAGTACGCTCAGATTTTCGACCCGAAAAAACGGATTCCGCAGTGGTATCTGCCGTAAAAAACGCAACCGTTTGCGTCGAAAGAAATGGATGCTTTTCCTTGAAAAGGAAGGCATCCATTTTTTTGATTACAGTATGAATTTTCGGACTTTTTCAGATGAAAGTGATAAAAAGAGCGGGCTGTCTTTGTGAAAAACATAACAACCAACGTCGAAATACACAAAAACGACATGCGGTTTATGTGCAAATAACCAAAGTATATCGGAAAACGAAAAAAATCTTTGCCTAAATGTAGATATAGTGTTAAAATGATTGTCGGAAAACGAGAACGGTATTTCCTGAACGCAGCGATCATCGACAAAAAATCGACGATCCTTTTTTTAAGGTGCTGCGTGCGCGTACACGCAAGGAAATAAAGTTCTGTTTAAGTAAATGCGAAAAAATGGTAAGAGGGAAGCCGCTTTTTCGCGCGAAACAATTTTTACCTGAAGGGGAGAAAAGGATGAACTTCGTAAACTCCATGGCGTTTACCGCGATTACCTTCGTGGCATTCACGGCACTCGTCGCAATCATCTCGTGGTGGAAGACCCGCGGTGACAACCTTGAGACCCAGGACGGCTACTATCTCGGCGGCCGCAGCCTGACCGGCCCGGTCATCGCCGGTTCTCTGCTGATGACCAACCTTTCCGCAGAGCAGCTCGTCGGCAACAACGGCCAGGCTGTTCGCGTAGGCATGTCCACGATGGGCTGGGAGGTAACCTCCGCAATCGCTCTGGTTATCCTGGCATTCGTACTCATGCCGAAGTACCTCAAGACCGGTCTGACCACCGTACCGCAGTTCTTTGAGCAGCGCTACGACGAGGGCACCCGCCGTCTGGTATCCATCATCGTTCTGCTCAGCTACGTTGTAATCATGCTGCCGAACATCCTGTACGCCGGCGCACAGGTATTCGTCAACATCTTCGGCATCGACGAGATCTTCGGCATCTCCCGCTTTGCGGCGATCGCTATCGTCTGTGTCGCAACCGCTATCGTAGGCTCGATCTACGCCATCTTCGGCGGTCTGAAGGCAATCGCACTGTCCGACTCCATCAACGGCCTCGGCCTGATCGTCGGCGGCCTGCTCGTTCCGGTATTCGGCTTCATGTTCCTGTCCGGCCAGCTCGGCGGCGACGGCTCCTTCGTGGACGGCTTCGACAAGTTCCTGCACACCAATCCGTCCTACCTGAACGCGATCAACGAGGTCAACACTCCGGAGCCGTGGCTCCCGTGGCCGCTGCTGTTCACCGGCCTGCTGGTCAACAACATGTACTACTGGGCAACCAACCAGTCCATCATCCAGCGTACCTTCGGTGCTAAGAACCTGAAGGAAGCGCAGAAGGGCGCCGTATTCGCAGGCTTCCTCAAGATCATGACTCCGCTCATCATCGTCGTTCCGGGCGTTATCTGCGCACTGGCTTACCCGGGCACCGACTGGGGTTCCGGCGACTCCGCTTACCCGATGCTGGTAGCACAGGTTATGCCGAAGCCGATCCTTGGCTTCTTCGCTGCTGTAATGTTCGGCGCGATCCTGTCCTCCTTCAACTCGGTACTGAACTCCGCATCCACCATCTACGCACTCGACATTCACCGTCCGCTGTTCAACCCGACCGCATCTGACGCGCGCATGGTTAAGATCGGCCAGAACTTCGGTACTGTCGTAGCAGTAGTTTCCACCATCATGTCCCCGTTCATGCTCTACATGGGCGGCATCACGAGCTTCGTAAACTCTGCTTTCGCTGCGTTCAACACCCCGATCTTCGTTTGCCTGCTGTGCGGCTTCTTCTGGAAGAAGGTTCCGGCTATCGCTGCTAAGATCGTCATCCCGGTACACGTTGTTCTGTACTTCATCCTCCAGTTCGGTCTGCGTAACGTCATTCCGTTCCTGAACAACATCCACTACCTGTACTTCACCGCAATCCTGTTCGTATTCGACATGATCCTGATGTGGGTCATCGTCAAGAAGCATCCGCGCGAGAAGGACTTCGAGCTGAAGGACGTAGGCGCTGTAGATCTGACCCCGTGGCACAACGGCAAGATCTGGGCTGCCGTAACCCTGATCATCATGTGCCTGGCTTACGTAATCTTCTCTCCCCTTGGCTTCGGCAAGAGCGAGAAGACCACCTACCAGACCTACCTTGAGAACCAGTCCAGCGCTTCGGTCGTTACCACCGTACAGGACTGATAAGTCAATATCGACTGACCTTCAAAGAGACCGCTTCGGCGGTCTCTTTTTTTTACCTGTCGCGAAACTGACGTTTCGCCGACAAGGTGTATTCTGACTTTGCAGAACACGGGTCGTCCGAAAGTTCATATGCAGAAACTTTCTCCCTCCAGAAGTCAAAAAACCGAGGTACACGCCCTCGGTTTTTTGAAATCGCTTCGCGATTTTTATTATATGCGCGCTGCCGCGCGGCTGCTTTGAGAAAAACCGAGGTTTTCTTCGGGTTTCTCTGTACAAACGGGACGCAAAATGCTATGCTTTACATAGAGGCGCGTACAGCCTCACAGCAAGGAGGATTAACCATGAAGGAACATTACAAGGGCCTGGGCCATATCGCCATTTATACAGCGGATATGGAGCAGAGCATCGCATTCTACGAGAACATCGGCGGCAGCGTTTTCAAGCGCGACGGCGTGCAGACCCCGGACGGCGAGAAGAAGCTGGCGCTCGTTGAGTTTGGCGGTTTC
>UMGB01056956.1_pt1 | contig 9999 bp, 9 predicted proteins | sample 1965161 | NCBI WGS metagenome assembly UMGB01 (sample SAMEA4836060, study PRJEB28245) | human gut metagenome | biome: gut microbiome; material: fecal sample | place: Denmark | collected 2008
GGAAATCGGCGACAAATTTGGTCTCACACGTGAGCGCGTCCGCCAGATTAAAGAAAAAGCAATCAGAAGATTAAGACAAAGTAATCGTAGCAAATTGCTCAAATCTTATTTGGGATAAATAAGAATATCGGTTTCTGACAAATAAAGAAATTAAGTAAACCGGTCTGTCCAGCGTGGACGGCCGGTTTTTTTCCGTCTTTAAATCATGATAAAGCGGTGTCTCCGCATAAAAAATAGGCGTGCTTATTTTGTTCTGCTTTCGGTTTACATTATCTTTGCCCCATTAAATAAACAAAAAGAAATTATGAAGCACGTAAAAATAGTATTTGCAGTAATGCTCGTATTTACTTTGTGTACGGCATTTACAATGAAAAGTCATAAGCCGGTTTACGCTTTTGGTGTAGCAGCGTCTTTCAATGATTCGATAGTGTATTGTACGGAAATTCAGGTCTTGGATAGCGCGGCGCTGGATAAGAACGGTTTTCTGCCCAAACGCGATTTGTATAGCTATCAGTTGAAGAACTACCTGGAGTACGATTTGAAGAAACCCGATTATACGTGTATGGTCTATTTCAGTGAAAGCAGAAAGAAACTGGAAAAGGAAGCTGTCAAGGTAAAGGCGAAGTATAAGAAAGGAACAATGGTGCTGCAAGCTATTGCGCCGGACAAGTTTAGTTTTAAGAAGCCGGAAGAGTAATCATTGCTTCCCGGAATTATACGAATGACTATGAGATTGAAACTTTATACCCTGCTGTGCGCGTCTTTCCTTTTTTTGTTTACGTCCTGTAACCAAGATGATGACCCTGTGCCACCCGAAGCGGGAAGTAAAACCGTGCTTGTTTATATCGTAGCGGATAATAGTTTGGCTTCGTTTGCAAAGGAAGATGTGGAAGAGATGATTGAGGGTATGAAGCTTGTCGGTTCATCATCCTGTAATCTGTTGGTATATCAGGATGACAGAAACACCCCTGTTTTGTTTCGCATCGCAAAAGATAAGAAAGGCAATGTGGAGAAAGAGGTCATCAAAGAATATGCGGAGCAGGTGTCTACGGACGTATCGGTGATGAAAGAGGTTATGCACCGCGCTTTTTATGAATATCCGGCGGACAGCTACGGGTTGGTTTACTGGTCGCATGCGGATGGGTGGATACCTTATCCGGTACCTTCGGCCTCTACACGCTGGATAGGGCAAGACAAGGGGGCAGGACAGGACAATCGTATGAATATATCCGATTTGGTGACGGTGCTGGATGATAACATGCCTCATTTCGATTTTATCATGTTCGATGCATGCTTTATGATGTCCGTAGAAGTGGCTTATGCGGTGCGTGATTATGCCGATTACTATATGGGTTGCCCTACGGAGAATCCGGGTCCGGGTGCTCCTTATGACAAGGTTGTTCCTTATATGTTTAAACCGGGCGCGGCAAATCAGATGGCAGAAGCCTATTTCAATCATTACAATGAGAAATATAACGGCGGCTCCGGCATGTCTAATACGAATTGGACAGGGGGTACTTCTGTTTGTGTCGTAAAGACGGACGCTTTAGCGGAGTTGGCCGCTGTGACGAAACAGATGATTTCCGAAGGAGTGGATGATGATAACGTTTCGCTCCGTGGCAAAGTGTTTGATTACGACGCGCGAAAATTGTCCCATTACGAGGATGAAAGGCAAAGTCATGTCGGCTATTACGATTTCTCGCAGATGATGCAAACTTTATTGGACGATAATGCTTATGCCGTTTGGAAACAGGCTTTTAATGCTTCTATTGAGTATTGGGATACTACGGAGATGAATTATTCGCAGTTTGCCGGAATGTTTTCGATGAAGGAAACAAATGGTGTCACGCATTATATCCCCCTTTCTTTAGACTCCCAGGCTGCCGCCGCATATCGTTCCACCGCTTGGTATACTGCTGCCGGTCTCGATAAGATGGGGTGGTAATTCCCGTTCCGAAAAACTTTTGAATGAAATATTATATATCATGAGGGGTGTATCAATGTGGATATCACCCCTCATAGCATTAAAATATAGCCGATTAACATTATTTTCCAAAGGAAACTATTTTATATTGGAAATTATTGCTTTCTTTGCAGCATCAAACTAAAAGAAAGAAGTATGAAATATGTAATTATTGGTGGTGTTGCAGGTGGAGCTACAGCTGCCGCCCGGTTAAGAAGAGTAGACGAACAGGCTGAAATCATTTTATTGGAGAAAGGCAAATACATTTCGTATGCCAATTGCGGATTGCCTTATTATATCGGTGGCGTTATTGCCGAGCGTGAGAAACTGTTGGTTCAGACTCCCGCATCTTTCGGCCAACGTTTCCGGATTGATGTACGGGTAGAGAATGAAGCGGTCGCCATCGACCCGGAAAAGAAGACACTGACTATCCGTAAAGCCGACGGAAAGGAATATGAAGAAACTTATGACAAACTTCTGCTTTCTCCGGGAGCCAATCCGGTAAAACCGCCTTTGGAAGGCATCGATTCGGAAGGCATCTTTACGCTTCGCAATGTGGAAGATACCGACCAAATCAAGGCTTATATCACAGACAAACAAGTAAAACGCGCGGTTGTAGTGGGAGCGGGCTTCATCGGACTTGAAATGGCGGAAAACCTGCATCATGCGGGCGTTGCGGTTTCGGTTGTAGAAATGGGCAACCAGGTTATGGCGCCCATCGATTTCTCTATGGCTGCACATATCCACCAGCATTTAATTCAAAAAGGCGTTTCCCTTTACTTGGAAGAGGGCGTTACCCATTTCCGTCGTACCGAACAGGGAATTACTGTCTTCCTGAAAAGCGGAAAGACGATTCCCGCCGATATGGTATTGCTTTCTATCGGTGTGCGTCCGGCAACGGCATTGGCGCAACAGGCCGGTCTGAAGTTGGGGGAAATGGGCGGTATCTGGGTGGACGAGCACTTGGAAACTTCCGTAAAAGACATCTATGCCGTAGGCGATGCCATCGAATATCCCCATCCGCTGACCGGAAAACCGTGGCTCAACTATCTGGCTAACCCGGCCAACCGTCAGGGACGTATTGTTGCCGACAATATGGCATTGGGCAATACCACATCCTATGAAGGCGCCATCGGTACATCCATCGCCAAAGTCTTCGATATGACGGTAGCGTCTACCGGACTGGCCGCCAAGCGTCTGAAACAATGGGGAATGGAGTATCAAAGCTCGGTAACCCATTCGGCTTCGCGCGCAGGCTATTATCCCGATGCATTGCCCTTGACTTTGAAACTGACGTTCCACCCGAAAACCGGTAAACTCTATGGCGCGCAATGTGTGGGTTATGAGGGAGTGGATAAGCGCATCGACCAGATAGCGGGACTTATCAAACACGGTGGAACCGTTTATGATTTGATGGAAACGGAACACGCCTATGCGCCGCCTTTCTCATCGGCAAAAGACCCCATCGCCATAGCCGGATATGTGGCTTCCAATATTATCAGCGGCGCAATGCCGGTTATCTCCTGGCGCGAACTGGCTGAGAAGAAAGACGAGATAATGCTGATAGATGCCCGTACGCCCGAGGAATTCTCGTTCGGAACGATTCCGGGAGCTGTCAATATTCCGCTGGACGGGATGCGCGACCATTTGTCGGAAATTCCGGCGGATAAGCCCGTTGTACTCTTCTGCGCCGTAGGTTTGCGCGGATATCTGGCGCAACGTATCCTGATAGGGCGCGGCTATCGTAACACATTCAACTTGATAGGCGGATATAAGACCTATTCTACGGCAGTGGCGCCCGTTCCTGCTCCTACGGCACCATCGCCGGCGCAGCCTGCTGCATCCGCTCCGTCAGAATCGGCGCAGGGCGGTTCTGCCAAAGAACCTTTGAGGGTTAATGCCTGCGGCCTGCAATGTCCCGGCCCTATCATGCAGGTAAAGAAAGCCATGGACAGCATTGCTCCGGGCGAGCGGGTGGAAATTGTGGCGACCGATGCGGGTTTCGCACGTGACGCTTCTGCCTGGTGCGCCACTACGGGCAACAAACTGATAGAGAAAAAAGAAGAAAAAGGACGTTACACGGTGTTGCTTGAAAAGGGCGATGAGGCCTGTGCCTGTCCGTCATCTCTTCCGGCAGCAGGCGGACGGGGAAAAACTTTAATTCTTTTTAGCGATGATTTAGATAAGGCTTTAGCTACCTTTGTACTCGCTAACGGCGCAGCGGCCACCGGACAGAAAGTGTCGATATTCTTCACCTTCTGGGGATTGAATGTCTTGAAGAAGATGCAGAAACCCCGGACGGAGAAAGATATTTTCGGAAAGATGTTCGGCATGATGCTCCCGTCCAACTCATTGAAACTGAAACTGTCCAAGATGAATATGATGGGAATGGGCAGCCGGATGATGCGCTTCCTGATGAAACGGAAAGGGATAGATTCGTTGGAATCGTTGCGTTCTCAGGCGTTGGCGCAGGGCGTTGAATTTATAGCTTGTCAGATGTCTATGGATATGATGGGTATCCGGCGCGAAGAATTGCTGGACGAAGTTACCATAGGCGGTGTAGCTACCTATATGGAGCGTGCGGACAAGGCGAATGTGAATCTATTTATATAAACAGGAGTAATGGAAACTTTATGTAGAATCCGCGATATTTACCGGGCGATAGCCGAGTTTGAAGTAAAATTCATGCAGGAGTTTGATTTGTCGTTGAATGAGGGTATGCTGTTGTGTACCCTGCTCAACACCCCCAAACTCACTTCCAGCGAGATAGCGGAAGCGCTCGGACTGTCAGCCTCCAATGCTTCCAAGATAATCCGTTCGGTAGAGGAGAAGAAGCTGATAACCCGCCTGGTGGGAAAAGCGGATAAGCGTCAGATGCACTTCGCGTTGACGCCGGAAGGGAAGAACCGTATTACGGTTATAAAGAACAGTACTCCCGAAATTCCGGCTCTGTTGCAGGAGATTGTTTAAGAGGGGCTGTATCTGTGCCGGGATACCGTCTGCGGTGTCTGTGTCCGGAGACAGGTTCAGGGAGAGGCTTTCTCGCGATTATTCGTGATGATACGGTCCGCCGTTCAGTATCGTCATGGCACGGTAAAGCTGCTCCACGAAGATAAGCCTTATCATCTGATGCGAAAAGGTCATGCGCGAAAGAGACAGTTTCTCGTGTGCCGCCGCATAAACTTTGGGGGAGAAACCGTAAGGTCCGCCGATAATAAAAACCAGCCGTTTGTTTACGGTATTCATCTTGCGCTTCATATAGTCCGCGAACTCTATGGAGCGCATTTCTTTTCCCCCCTCGTCCAGCAGCACCACTACATCACCCGGTTGGAGAGCTTTCAGGATGAGCTCGCCCTCTTTCTCTTTTTGTACGTCCATGGAAAGGCTTTTGGTATTTTTCAACTCCGGGATGACTTCCATATCAAATGAGAGATAGCGCCGTGTGCGCTGTATGTAGTCATTGATAGCTGTGATAAAGTGCTGTTCTACGGTTCGTCCTACGACGAGCAAAGTCGTTTTCATGTGAATTACTGATTTTCGTGCAAAAATAATCCTTTCTCGTGAGAATGCCGCTTTTCTCTGTGTATTATTTATTTCATCCCATGGGACGGAATAATCCGTCTCACGAGACAAATAAATTCATCCCGTGAGATGAAACAATCCGTCTTGCGGGACGGATAATTCCATCCCGCAGGACGAATTATTCCTTCCATGATGGCTGTACTTATGGAAGGTTAATAAAATAAAATCGGCCTTTTTTCTTGTTATTTACAAGATTTGCTTACCTTTGCCTATCATTAATACTTGTGAAAATGAATAAACGAGTAGTAATATTATGGCTCTGTCTCTTTGTCCGGGCGGTTTCGCTTATGGCGCAAGATGTGCCGGCAGGAGTGGTCACGGCCTTTAAGAAGGGAGATTCTCAGGAGCTGAACGGGCATCTGAGTGATAAAGTAGAGCTGATTCTGGAGAATCGTTCAATTAATGTCGACCGCCGGACGGCAGAGGGAAAGATGGCCGCTTTCTTTTCCGGCAATCAGGTGAGCGGTTTTACGGTGAACCATCAGGGAAAACGCAATGAATCGGGCTTCATAGTCGGTACGTTGGCAACCGTAAACGGAAACTTCCGGGTGAATTGTTTCTTTAGAAAAGTGGCGGACAAATACGTGATACATCAAATAAGAATAGATAAAACAAATGAATAAGGAAGAAGAATTGATTGACAGGCTGATAGACCTGGCCTTTGCCGAGGATATAGGCGATGGTGACCACACCACCCTTTCGTGCATCCCTGCCACGGCAATGGGCAAATCCAAACTTTTGATTAAAGAAACCGGTATTCTTGCCGGCATTGAAGTAGCCAAAGAAGTGTTCCGCCGTTTCGACCCTGAGATGAAAGTGGAAGTATTCATCAACGACGGTGCGGAAGTGAAGCCGGGTGACGTAGCCATGATCGTGGAAGGCAGGATACAATCTCTGTTGCAGACCGAGCGTCTGATGCTCAACATTATGCAGCGTATGAGCGGTATCGCCACCATGACACATCGGTATGCCGGGAAGTTGAAAGGAACGAATACCCGTGTGCTCGATACCCGCAAGACAACTCCGGGCATGCGTATTCTGGAGAAGATGGCTGTAAAGATAGGCGGCGGCGTAAACCACCGTATCGGCTTGTTCGATATGATTCTGCTGAAAGACAATCATGTGGATTTTGCCGGCGGTATCGACAAAGCCATTACCCGCGCCAAAGAATATTGCAAGGAGAAAGGCAAAGACCTCAAGATAGAGATTGAAGTGCGCAACTTCGACGAACTGCAACAGGTACTCGATTTGGGCGGTGTAGACCGTATCATGTTCGATAACTTTACACCTGAAATGACCAGAAAAGCCGTGGAAATGGTAGCGGGACGTTACGAAACGGAATCTTCCGGCGGCATTACTTTCGATACACTGCGCGACTATGCCGAATGTGGAGTAGACTTTATTTCGGTGGGTGCTTTGACGCATTCCGTAAAAGGACTGGACATGAGCTTTAAAGCTTGCTGATAAAGCGCCTGCATTGATAACCTGAATAAAAGTAAGACCTTCTGTAAGGATTGCATCGTGTAAGCAAGCTTATGGAAGGTCTTCTGTTTTAATCCTGCGATTCTTTAACTTCTTTTTAGAGATTCTGTTGCAGCATTCTTCCGGATGCTGCGTCTAACTGACAAACGACGCGAAGAGGCGTCCGTAAAACGAGCACTGACATTGGAAAATGAGATAGAACTGATAGAGGGCTGCCGGGCAGGAAAGGATTCCGCCCGAAAGGAACTTTACACTCTCTATTCCAAACAGATGTTGGCGGTGTGCTACCGTTATACGGGCGATATGGATGCGGCGCACGATGTTTTGCATGACGGCTTTATCAAAATCTTCACCCGTTTCACGTTTCGTGGCGAATGTGCGTTGAGCACATGGGTGACGAGGGTCATGGTGACGCAGGCCATCGACTATCTGCGGCGGAAGCACCGTTTCAGCCAACTGGTGGTAAACGAAGAACAGCTTCCCGATGTGCAGGACGAAGCAAGTGTTGCCGAAAGCGGGAGCCACTTGTCGGAAGAAGTGCTGATGGCATTTGTGGCGGAGCTTCCCGACGGATGCCGTACCGTGTTCAACTTGTACGTCTTCGAGGAAAAGTCGCACAAGGAAATAGCGGAGCTGCTCCATATCAAGGAGCATTCGTCTACCTCGCAATTGCATCGTGCCAAGTGTATGTTAGCGAAAAGAATTAAAGAATATACCGAATATGAGAGAAAAAGATGAAATAACCGGATTGTTCCGCAGCCGTCTGGCCGGCACAGAGATGACGGTACGCGAAGGCTTCTGGGAGAAGTTGCGGGAAGACGTGGCGTCTTCCGCCTCGGAAGACCGGAAGAGGGCTGCGTTTCTTTCTCCGAAATATTATCGGGTGGCGGCTGCCGCATCCGTTATATTTGTGTTGGGAGCCGCATCGGCCGCTTTCTGGTACTTCTCTCCGAAAGAGGAAATAAAGGAAGCCTTTACGCAAGTGGCTGTTTTGACACCGGAAGGCAGTCTGAACGGTGATGTGGTGCAGGAGTCTTTCCCGTCCATCCGTCCGGCAACCCCGACGGCGCAGCATCCCGGCATGAAGCGACCCGCAAGCGGAACTCCCGCAGGCCTGACTGACCAGGCGGAAGATGAGGGCGAATCCGTTTCCGTCCGGCTTTCCATTACTATCAGGCAGCGGGTACAGGCCGGTGGCGGTTACTTCGACAACAATACCGTTTCACAGGCCGGTAGTCCTTATCAGAACGCCACCGCTCAGGCAGACGTTGCTTCGGATGCCTTTTCCGCTGTTCCCGCGGAAGAAGAACAGGAATCCGCTCCTGTAAAATATCGGAAATCGCGTAAGTGGGCGTTGAAAGCGGCCCTCGGCACCTCGCTCCCTGAAGGCGACTGCAATATGCCGCTGACGGCGGGAGTTACAGTGGAACGCAGTCTGAACAATTGGCTCGCTTTGGAAACGGGTATCCGGTACAATCGTTTGCCCGCCGACCGTACGCTGCACACTTTGGCCATTCCCGTAAAATTGAATATGACGCTGGCAAGTACTCCGAAAGTCGATTTATATGCCACCGTAGGCGGAGCCGCCGAAAAATGTATTGCCGGCGCTTCGGATAACGGCTTTCATGCGGAGCCCGTTCAACTGTCGGTAGCGGCAGGAGTAGGGGTGCGTTACAAATTGAACGACCGCTTTGCTTTGTTTGCCGAGCCTTCGGTTTCCCATCATTTCGATACGGATTCCGAAACCGGAACTTTGCGAACGGAACGCCCCACGAACCTGAACCTTCTGTGCGGAGTGCGTATGACTTATTAACCTTAAAGACAGTACAACAAAATGAATACTCTTTGTAAAATATATAGATACGGATACGTAATGCTCGCGATGGTATGCTGCCTTGCGCTTGTATCTTGCGGAGAAGAATCGCTGGATTATAATCATCCGGATGTGGATTTGTTTGTGAAGCAACTGAAGGCGGGAAAATACTCGGCTCAAAGCCCTGAGGGGCTGAGCAATGTGCCCAAGTTCGCCAAAGAAGATATTGAAGAGCTCTTGAAGTATGCCGAGGATTTAACGGTGATACCTTCTTTCCCGCTGGCTCCCGTATCTTATTCGGCAGGCGGGAAATTGCGGTTGGGCGAGTGCATTCTGTGGACGGTGGAAACGATTCGCCTGGGACATAACGCCTCGATGGGATGCAAAATGGTGCATGTGGATGCCGAAAACTATGAGGGCATCTACTTCCTGACCGATGAAGAGGTGCTCGATGCGGCCGCCCGTTATCGCCGTTGGTGGGAAGGCCGGAAATATCCGCGTACCATGTGGACCATCGACCCTTGCTATGACGAACCGCTTTGCGGAAGCGGCTATATGTGGTGGTGAGATAAGGTATAAAGTATAAGGTATAAAAATTAATCGGGTGAAGTATTCTATTCTCTTTTTAGGGCTGCTTTGTGCGGTAGCCTTCCCCCTTTACGCTCAAGAGTGGACACCGCAAGACTCTTTGCGTTTGCACCGGTTGCTGAATGGCGGGGGAGAGGTGAAGCTGAATCCGGACGTGTTGAAAGAGATGGGCGCCGATGCTCCTTCGGGTTCTCCGAAAGCCGATGTGCATAAAACATGGCTGGACTTTAATACCGCCTTACCCGTAATGCCTCGGATGCCGGAGAAAAAGGTGGTGCTTACCCTACGGCCTTATACCGCGAATACCAAATACAACTGGGACCCCATCTATCAGAAAAAAATTACAGTGAATAAGAATACATGGCGGGGCGATCCGTTCTACGAACTGACCACGCGTTTCATCTATTCCGATTGGGCTAAAACTCCCATGGATGCCGGGCCTCGCGAAAGTATCGAACAAATAGAAGCTACGGGCTTGCGCTATATGGTGACCGAACGTGCCAACAATATGGCGGTAGGAAGCTGGCGGGGCACCGGCAGCAGCGGATTTACAGGCGATTTTATGCGTCCT
>UMGB01067154.1_pt1 | contig 9998 bp, 6 predicted proteins | sample 1965161 | NCBI WGS metagenome assembly UMGB01 (sample SAMEA4836060, study PRJEB28245) | human gut metagenome | biome: gut microbiome; material: fecal sample | place: Denmark | collected 2008
TGAAAGAATCCGAACGAAAGTGGGAAGAAGGGCTTATCTCTGTCTTTCAGTTAATGGAAGCCCGTAATCGTTTTATTTCCGCCAAAGCAGAACTGGTTCGTGTGCGCTTGCAGGTAGAAATGATGATGAAACTGGAGAAATATTACCGGGAGGGAACTTTCTTATAAAGGCAGAGTTTATATATTTTGAATAACAAAGTTGATACATCTTTAATAACTAATTTATAATAACCCTATTTTTGATTGATTCCTTATGGATACACCTATTGAACGTAAACCCGGCATTACCCGTAAACATCTATATGTAATAGGTGGTATAGCCTTTGTTATTGCCGTTGTTTTATATTTCATATTCAGAGACACTACCTCTTCCATGACTGTGGAGAAAGAACGTCTGACGATTGCTACCGTTAACCGTGGTGAGTTTAATGACTATATTCGTGTCATTGGTCAGGTAATGCCTAATCGTATTATTTATATGGATGCCGTGGAAGGTGGACGTGTGGAAGAACGTCTAAAAGAAGAAGGTGCTATGGTGAAGGCAGGCGACGTGATTTTGCGTCTCAGTAATCCGTTACTAAATATTGGTATTATGCAGAGCGAAGCGGATCTGGCTTATCAGGAGAATGAACTTCGTAATACCCGTATTAGCATGGAGCAGGAACGCTTGCGTTTAAAACAAGAGCGTATCGGGCTAAATAAAGATCGGCTGGTGAAACAGCGCCGTTATGAGCAATACAGTCGCCTGATAAAAGAGCAACTTATTGCAGAAGAAGATTATCGACTTGCCAAAGAGGAGTATGATGCGGCTAAAGAACAGTTGGATGTCATTGACGAGCGTATTCGTCAGGATAATATTTTCCGTGAAAGTCAGGTAAACAGCTTGGACGAGAACATACGTAATATGAAACAGAGTCTCGCGCTGGTACGCGAACGAATTGAGAACCTGAAGGTGAAAGCTCCTATTGACGGGCAGGTAGGTAATCTTGATGCACAGATAGGACAATCAATAGCTGCGGGCGAGCACATTGGTCAGATCATCACTTCTGACCTGAAAGTACAAGCGCAGATTGACGAACATTACGTGGAGCGTGTTGTACCCGGATTGCCGGCTGACTTTACCCGTGATGGTGTCAGTTATAAACTGGAGGTGACGAAGCCGTATCCGGAAGTAAAAGAAGGGCAGTTTCGTACCGATTTGCAGTTTACAGCCGGACGACCGGAGAATATACGTGCAGGGCAGACCTATCATATCAATCTACAATTGGGCGACCCTGCACAGGCTATTTTGGTGCCGCGTGGCGGATTTTTCCAAATAAGCGGTGGACGATGGATGTATGTTGTGGATGAAAGTGGTAAATTTGCTATTCGTCAGCCTATCCGCATCGGACGACAAAATCCGCAGTACTATGAGGTTACCGAAGGATTAAAACCTGGTGATCGGGTGATTGTATCCGGATATGAACTGTTTGGCGATAACGAGAAACTGATACTGAAATAAGTCTATGATATGATAAATTACTTTTCACAAGTGATACGTAGTCAGCGGGTTAAAAAATCTCTGACACTGATAAATATAACGGGATTGTCTGTTTGTATTGCAACAGCATTGCTTATCATACTTTACGTATGGTCGGAGTTAAGCTACGATTCATTCCACAATACCGAACGTGTATATCGTGTTGAAAGCCGGTTGTATGAAGGCAAGACGCTGACAGATAACTGGGCGACTACAGCTTACGGCCATGCACCTGCAATGGCTCGTGAAATTGCAGGCATTGAGAAGTATGTCCGTGTAACAGCACAAGACCGCGAACAAGTGGTGAATTACTTCGACAGGAGATTTGCCGAAGCACATTATTGCTACACCGAACCTGCTTTTTTTGAGATATTTAATTTCCCGATAATTAGAGGAGATAAGACTGGGCAACTGGTGCGTCCTAATACGGTGGTACTGACCGAAAGTGCGGCAAATCGTTATTTTGATGAAGAAGACCCGATAGGGAAGGTGCTGACTTTCAGTACGCCTTCATCGCAGCAAAACTTTGAAGTTACCGGCGTGATAGCAGATATGCCTGTTCGTTCCCATCTGCAATATGATTTTCTACTTTCATATAGTACGATTCCCAAAGAGCGACAGGACATTTGGTACATTCACGGAGTTTATACCTATGTCCGCCTGATGTCCGGAAAATGTCCGGAAGAGATTGAAGAGGCTTTTCTCAATATATCCGATAAGTACAAAACTGATGCCTTGAGACATAAGACTTGGGCGGTAGAACTGATACCGCTGAAAGACATTCATCTCACTCCACAAAAAGCTTATGAGAAAGAAGTGAAAGGGAGTCGGACTGCGGTTCTTATACTATTGGTGATGTCCGTTGCCCTGCTACTGATAGGTTGGGCTAATGCCTTGAATCTGACCGTGGCGCGTTTCTTGGAACGCGGACGTGAGTTCGGGTTGCGTAAGGCTTTTGGTGCTTCGCGCCGTCAGATTATTATCCAGGGACTTCTTGAATCAGGTTTCATGAATCTGTTGGCTACGCTGATAGCTCTTGGTTGGCTGGAACTCCTTTTACCCCTTGTTTATCGCTGGGCAGGGCAAAGCTTTGGGGCGGATATACTTATGTTGCCTGCTTTTTGGGGAATTGTAACCGGAGTGGTTGTTATTGGAACGTTTGTTGTAGGCTTCTATCCTTCTTGGCTGATGGTTACTATACGTCCGTCGGAAATTATGAGGGGGAAACTGTTACACGGTAAACGTGGTAACCGGATAAGGAAAGTGCTGATTGTGGTTCAGTTTCTCGCTTCTTTTGTTCTGATTACTGGCACGTTCACAGTGATTCGGCAAGTGTGTTATATGCAAAGTGAGGCTTCCGTCGATTCTCATTCACGTATGTTAGTCATTAAGTACCCCTCTTTCACCGAGGGATTGGCACTACGTCTGGAAAGTTTCACCAAGCGTCTGAAGCAACGGGCAGATGTAAGCCACGTAACCGTTTCAGGAGCTGTTCCCGGGGTGGAGGTAGCCAATTATTTTACCAATCGTCCTTATGGAAGTGACCCTTCGCAAGTGAAACTGATGCAGATGTTTGCCGTAGATTATGATTATCTATCTGCCTATATGCCCGCTATGATTTGTGGGCGGTACTTCTCTGAGGACTTTGGCGGTGACTTCAACCGGATAGTGCTCAACGAGGAAGCAGTCAGGTTATTAGGTTATGAGTCGCCCGAAGCCGCATTGGGACAGCAGGTTAAAATGGAGGTGGTAGGCGAACCGCTCGAAATTATCGGAGTGGTGAAAAACTATCACCAGCAATCGCTTTCCGTGGCTTACAAACCTATTATCTTCTTTATGAAAGAGCGAGTACCATTTATTGCAACACCTTATATTTCAGTCCGCTTGACAGGCGAAGGAGAAGATAGTGCTTTGACGGAGATCGAGCAGATGTATCATGAATATTTTCCGACTTCTTTATTTTCTTATTTCTTTTTGAGTGATTTGAATACTTTCCTTTATAAATCAGACCGTAATTTCGGTTGGATATTTGCCAGTGCTTCTTTAATTGCCATATTTGTGGCATGTCTCGGTTTGTGGATTGTAACATTGTTTTCAACCTTATCGCGCTTGAAAGAAGTGGGTATCCGCAAGGTGCTCGGTGCAAATAAAAGCAGCCTGTTTTTTATCTTGACCAAGGAGCTGATGTTGCTCACTATATTGGCATCTGCAATCGGTATACCCGTATCAGCAGTGTTAATGAATGGCTGGTTGGAGACGTATGCTTTCCATATTTCGCTACCTTGGTGGATATATGCAGTCGTTTTTGCGCTGTTGATGCTGATTGCGTTCCTTACTGTTTTTCAACAAGTGTGGCGCATTATCTGCTTGAAACCGATGAGTATTTTAAAATATGAATAACTAATAAATATTGAACTGATTATGATTAAGACTGAAAAACTGACAAAACTCTTCGCAACCGAAGAAGTGCAGACAAAGGCATTGAACGAAGTCACTTTACAAGTGGAACAAGGGGAGTTTGTTGCTATAATGGGTCCTTCGGGATGCGGTAAGTCAACACTGCTGAATATTTTGGGTACACTCGATTCTCCAACTTCCGGCTCTTATTTCTTTGAAGGAAAACAGGTGGATAAAATGAATGAGAACCAATTGACTGCCCTCAGGAAAGGTAATCTCGGCTTTATCTTTCAGAGTTTCAACTTGATTGACGAGCTGACCGTATGTGAGAATGTAGAATTACCCCTTATCTATATAGGCGTCAAAGCCAATGAACGTAAAGAAAGAGTAAAGAAAGTACTCGAGAAAGTAAACCTGCTGCATCGTGCCAACCATTATCCACAGCAATTGTCCGGTGGACAGCAACAGCGCGTAGCTATTGCTCGTGCCGTAGTGACGGACTGTAAATTGCTTCTCGCTGACGAACCTACCGGAAATTTGGATTCGGTGAACGGTATAGAAGTAATGGAACTATTGAGTGAACTGAATGCTCAGGGAACTACTATCATCATCGTTACCCACTCTCAACGGGATGCAATGTACGCACACCGCGTCATTCAATTATTAGACGGACAAATCGTAGCCGAAAACGTCAACCGCCCGCTGGGAAAAAATATGTCAGCTAAAAATGAAACTGTATGATAGGAAATTACTGGAATAGTGCTTGGCGGAATCTGATGAAACGGAAAAGGTTCAGTTTCATTAATATATTCGGACTGGCGATTGGTATGGCATCGGCACTGCTGATTCTTACCTACGTGACTTTTGAATTCAGCTTTGATAAAATGCACACAAAGTATGACCATATCTACCGTGTGCAAAGTACGTTTCACGAAGGGGAAGTGCTGACCGACTACTGGGCAAGCAGCTCCTTCGGATATGGTTCGGCAATGAAAGAGAACCTTGCCGGAATAGAGGATTATACCCGAATCGGCTCCCTACTCCAGCCGGAACAAATAGTGAAATACGGTGAACTGACCTTGCGGGAGAATCAGATAGCGTATGCCGAACCCAGCTTTTTTCGCCTTTTTGATTTCGAACTTTTGAAAGGCGATAAGAAAACCTGTCTCTCCATGCCGGGGCAAGTGGTAATCACCGAACGCATTGCCAGTAAATATTTCAAGGACGAAGACCCTATCGGGAAGATATTCATCTTTACCGGCGCATACGACAAGATATCGTGTGAAGTGACCGGAGTGATGAAAGAAATGCCTTCCAACTCGCATATACATTATAGTTTTCTGATTTCGTATAAATCTCTGCCTAAATATATGCAGGAATATTGGTACAAACACGAGGCTTATACCTACGTCCTGCTTGACTCTCCCGAAAGGAAAGCGGAAATAGAGAGAGAATTTCCTGTAATGGCGGAAAAGTACAAGACGGATGAAGCCTTGAAAAACAAGACATGGGGAGTCTCTTTAATCCCTCTGGCAGATATACACCTCACTCCGCAGGTAGGATACGAAGCGGAGACGAAAGGAAACCGTTCTTCTATGATTGCCTTGATTTTTGCTGCTATTGCTATTTTGGCTATTGCCTGGATAAATTATATAAACCTCACCGTAGCCCGTTCAATGGAGCGTGCCAAAGAAGTAGGAGTTAGGCGGGTAGTGGGAGCTTTCCGCAAGCAGTTGATTCATCAATTTTTGTTTGAAGCATTAGTGATGAACCTGATAGCTTTTGTACTCGCCGTTGGCTTGATAGAATTGGTTCTTCCGTACTTTAATCAATTGGTAGGCCGTACCGTTACCTTCTCCGTTTGGCTGATAGATTATTGGTGGATTTTATTGATTCTTGTTTTTATCGTCGGGATATTCCTTTCTGGATATTATCCGGCATTGGCTTTGCTGAATCGGAAACCAATAATGTTGTTGAAGGGGAAATTCTTGCATAGTAAATCCGGAGAACGGACACGGAAAGTTTTGGTTATCATTCAATATATGGCTTCAATGATATTGTTGTGCGGCACATTGATTGTCTTTGCACAGTTGAGTTTTATGCGCAGCCAGTCTTTGGGAGTTAAGACCAATCAGACATTGGTGGTCAAATTTCCTGGGCATACCGAGGGACTGAATACGAAACTGGAAGCTATGAAAAAAACGATAGCACGTCTTCCGTTGGTATATCAAGTCACTTTCTCCGGCGCTGTGCCGGGCGAGGAAGTAGCGACTTTCCTTTCCAATCGCCGTACCAATGATGCTCTGAAGCAGAATCGCCTGTATGAGATGCTTGCCTGCGACCCCGATTATGTGGATGCCTATGGATTGCAAGTTGTGGCCGGAAGAAATTTCTCGGAAGACTATGGAGATGATGTAGACAAACTGGTGATTAACGAAACGGCTGTGCGTAACCTGGGCTTTACATCTAATGATGAGGCTATAGGGGAGTTGGTGAACGTTGAATGTACTGATGCCCCGATGCAGATTATCGGAGTAGTGAAAGATTATCACCAACAGGCATTGAACAAGAATTATACACCTATCATGTTGATTCATAAAGATAAGATTGCCTGGTTACCACAACGTTATATCTCTATCGTAATGACTTCCGGCGATCCTCGTGAATTGGTATCACAGGTGCATGAGATTTGGAATCAATATTTTGCGGATTCCAGTTTCGATTACTTTTTCCTCGACCAATTCTTCGACCACCAGTATCGTCAGGATGAGGTGTTTGGTGTAATGATTGGCGCTTTTACCGGTTTGGCTATTTTCATTTCCTGTTTGGGACTTTGGGTACTGGTCATGTTTTCATGTTCCACACGTACCAAAGAAATGGGGATACGTAAAGTTCTTGGGGCTTCCCGTTGGACACTCTTCTATCAGTTGGTTAAGGGATTCTTTCTGTTAATTCTGATAGCAGTTGTTATTGCTTTGCCACTAGCTTGGTTTAGTATGAATGCCTGGTTGAGCCATTATGCTTTCCGCACAGATTTGAAAGCATGGTTCTTTATTATGCCTGTATTGCTAATGTTGTTTATCTCATTTATAACAGTAGCTTTCCAGACCATAAAGATAATAATGAGCAAACCTGCCCGCTCTTTACGATATGAATAATCTCTGAATCACTCAATAGGATATTCGTTAATATCCAATTTGATTTATGTTAAATGTTAACGAAACTATTACTTTTATTAAACCATGTTATAAGATGCGTTGCTTTACTCCGAAAATTTGGAGATATGCTGAAAGTCCGTATCTTTGCAATGTGTTTTTCATAGTATTAGATTTAAGGTTAACAAAAAGATTGGCTGTCTGGGATAGATAGCCTTTTTTTATGCTTTTTAGTTTCCTTCTATTTTTCACAAGTATATCTAATTTCCTAATTCTTTTTCGTTTGTGTTCTAAAGTATGTTTTTCAACACATATGCTTATTTTTCTATTGTTTTCTTCTTGCATTCTAAAAAAAATCTCTTAATATTGCATTTGTATTATTTGTCGGACAAATAATACAAATAATAAAAATCTAATGATATGAAGATAGAAATCAATCAAACAACGTTAATTGATCAGGTAGAAGACAGCCTGCTTACCTATTTCAAAAAGAATGATTTAGGACGCGGGGATTCTATTCCTAATGAGAATAGTCTGGCTGCAGAACTGGGAGTTGCAAGGAGTGTTGTCAGAGAGGCACTGAGCCGTCTGAAGATGATGGGGTTGATTCACGCACGTCCTCGTAAGGGGATGGTTCTGACAGAGCCTTCCATTTTGGGAGGAATGAAAAGAGTGATAGATCCTCGTGTTTTAAGTGAAGAAACAATTTTGGATTTGTTGGATTTCAGAATTGCACTTGAAATAGGAATATCAACTGATATTTTCCGTAAGATAACTCCTAAAGATATTGAGGAACTGAGCGAAATCGTAAAAATGGGAATCGTTTTTGAAAATAACGAATACGCGTTAATTAGTGAATCAGCTTTTCATACGAAACTATATAAAATAACCGGGAATAAAATCATATCTGAATTTCAGGAAATCATTCATCCTATACTTGTCTATGTGAAAGAGAAATTCAAGGATTATTTGAAACCTATAAATATAGAAATGAGCAAAAGCGGTCGGATAGCTACTCATGCTGATTTGCTGGACTTTATCAAGAAAGGGGACGAGAAGGGTTACCGGGATGCTATCGAAAGACATTTTGAGGTCTATAAAATTTTCAAGGTAAACCGAAGTCAGGAATTGATGGCTGAGAAGGCAGAAAGTGAAAAGGTAGAAGGTATATGAAAAGGCGGCATCTGATAATTTTATGTTTATCCTTAATTTTATTGCTAATGAATACATCTTGTTTTAGAAAAGAAGAAAAGAGGATAGAGGCACAATGGGAAAATACATTGTTGCTTCCGGGATGTGCCGGCATGCCGGAGAACGTCGGATTAGCAGGTGCATATTCCGGGATAGTGGAAGGCAAGTTGCTTGTGTTGGGTGGAGCTAACTTTCCTGATAAGTATCCTTGGGAGGGAGGTCTTAAGACTTGGTGGGCTACTTTATATAGCTACGACTTGGATACAGAGGAATGGACTGTATATGATGATTTCCTTGACCGTCCGCTTGCTTATGGGGTTTCAATAAGTTTGCCGGAAGGTTTATTGTGTATCGGTGGATGTGACCATGCGCGGTGTAGCGATAAAGTATTTCTGATAAAAAAAGAAATAGATTCATTTGTGATAGATTCTGTCAGTTATCCTTCTTTACCGGTTCCATTGGCTAATGCAGCGGGGGCTATTTGTGATAATTGCATTTATATTGCTGGGGGGCAGGAGTCTATGGTAAATGAACGGTCAACTCATCATTTCTATATGCTTGATTTGCATCATAAGGAGCAAGGATGGCAGGTAATGCCGGGTTGGGATGGTCCTTCTCTTTCTTATGCGGTAGGCGTCGCTCAAAGAGGACGGTTTTACCTCTTTAGTGGAAGAAGCTATGCACCGGATGAGTTGATGACGGAATATACGGAAGGATATGTATTTGAACCGGGTACTGGGAAATGGAATAAAATGACCGGTTCTTTCCCGGTGATGGCGGGTACGGCCATACCTTATGGAGAAGACAAGATTTTGATACTGGGAGGAGTGGAGGAAATTTTGCCGACATCTCCCAAGCACCCGGGATTTAGCCGTAAACTTCGGGTGGTCAGTACGGACATGAATGCTTTGGTAGCTTTGTTCGATTGTTCATACCCTATTCCCGTTACAACGAATGCTGTTTCTATTGGAAATCAGGTATTTGTAGTAAGTGGCGAGATACAACCCGGCATACGGACACCGTTAATTTTGAAAGGAACTTTCCGAAAGTGAAATATAATAATCTAATTAAATGCATTATGAACAATTATGAAAGACTGGAAGGTATGGTTGCGGCCACCTTCACCCCAATGGATGAAAATGGGGACGTGAATTTATCTGTTATTGATAAATATGCTGATTGGATAGCATCAACTCCTGTAAAAGGGGTATTTGTGTGTGGTACGACTGGTGAATTTTCTTCGTTGACTATTGACGAGCGTAAGGCGGTTCTTGAAAAATGGGTAGCCTCTGCTGCTAAACGTTTTAAAGTGATTGCACATGTCGGTTCAAACTGTCAACGAGACGCAATGGAACTGGCAAGCCACGCGACACAAACTGGAGCTGATGCTATCGCTTCAATAGCACCATCTTTTTTCAAGCCGGGAACGGTAGATGAACTGGTCGATTTTTTTGCACCGATTTGCCGGGCCGCCAGTGAGTTGCCTTTCTATTATTATAATATGCCGTCAATCACAGGGGTTAACTTGCCGGTAGATAAATTTTTGATAGAAGGCAAGAAGAAAATACCAAATTTGGTAGGAACGAAGTTTACTCATAATAACCTGATGGAGATGGGGGCTTGTATCGATTTGGAGCAGCATAAGTTTGAAGTATTACATGGCTTTGACGAGATTCTGATTGCCGGTTTATCTATGGGAGCAGTGGCAGGTGTGGGAAGTACATATAATTATATCCC
>UMGB01029128.1_pt1 | contig 9948 bp, 9 predicted proteins | sample 1965161 | NCBI WGS metagenome assembly UMGB01 (sample SAMEA4836060, study PRJEB28245) | human gut metagenome | biome: gut microbiome; material: fecal sample | place: Denmark | collected 2008
CGCAAGATATAGAAGCAGATCATATTCATGTCGGGTAAGCCCCACTGTCTTATCTTCTCTGATTACACAACGCTGAAGCTGGTCTATTTCCAGACTTGGGAATCTCAACTTTTGAATGTTTACATTATCCATAAACTCTACTGTGTTTTCACAGACTAGAACCGATTTAATCTTATTCAGAATTTCTTCCTCGGAATCAGAAAACGTAAGAATCATTACTTTCCCATGGTATCACCTGCTTTTCAACCCTTCCTGATCTTTTTCAAATATCCGGAAATAGTTTATAAACATATCCCGAACGAGTTCACGTGATGTCATTTAATTTCTCTTTTATATAAAGAGGCACAATTACGCAATTTATCAGTAGCCCTCTTTTTTATCCGGATCATAAAATTTCTGCAGTAACAGCCGAAAGTTTCAATAGCTTTATCAGACGTTCGTAATACTATTTCTTCTTTAACCCATATCGACTATAACCTATATATATTAAAGGCAACAGTACAATAAATAATAAGATGTACAGAAACATCAATAACGAAATCTGACGAAATACAAACGAACCAATCTGAAAAAGAATCGGCGTCCTCACTGCATTAAAAATATTAGTCAATACAGTTGGCAGCAAATTGAAAAAAGCATCAAATGCCGGTAATACTCTTGCGATAAACGGCATCATACAAAGCAGGAAAAACGGGATACAAATCGCCAGATTCGGTGTATGCATCTTAACTGTCACCAGCATAGTCAACGCAGCACAAAACATTGTCACGATATACCCGCCCACAAGTATCAGCAAATAATATTCTCCATATGTCATAACATAAATACTGTATGGATCATCAATCTGATACGGCGTGAAAAATCCGCTTGTTCCCATTACTGCAAATGAGATAAGAGACAATACCCCCACTCCGATCCAATAGGTAACCGTTGACACAAGTATTCCCGCAAAAATCTTGTTTTTTATTGCCTTCGTTCTTCCATATTTAGTGGCAAAAAAAACATCCTCTGTTCCCGGGCGGAACTCTCCGGAAAATATACCAGCTACCAAAAAACCTATGATCACTGCCATTAACAGTACATAAGTTTGTGCGTACATTGTCATCGTAGTCCAGGAATCTTTTGCTTCGAACATAAAAGGTATTTCTATCTTTTTATAAACGCTTTCCAGATAACTTCTCTTTTCAGGTGTAGTACCATACTCTTCCACTATTTTCTTCATATTGTCCTGATAGATTGTATAGATATTCTGTAGCTGTTCATCTGAAAGCTGATATACTACACTTTCATTCCATTCTGAATCTGGAGTCATTATGCCAATTACAAAACTATAAATATCATAATATGACTGTACTGTTTTTCCATATTCTGTATTTGGTATTTCATCCGGATATTTGGCAGATATCGTCTTGTAATCATTTATTACTTCGGAAATTTTCTCCGCTGTAAGTTCCCCTTTCCATTGATTGATATTTTCAGCCAGAAGCCGTCCCGATTCAATCCCAGTGTGATTTTGCCCCTCTTCATCCACATAGCGCATGGCGGTTCCCTCCTAAAGCCGCCGTGTCAGCGTGTAGTCGTCACTCCTTTGTCGAGGGCATAAGAAACGGCGGCCTTGATGTACTCAAAACCGCCGCAGTACCCGGAAAATCCATTTTGGGCGCACAAAGCTGCCTGCCCTGCAACGGTTTTTTTCTTTCCCCGTCTTGCGGGGCAGGATCGCTTGGCTTATTCGGTTTTAGTTTTGCTCTTGTTCGGCTGCCTCTTTCAGCCGATCAAAACTCTCATCGCTGATGATGTGTTCAATACGACAGGCATCGGCCTCCGCAGTTTGGGGTCAACGCCTGCGGCGATAAGCTGCTCGGTAAAGAAGCAGTGACGCTCGTAGATTTTTTTGGCCACCTCGCGGCCAACATCGGTCAGATGGAGAAAGTGATCTTCGTCCATCATAAGAAAGCCGCCATCCCGCAAGGTAGCCACTGCATGGCACACGCTGGGCTTTGACACCTCCATGTGCTGGGCTACATCTACGGAGCGTACCATACCGAGTTTCTTTTGGAGAACAAGGATGGTTTCCAGATAGTTCTCCCCGGACGCATAGAGTTTCATCTGAACCTCCTTATTTAGTCGTGAGATCGTAAACAGAGATTGATTCATTTGATATTTCCATTCGACGGGTACACAACAATCCCATTAACTCACGATCATGTGTCGCCACAAATACTATTCTATTGGAAGATAACTCTTTGATAAGTTCACAGACTTTGATCATGTTACCATAATCCAAGCCGCTAGTCGGCTCATCAAAAATCATAATATCTTTATTTGCAAGAGTTGCTACTGCCAGAGCAAGCCGCTGCTTTTGACCTCCAGAAAGTGTCATAGGATGTTTATCCTTGTAATCCAATAAGTCCAGTCGTCTTAGAATTTTCGTGATTTCCTGTTCATCGACAGTTTTATTGAGAAGAGAAAATTCTTCCCATACACTATCCGAAAATAACTGATGGACAACATCCTGCATTGTCATGTAACACAGTTCTCGGCGCTTCTTATATGGATATGGCTTTCCATCAAACACAATTCTTCCTGCTTTTTCTTTCATAAGCCCACAAAGCACACGCAGGAAAGCGGACTTTCCACTTCCATTGCGTCCAGTAACTGCAATGATATCCCCGCGAGCCGCAGCAAAAGATGCGTTGCTGAAAATGGTTCTATTTTTATAGCTCACGGATAAATTATCAATCTCCAATATGCCTGAATTACACTTTGTAGGCACCTCATCTTTTTCGTTGTCCAAGGTAAAGCAGCGCAATCCAAGCCTAATACGTTCTGAATCCGCTAACGCACGAAATTCATCGCCTGTATATACTTTCTGAATAACGCCGTGTTCAATATAAACAGCCTTATCCACTAAATCCATGAGAAAATATAAGCGATGTTCTGAGATCACAATCGTTTTACCCATTTGCTTCAATTTGAGAAGAATTTCATGCAGCCGGTCAATTCCATCTTTATCAATATTTGCCGTTGGTTCATCAAGGACATAAATATCCGGATTTACGGCATAAATAGAAGCGAGAGCAAGTATCTGTTTTTCGCCACCAGAAAGGCCAAAAACACTTCGACCCAACAGATTTTCAATCTTAAGACCGTGAGCTACTTCTTGAACACGGGCATTTATTTTGTTTGGCTCTATTCCTAAATTTTCCATGCCAAAAACCAGTTCACTATCAGAGTCAAGATTAAAAAATTGAGTTTTAGGATTTTGAAAAACTGAGCCTACATTTTCTGATATTTCATAAACTGGTGTTTTGGCAATTTCTTTTTCTTTAACAACAACAGAGCCAGAATATTTTCCTTCTGTGAAATGCGGAATCAATCCGTTGATGCACTTGGTTGCAGTTGTCTTACCGCAGGCACTTCTTCCACAGAAAAGGACAAATTCCCCCTTTTTTATTTGCAGATCAAGGGAATTTAACTGTTCTTCACCTGTATTTCCATAGGAAAATGACAGGTTTTCAAATGTTATCATAAAATCCCCCCTTCTTAAAGCAACACAAAAGCAATAATAACAAGTACAATAGCGACAAAGCAGAGTACATAATCCTGTATATGGAACCGCATAGATACTGCACAGGTTTTAGGGCGTGGATTATCTATACCACGCGCAGTAATAGCCTGACTTAATTCATCTGCTGTTGTCGAGGCTGATAACATGAGCGGTACATAGATATACTCCAATTTTTGAAAAACACCATGTACATTTCTCAATTTCATCGCATCGCTGATGGCTTGTTGTTCTTCGTGTAAAGTAGGAAAATATCGTACCGTAATTGCAAGCGGGATAATAACTGCCTGTGGCAAGTGCCATTTTTGCATGGCGTGCATAAGCAAGCGTATCGGGGTTGTTTGAACCAATAAAGCCCCTAATGTTACACAGGGGAGCAGCTTCCGAAACGTAATAACTACGATATTTAGTGAAGTCATAATTATTTCCGGGCAAAACGGTAAAATCCAATATTTTATTGCAAGCAGTACAATATATGTAATGGTACTTTTCAGCGCCGTTTTATAAACTCCACAAAGCAATAAAAGGATTACCAATGCCGCAACAACCAGCATTTCTGCACATACATGGCTATTTGTAAAGACAAATATATTGATGCCGAGTAGCAGGAGTATCTTAGTCCTTGGGTCGAGGACTAAGATACCCTTTCTTATTGTACCCATTAAACGATGCCTGCCTTTTCAAAGTGCTTTTTCAACATCAAGCGTCCAACCAAAGTACCAATCAAACCGCCGACAAATGCAACTGCTAACATACCAATGAAAGAACCGGCAGAGATCATAGAATGTAACCCCTCTACATATTCAACGCCCATACCCATTTCTTCGATAGACTTCATGTAGGCATCTTGAAATAACCACATAGGCAGGGGAGAACCAATAAAACCAAAGGCGGTAAATCCGCCAGCCAGGGCAATGCCTTTGAATGATTTGTAACCCAATACCTTTCTTGCAGCTTCGCCCAGAATTCCGGCAACTGCAAAAGTGACGATGATAACCCAAGTGCATTCACCTGTTGCAAAATACAAAAGCCCAGTAATAATTGCAAGAATCAATGCTGCGCCTTGCTTCGGAACCTTGGTCATCAAAAGTGTAAAAAATGCTCCGCCGAAAAGCCCCGCAATACCGGGCCAGATCAACCATAGAATTGGTGCAATTCCAACGGGAATCATAACAATCATTGAGATCACCATATACAGTGCCGAAAAAATGCCGATGTTCACCAAGTCTTTGACTTTCAGTTTGTTGTTTTCCATAATGCTTACCTAAACCCTTTCTTATGTTGTTTATATTTTCCAAGAGGATGCCGTTTGCCGTATTTTTACAAACCTACGGTAAATGCCATCCTGTTGAAGCAATGTTTCATGTGTCCCCTGTTGGACAACATGCCCGTTATCCAGAACGATAATTTGGTCGGCATCCTTGATTGTGGAAAGCCGGTGGGCAATGATAATCAGCGTTTTGCCACATGTTAGTTCGTTGATAGCTGTCAATAATGCGTGCTGGTTTTCAGGATCAACACTGGATGTGGCCTCATCCAAAATGATAATAGGAGCATCCTTTAAGATTGCTCTAGCAATAGAAATACGTTGCTTTTCACCACCAGATAGTGTTGAACCACCTTCACCAATAATTGTCTGATATCCATTTGGTAATTTTTCGATAAATTCATGGCAGCATGCTCGACGTGCCGCTTCAACAACTTCTTCATGCGTGACAGTAGGTTTCCCAAATTTTATATTGTTTTCTATAGTATCGTGAAACAGGTACACCTTCTGAAACACGATGCTCATCAGTTTCATCAATTCCTCAAACTCTATTTCTTTGATATTTTTGCCACCAATCATAATTTCGCCTTGCTGCACATCCCAAAATCTTGTAATCAAATTACATAGAGTCGTTTTTCCAGAGCCAGACGGTCCTACAATAGCCGTTACTCGATGTTCTGGGATTTTTAATGTGACATTCTGAATGATGGGACGATTTTCATAGCCAAAGGATATATTATGAAGTTCAATATTATAATTCTGTATTTTATCTATGGTGTCATTACCTGACATCTCCGGAATTTCCAATACGGACTCAACTTGACTAAGAGCAGTATCTACAATTCGTAGCAGAGCAATATTAGAGGCAAGTCCATCCATCTGTGAGTAAACAAGAAAAGCCGCAAAAAGGAACATAACACAAATAGGAAATGTCATTTCTTGTCTTACATAGAGCAATGCGGCAATCAATACTACTCCACAGCTCGCCAGTCGAAATATGTATCTGTAAAAGCTGATTGGCCAGACCGCTGTATTTTCCAGACGAATGTCTGCTTCCTGTTTTTTATGGAATGCTTCTTTTACTCTGTTCAAACCATCCCGCCCTGTTCCAAAAAGGCGCATAACCATATTGCCCTGTATAAATTCCAACGTTTTCTCTGTCATTTCTTCCTGAGTCTGAAAACGTACTGGCATTACTTTTTTTGCGTTTTCTTGAACGACACGGAGCAAAAGAATTCCGATTCCAAGGCCCGCTAATGTAATAAGCCCTATTCTCCAGTTAAAAAGAAGCAATACTAAAGTACAAACCGCAGCATAAATCAGGCTGCCCAAAATGTTTTCTACAACAGACATTGCCGAGGATTCCAAAGCATTCATATCTGTAGTCATTGCCATCTGGATTTCACCGAGGTTCTTTTCGCTGAAATAACCCATCGGCACTCTCTTTAATTTTTCACCAGCCTCCAAACGCTTTTCGTAAAAGACATCGTAGCTGGAACCAGATATATGTTCAGTTATCTGATACTTACAAATAATCTTACCTGTAAGGCCCACAAGTAAAATCGCAGCAGCAACTCCAATTTTCTGTTGGGTAAGGGTATTGATAGAAAAAGAAATATAAAGTATGGCAAATAAGTCCATTGCGGAAAAGAAGGAGTGCAATAGGCTGATGATAATTCCTATTGTAACTTTGTGGCGATATTTGCCCGCCATAGTCAAAATTCGTTTCATGGTTTCAAGCATTGCACTCACCTCTTTTCCGCTCTGAAGTTAATATTGTCTCGTTCCACAGCCGCTTATAAAGAGCACAATTTTTTAATAATTCGCTTTGTGTTCCTTCAGCTACAATCTTTCCTTGATCTACAACAACAATCTTATCTGAATTTTCAATCGTTTCCAGACGATGGGCAACTACAATAAGAGTTTTGTCTTTTACCAACTCATTTATAGCTTCTTCAATATACACCTCATTTTCTGGGTCGGCATAGGCACTTGCCTCATCCAGAATTACAACATCTGCTGGCTTTAATATTGCGCGGGCTATCGTGATGCGTTGTCTTTCTCCGCCAGAGAGCTTTCCTCCTGCATCTCCGACCAAAGTATCGTATCCATATTCCATTTTGCGGATAAACTCATCACATCTGGCCGCTTTTGCTGCGGCAAGGACTTCCTCATCGGTAGCACAAGGGTTTCCCATTCGGATGTTTTCCTTGATACTAATATTGAAAAGGAAGTTATCCTGTGACACAAAACTAATATGTTTCATTAACTGGCTTGTTGGAATATTGCGAATATCTTGGCATCCATAAATGATATGACCGCTTGTTACATCCCAAAAGCCCGCCATCAATTTTGTTATGGTTGACTTACCTGAACCAGATGGCCCTACTATGGCCGTTTTTCCACCCGGCACAGGGGAAAAGGTTATATCATGCAGCACTTCTTTTTTATCATAACCGAATGAAACATGCTCAAAATGAAAGCCATCATCTGTTAGCAAAACTTCTTTTGATGGCCGAACCAGTTCTTGTTCATCAAGAAAATTTCCCACTTGCCGGATACTGGCATCAACAACAGCAAAATTATCAGCATAATATGTTGCTTGAATCAGTGGACCGGCAATTCCAAGGGATAAAATAAGGCATGTAATATAAATAGAAAAACTGATACTTCCTTGCATAAGAAGATACGCTCCAACGGGAATACCTCCCACAAGGGTAGCAGGAATTACCGTTAAACCAAGTGCTGAATATAGCCAGGTATTTTTCCACCAATCCAATGTCGTATCATGGTAATTCTTCACAGCATCAGAGAATTTTTGGAATGATTTCCCTGTTTGGCTGAAAGTCTTGATTACTTCAATTCCATTGACATACTCAACCAAAGAGCTGTCCATGTTGCCACTGGCTTCAATATATCTATCAGATCTATTTTTATAGTCTTTCATTTGTCCCATTAAGAGTAAAAAGCCAATAGGAATCACAATCATACAGGCCAGTGCCATACGCCAGTCCAAAATGAAAAGTAAAATAATAATACAAAGCGGTGTAAAAACATTTGCTGTAATCTCTGGCAACATGTGAGCTAAGGGCTGTTCCAATTTGTCAACAGTATCTACAACCATCGCTTTCAACTTACCTGATGGGGTATCAACCATAATTCCCATAGGAACACGCATCATTTTCTCAGCCAGTTTGCATCGAATATTGCCTAAGATATGATAAGCTGCCCTGTGAGCTTTCAAAGAGGAAACCGTATTAAACAACATTTTAAGAGTCTCGCCTAACACAGCAATTCCCGCATAGCAAACGATACGTTCTGCCGTTAAAGTGTTTTGGATCAATCCCGACAAAATTCCTGCGAGCGCAAAATAGGGTGCCATTCCACACAATACCCCAATTACAGCCAATAGAATAGCTACCAACATTTTGCCTTTACATCCGCTTGTAAAAGAATAAATCCAATACAAACTACCCTTTACTTTCACAGTCCATCCCTCCTATATAAGCTAATGATTTTGGTTAGCATTAACTAACCCATAAAACAGAAAAATTTTAGGACGATAACGCCCTAAAATTCAGTGCAGTCATTTATTATGTAATTTTCAAAAGCCAAGGACTTCTTGCATACCAGGGTAAAGCATTTTACCGATGAAGTCCAAATGCTTCAATGCCTGTTCTCTTGTATATTCATGTTTAATTGTTTCACAAAGAGCGGTGACAAATGTGGTACACAATATATGAAGTTCATTATCTGTTACTGTTTTATGGGGAAGTCCTCGCTTTTCAAGTACACCAAACAAATCAATAACTCCTTGCATTTCGATTTCCACAAGACGCTCCTGAAAAGATTCATAAGGTGTACCTTTTGAACAAACAAGTAATAATCGAAAAACATCATAATTGTCATACATGAAGTTAATAGATTCCCTGTTTTTTTTCGTTCTGAACTCGTTAAAATTTTTGAGGAAATCATCGTCACTAAGTCGAGAATATGTTTCTTCCATAGAAACATCGCACATCTTCAAAAAGTCACTCGTGACTGGTTCTACCATTGCAGTAAACATAGCCTCTTTGCTTGGAAAATGGCGATATATCCCCGCGGCGGTAATTCCTGCTCGTCTTGCGATATTTTGCATAGACGCTTTCTCATATCCATGCTCCAAAAATTCCTGCTTAATACATGGGAGCAATTTATTATGTGTATCTGTCTTATCTCTCGGCATATAAAAACCTTCCCGTAAGTTAATTTGATTAGCTTACGCCATTCACTATACCACATTGGAGATAAGAATGCAAGAGAGAAGTGTTAGTTTTGGCTCACCGTTTTTATGCCAATCTATAAACAAGAAGCAGCAGAATAATTTCTGCTGCTTCTTGTTTATAGAATTAATTCATCCAATATAATTTCCTCCGCTTGCGCCTTCAGCGTGTTCATCAGCCCCACCCAGCGCATAGGGTCACAGGCTTTCAGTTCTTCCGTGACACCCGCAGTCTCCATCATGTGAGGCAACATGGTGTCCACGCGCTCCTGTGCTGTCCGCTCAATCTCTAACAGGTGTGGATACAGCTTCTCGCTCATCAGCAGTTGGTTGTAGAGAATAGGACGGTGTTCCTTTAGGTAGGATTTTCGCATTCTGCCGTACTTGCCGATAGAAGTTTCCGGCTGTTCAGAAAGTTTTAGGTTGGGTATATCATAATCTCCACAACGAATGTAAGTCAACTTACTCATATTCATTCTCCTTTGCTTCGTGATGATTAGACTGCTGCGCTGGCTGCTATGCTGCCTTTGCGTGGTTCTTCTTTTGGTAGCTGCCCGATAGTAGAAAAAACACCTTTTTTCATATCCTCAGCCCGGATCATGGCTTTCTTAGCGTCCATTTCCGCTTTTTTCTTCGCCTTGATTTTGTCCTCATACCGTTTCTGTGCGCCGCTGGCTTTCCGCTTCAAATAATTCTGATGAAGCCTGTCCTTGCGTTCTTCTCTTTTCCGCAATTCTTCCTGTTCCTCTGGGGTTAAAGGAACCGGCTGTAAGGATGGTGGAATATAGCGTCCTAAAAAATTAAAGTAGATTTCAATTTCCTGCGTGGTATCCTGACTGCCTTTTCGGGCGC
>UMGB01041315.1_pt1 | contig 9923 bp, 10 predicted proteins | sample 1965161 | NCBI WGS metagenome assembly UMGB01 (sample SAMEA4836060, study PRJEB28245) | human gut metagenome | biome: gut microbiome; material: fecal sample | place: Denmark | collected 2008
AAAATCCTTGTAATTTTTTAATAAAATCTTTATTTTAAATATTATTGGTATTTTCTTTATCAACTAAAAATTTCTTATTATCTGAAAGCGAACAATGTTCTGCACCTGAATAAAGTATTTTTCTGTATATAGCTAACTCTTCATCTGTCATATTTCTTTGTTCTCCTACAGTGTTTGTAAGTATATCAATATAAGCTATCGACTTAGAATTTTCTTTTTTCATATCATTTCCTCTTCTTATATTTCAATTCTCGTATTTGCTTTTTCATTTTGTCTACATCTTGTTTCAATATCTCCACATTCTGTTTCATTAACATCATTTCTATATCTTGTTTCATAGTTTCTTTTCTATCTTCCCTACAAGGTTTATACCCATATTCGTTTTCCCAAATACGAGGGTCAATATTAGGCTCACAAGGGATTCCGTGCATCATCTTATAAACATCTTCTTTAATGCCCATTGTATACAATTCTCCTTTATAAATATCTATTTTTCATCTTTCTTATAAAGTTATTTTGAATATATTTCTTATAGGGTACTAGCAATTAATCTAGTACCCTAAAATTATTTCTGAACCAATGTCAGAAGTGGGTAAATACCAAACTCAGCATTGGCTGGTCTTGCGTGAATTGTTCTTTTATCAATATCATAATATCCGTAATAATTCATACCCGAATATGACGATAGCCACATTCCACCAGTAGTATCATAACCAAAGCCTGTTAAAGCTGTAGTAATTGGCTTATTTGCAAAGTATGGTAACTGTGACTCCATGCCTGAATTGTCATAACAACCCGATGTAACATAATGTCCGAAAATCTCAGGCTCACTCGGTAATCTAAGCGAATAAGATGTATAACTATCACTAGAGCCATAGTTTTCCGCACTTCTTCCACCACCATTGACATAAGTGTAACTTGTGGCTGATTTGTTAATTATAAATGGTAATGGGTCTGAAAACTCAGCAAGATTATTTCCAAAAATATTTTTAAAATGCGCAGTATAAACAGGCATAATCTTTTGCTGAATGAATGTTTGAGAGTATGCGTGAACATCACCTAAACCTGTAGCGTTATCAATGACATTTGTTCCTATTGGTGAGCCAAAAGGCATAAATGTATATGACCGTTTCCCACTTGAGGCTTTTGTAGTTCTAAGAAAATCCACAGCTACACATACAAAATAAGTATCATACTCTACCGTTTTTGTACTTTCTTCGCCATTAACGATACAAGGAACATTTTCAATAGTTCCTTTTAATTTCAGTTCTGTACCAAGACCTACTTCGTAAATATCACCACGATTTATTTGACCGAGAAGCCCATTTATAGCATCTGGATCATTGCAATTCCATGTGCCACCTACGGTATGAGCATTGCGATTTAATTTCTCCATGCGAACACAACTTCCACTCAGAATAGATATTTCATCTGTGTTTCTTTTAACCGAGGTAGTCAAATTTTCTATTTGGCTTGTAATATCTGCTGTACCGTCATTGTCCATAAGTTCCGTTTGGTTTGCTAGTGAACTAAGTTTGTTATCAGTTTTGTTATATATACTTACGCTCATTTAGTCTTTCTACCACCCTCGTTGTCCTCGCTTTTGTATGTTTGTCCCGTGATTGTTGTATACTCCGTTGATTATCGTCGATACTTAGTTAGAAAACAACATTTACCTGTCTGAGGTGCATCAGTATTGACAAAAATCCAAACATAATCTCCACCAACATACACTCCTTGCACCACACCGAGATAAGGAGTTCCGTCATCTTTATAATATTTCACGCTGCTTTTAACTGACGAATAATCGGAAAGCGACACTTTATTTATAGTATACATTCCAGAACTTTCAGCTCCGCCAACATACAACGTGTTATTCCAAATGTCAGCTCCCTGAATGCCAAACGCAGGAAGATTTTCTTTCCGTTCTAACTCAATAAATTCTCCATTAAAGTTTCCACTTGAGTCTCGCTTCAACAACACTTTAACTATTGTTTTCAAATCATTGGACAAAAGAACGGCGATGTTATTTTGTCCAAGATTGGAATCGCCCCACAAAGCCTGCACCTTATATCCAATATCAACATTGTATTTGATGCCGACATCAGTTATAAGTGCAGTATCTCCAAGTTCTAATGGATGAGGAATGACGACAAAATAATTGCCCTCCGTTTCAAAATCATTTGCTCCATTTCCGAAAATCAAGCAGTCGTTTGCCTCACAATAGTCAACAACATTCCAATGTCCAAAATCACAGTTGATTGTTCCAATGTGAGCAAACTGTTCACCGTCCCACTTATACCGGAAAATTCCTGTACCATTGGAGAAATCGGTATTATTGCATTTAGCAAGCCACAATTCGTCTTTAACAAATGTAAAATCGTTTTGATTAAATGTGAAAGAATTTCTCAACTTGGCAATAGTGAATTCGGCGTTATCACGATGTACAGGATAATCCTTTTTGCTAAAATTCTCCGAAAGAATTTCAAGATTATTTAGCTTTTCATCTAAATCATTTGGGATAGGGTATGGCTCTTTGTAATGATACGATTCATAGTTTTTCAGTTCCATATCCGCAGAACCAAAAATACACATATACTTAAATCTTGTATTTTTAATAAATGATGTTCTAATGTATTTTGCAGTAGATGGAATTTCTATTCTGCAATCACCATTATTTATGGACACTCCATTAAGTCTTGTTTGGCTGATAAATGCTTTGTTTACATCGTAAAAAGCAGTTGCATAGCAACACGTATGTGGATTACCTGTTTCAGCTATACAAGTATATAATGCTATATAATTGCCATTTTCTTGTGATATTTCTATATATTCTTCTGTAGCACAAGCACTTTCCAAGTCACCAATAGTTCCGTTTGACAGGATTCTCTTTCCGTCAACAAGCAAAGAATTGTCCAATTTATTTAATCCGATGATTGGTTTGAACAGATTTGGCTGTTTTTCTAAATCTTCCTTTAGTTCACTAACTTCTGTATTAGTATTATTAATTTCTGTTTTAGTTGTAAATGTACTATTGGCTAATTCTTTAGTGTAATAGTTAGAGGTTAAATTATTATATTCAGTATCTAATTTTGTAGCAGTATTAGATATCTCTGATTTCATAGAAACTATATCAGCTTTATCAGCAGCTACACTTGCTTTGTCTGTGGCGACCTGTGCGGCTATCTTTTCCATTTCCGCCTTATCGTATAAAATCACCGTTTTATCATCAGTGATATATACGATTGTTCCGTCTTTTATAGTGGATTTATCAACGGCTTCCCACTCGGCTTTTGTGCCAATCCACTTTTCGCTTTCAACCTTATCGCCTAATTCGGTGACAGACTTTTTAGCATTAGCCGCCATACCTCTAGCAATAATATCTGTAGCCATAAATCCACCTCCTTAATATGTTATAGTTCCCCAAATTTTGTTTACACCCTTGACGTTTTTAACGGTCACACTATAGTAACCACTAACATCTCCTGCATAAACATTTTCTGTTGTAATCGTATCAACTGTTGAGAAGTCACTTAAATCAACCATCATAAGCACTTCCTCTGCACCATTCTGAGTCAGTTTTCCTACAACCTGAAAACTGCCAGTTCCCGAAGCCTGTACTTTAAAATCAGCACCAATGCCAACTTTCAGCTCAAAAGCTTTTCCATTTTCGTACAGGTTTCCGTTTGTAGCACAATACGCCATAAATCATCTTCCTTTCGTATAAATAAAATATAACAAGGGCGAAGCTGTGTTACCTCGCCCTTTAAAAACAAAAACAATTAGTATTACTTAATAGCACTTGCAAGCTTCTTGATAAACTTCTCACCTGCAACACTATTCTGCTTATAACCCCACTTTTTCAGCAGAGCATTAACAGCCTTTTCAGTACCCTCGCCAAATATACTATTTTCATCAAGTGTGACATTGTGAAGTTTCCTTGCCTTGGCTATGATAAGCATTTCTTTCAGTGCAAGAACACCTCTGGTCTCATTGCCCCTTTTATAGCCAGACTTTTCAAGTATCGGAAGTTCATTATTTTTTTGCTTTTTAAAACCATTAAGACCCTTTTTCTTTATAATTGCGGTAAAATCTTTATAGGCATAATTGCAATCACAATTTCCATTTACACCTGAAACCGAGCCTTTACTTGTGTACTGCCACATACCATAGCTACCACCGTATGAAGGCTTTGACTTGTCAAATTCAGCAAGCCATACACAATATTTGTTTTTACAATCACTAGGAACTTTACTGTTAAGAAAAGCAGCATAGCTATAAAGCATTACATAATAATTTTTCTTTTCACAATAACCGCAAAAAGCATTAATTATACTACCTATAGTAGAAGCCGACAAATTACACTGTGTACTATCTTCTATATCAAAAGCAATAGGCATTTCAAAAGTTTTACCCTTGATCGCCTCAAGAAACACCTTGGCTTCTAATTCGGCATCTGCTGATGTTAGAGCATATGAATACCAATAAGCACCAACTTTAAGCCCTGCTGATTTTGCCTTTTTGTAATTGGTTTCAAAACATTCATCTTTCTGACCGATATATTTGCCGTAGCCTGCGTTTATCATAACAAAGTCATATCCTGCCTTTTTTACTTTGTTAAAATCTACATTAGTACCCTGCCAATGAGAAACATCTATACCTTTTATTGTTGTTACCATATGTATACTTCCTTTCCAATTAATCTTCCTTTACAGGTAGTTTATTTAATTCGTCTACACAATTATGTACAAAACTATTGCCACCAATAGATGAATAGCTTTCGTATAGTCTTGCAAGATTTTCTTTTTCGTATAGTGAAATACTATTTTCTTTCATTCTTGAATTATAAATCGCTAAAATAGAATTTCTCAACGTAGCCTGCAAAGCCAAACTTTGTTTTTGTAACTCAGTTTCCATGCTTTGGTTCTGTTCTACCTGTCTTTCCACTAATGCTGTTAATTTATCTATTTTTTTATTTAGATTATCTTTGCCACTTGTTTTTGAAATCCACCCTACAAATCTATTCCTTATTGGCTTAACAATAATTGTTATCAGTGCCAAAATGGTTGTAATACTTCCACAGTAGGTAGCAATTTCCTTAACTGTGTTCATAATTACTCACCGCCATTCTTAACCTCGTCAATAAAATCTGTGAGTGATTTATAATTCATATCCTTAACAGCACTTTCAAGCAAGATGACAAGCTCTACATCGGAAATCTTAATACCCTTTTCTTCAAGCAGGGCAAGCATGGTTTCTTTAGCCTTTTCAAGCTTTTCTGTGCCGTGAACGTCTTTATAAATCTGTTCTATGTACTTAACCGTTGTAGCCGCCACATCTTTCTTAATGCTGTCATTTGCGATTTTTGTATACTTCGATTTTACAAAACCGACAATAGCCGTCATAACCGCTGTTAAAATTACAGGCAAATACTCTGTAATCATCTGAGTAATAATCTCTTTCATAACTTTTCCTCCAATAATAAAAGAGGGTTGTTAGCCCTCTTTCTATTTAAGTATTATTTTTATATGTGTTTCATCAATACGTTTGATAACCCTATAACCACTATCTGACTTGGTTGCCACGCCATTCACACTAGCCGTACAATATCCGTTGACCTCGCACGTTCCGTCATCTTGAACTACTAACTGTCCTAACAAGCCAACTTTGCTATACTCTTTTCTAGCCCCACGAGGAACATATTCAAGCGTATCGTTATAGTTTTTACTGACTATAGGATTGTGTGACTCATCATAAATCAACCGTCCATAAACATCTGTTTTATACTTATCATGCCAATCTAATTCAGCAGAGTTACCAACAATAGACGGATTAGCTGATATGACGCCGAGTATATAATCGTCTTTATTTGCAAGCTTGATTTTATCACCGTCAAGCGTAACGAATAATCCGATCCTATCTTGATTGTCAACATTTCCGTCAAGCCATTCAAAATATTCGGCATAGTCAGCGCCAATAGTTTTGTACGCACCGCCAGCATAAACATTGCCTGAAAAGTCCACTTGCATTGCAGAATTTTGAGTTAGAGAACCATCTTCTATATTATGACCGTTTCCTATATTAAATAGTATACTTGCATTTTCCGAGCTTTTATAAGTTGGTTTTGCATTGATACCTATAACGGTTTGGTTATCTGCCGTGGCGCGATTCCATGAACCTGCGACAAGACATCCATCATAATTAAGAACATCATTTTGATCTCCAAACACGGCGTTATATTTTGCCATTTGGTCTTTAGTTTTGTCACCCTTAACAATATTCCATGTGCCAACTACAATACTACCAACTACACCCTCTAGCATATTATTCATACCATTAACATATGTATCACGAGAATTGAAAACAGTATTTTTTGCACCGCTACACTCAACCGCCACACTATATTCAGATGTATTCCACATACCGCTGACGTGATTAGAAAAACCACCAACGCTAGTATTATTAAAACCTGTTAAGGAATTTAAACTGCTATTTCCACGAGCATAGGGTATATTGTTAGTTTTCATTTCTGAAAAATCAATATAATTATTGCTGTCATAACTATATTCGTAGCAGTGGTTTGCTTGACCTTCAACATGGTTATAATCACCATGAGCAATATTTTCGAGATAAATAGTAATCTGTTTTGTTCCATCAGGGGTTATAGTATACCAATAAGAATTGCCATAATAATTAAACTTTTCTGAGATGTGTCTACTACCACCACTATCAACGTATTCAACAAATCGTCCTACGCTAGAATTTTGACTTCCTAGAGGTATAGGTTTGCCATTCCTAATAGCAATGTAACCAGCGTTTATACCGCCACCACGGAAATAGATCCACACACTGTCTCCCATGCTTAAAATCTCACCTGATTTATTCAGAAAAGATTTTTCAGCACCATTATACTCTAATAGCGAAACAATTGCTGTACAGTTTGTAGAGTCATAGCTTTTAACTGTTCCGTAGGTGTAACCAAGTGTTTTTTTGTTGTCTTGGCTTTCCTTAATTAGCTTATTCATTTTAGACATTCTACACACCGCCTTTACGAATAATCAGCTAAAACCATTTTGCAGTTACCCACATAATTAACACCATTCATTGTGAATTTTACAACAGTTCCGTCAGCAGGAAATATATTACTTTGCCCCATATAAACATAGAATATTCCGTCAGTTTTAGCAGCGTACTGACCCTCAACTGTACTGTTCAATGGTATATTAAAATCAACTTGTGGTACAAGGTTCGTACCACCATTGTGCAAACTTTGACTAAACATATTATACAAGCTTGCCATTTTGCTTCCTTGATGACCTGAGTTTGACGTTGGTGTAAAGAAACCTGTAATTTCTGTATCATCGGACAGCTTTCTCATTTTTGCAATAGCCCCACCTAATACATAGTCATTATCTCCACTTTTAAACAAAATCAACATTCCCCGACTTGTAGTATACAACATGACACTATCAAACTTGCTATAGGTAAAGCTGACATAATCAGCATATGGTGACGTTTGGGAAGAGTCATATTCACCACACCCAGCCCAATAACGTGACTTTGCAGGGTCAAACATTATTCTAAAGTACGTTGTATTATCAATCCAAAATGTTAAAGTGTTATAATCGGTGGACTCACTGTCAGGATAATTTGTTTCAATTTTGCTCCAAGTCCACTTATCTTCAAAAAATGTTTTAAGGTCTGCAAACACGGTTTCTGATGAAGTTTGATTTGGTATGCAAGTATAAGTATTTATCATTAATTATCACCGTCCAATTCTGCATTACCGCTTATTCCAATAGTTCCACGAGCGTTAGTGTTTGTTTCATTCATATCAACATAATTGATGTTATGTTCTATACAGTATTTTACAATAGGCAAACAATTTGCGTTTGTAGTATCTGTTATACCATTTCCATAAGCGAAAATAGTTCCGACTTGTACATTATCAAGGGTACTAAAATCGGTCAAAGTTAAATTATTATATTTCCCAGTTTCTGTGTTGAAAGAAGTATGGAAAATAATTTGACCTACGCTTTGACATTTGATTGAGTCGTTAGCTAAAATGCAACCATTTGGAATAGAAATGCTGTTTACAAAAGCAATCTGAATAGCATTGCTCATGATTTCCGTTGTACCATTTGTTACCACAATATCTGATTTACTCATTGGAACACGGCAGAGTTTATTCCCTTGGCAGAGGTTATTATCAACGACTTTAAAAGTAGTATTAGAACTATCCACAGTAAACTTATTTAACTTAGGACAATTATTAAACCCTGTAAAGCTAGTCAAAGAAGCTCCAATAACAACCGTTGTTAATGCAGAACAATTATTCACACCCGATACAGACAAAGCCATATTTGGAATATAAAATGTTGTAATAGCATTATTGTTTAACCCACCAATCTCTTTTACTTTTCCGTCACTCATGAATGACAAACTTTTCAATTTAGGGCAGTTATTAAATCCGTTTACTATTTCGCAAGAACTTTCAATTTTTAGAGTTGTCAGATTAGGCATATCGTTACAACCCTCAACGTCAACCACATAGCCTGTAGTCGCTGAAGTTAATGATATTAAATTATTCATACAGTTCTCAGGTATAGTTTTTAAACTTATACTATTTGTCATTGGCAATTTTGCCATATTAGGCATATTGCAAAACGATCCGCTTTCAAGCGTGATACCATTGCTGTCGGTCACATTGCCATAAATTACAACATTAATCATATTACCACTATAGCCATTAAAAGCGTTTTTAGGTATTTTAGTAGTACAATTACCCGATTGAAAGTCTAAACTTAGATTTATGTTTGCTGATGTATTACTTGCAAAACCATCGGTGTCGTTAATATTAGTAGATCGCCCAATTTGTATAGTTTGAAGTCCAGATAAATCTCCATCAATACCTTTGCCCATAAGATAAAATCTTCCCTGCACTGTTGCGGGATAAATAACTAAACTTGTTGTTTCTTTATTTACATACACTACACATTTATTTGTAGTTGCCGCTTTGATGTTTAAGTTTCCAACAACATGACTTCCTTTTAGTATCTCGTTTTGTTTTATTTCTTCGACACCTGTTTGCTTATCAACTGAAACCATTGGTGTGAAATTCAAGGTGTAAGGTAGTTCCAAACCATTAACAAATGTGCTATTAGTAAGAAACGATTCAGAGTGTGAAATATCACAGTATGCTACAGGAAATGTAATCTTGGTAAGCTTTTTACAACCTGACAATACACCCTTGCTAGTCGAAATATTTGTAAGATTAGCAGGAAAAACAAAGTCTGTCATATTCTCAAATCCGTTTCCCATAGGTGAAGTGAGGTAGGTAGCTTTTACTTTGGAACAATCTATCTTTGTAGTTGTTCCTTTATCAAAAGCATTGTCAAAGTTAGTTAAATCATCACTCTCAGACACAATAGTTGTATCGTGTGTACCCAAAAAATAATTCTTTTTAAATGTTGAAATTGTGTTTGTGTTACGTCTGGCTACTTCGTTGTCATCATAACGTATCAAGCAACGTGACGGTGACATAGATTGAAATTCTACCGTACTATCTGCCGACAATGTATTGGTAACTGTAACTTCATTTCCTGTTATCCATTGAGCTATCAATGTTGTGTTGTTATTTGGTACAGTGTATACGTCACCATAATTGTATTTATTGCCTTGACTATCCGTCCATGCAAACAATTTATTCTCGTTATACATATCCCCACCTTGTAAAACGATTTGTTTATTAGGGGTTTGGTTAATACTTTTATAAGTGATAGTGTTTCCATCTTTGTCCTTGCCACCATTCGTGTTATAAGATATTGTCACTGTATCACTTAAAGTTTCACAGTAAATCGAAATACAATCTGTATCAAATGGCAGCCATTGTAGATTAGTGGCTTCAATACTCATTTCAGTAG
>UMGB01021047.1_pt1 | contig 9910 bp, 7 predicted proteins | sample 1965161 | NCBI WGS metagenome assembly UMGB01 (sample SAMEA4836060, study PRJEB28245) | human gut metagenome | biome: gut microbiome; material: fecal sample | place: Denmark | collected 2008
GAAATTGAAAATTTTGAAAAATGAAATCGAACAGACCGGCGCACTGCTGGTCTGTTCGGACATGTACGTGATTGATGGGAAAGGGCACCAAACGGCGGACAGTATTACGAAAGTGCGCCGGCACCATGTGTTTCTCTCGGGAACGGGGCTTGCGGACAAGCTGCTGTTCCGCAATTTCGTGACCGGCTGTACCATGCTCATGCGAACGCAGGAGGCAAAGTCGGCGATCCCGTTTTGTCCGTATATGGTGCATGACCATTATCTAGCACTGTACGCATCCATGCACGGCGCGGTGCAGTCGATTCCGCAGCCGTTGATTCGTTACCGGATTCACGGAGGGAATCAGACGGGCTTGCTGGCAGGTGTACACAATAAACGAAGCTATTGCGATGTGCGCATTAAAAGTTCGCTAAACAAGATGAAATGGCTGCAAGATAATCTTCAAATGCCGCAGGAAATGCATAAAACAGTAGAGCAGGGAATCGAGTGGCTGTCTGCGCGGCAGGCGTATTTTACAGGAAAACGCAGTGCAGCAACTACAATATGGAAGTATCGAAAATTCGGGATTCTGCCGTCGCTGTTTGAAATCGTGATTGGCATATTGCCGGAACGGGTATTTATCTTTTTTGTACAGCTAGCGCAAAAAAATTGGATTTAAGAGGGGTCTTATGAAAATTTTAGTTACCGGTGGAAGCGGGCAACTAGGGACAAGCTTGAAAAGATACTTGTCAGAAAAGAAAGACAATATAGTTTTAGCCCCTTCCCATGCAGAACTTGATATTTCGGATAGAAATCAGGTTTTTCATTATATAAATACTAATCTGCCAGATATGGTAATCCATTGCGCCTCCTATAACAGCGTCGATTTAGCTGAGGAGAACGTGGAATTATGTCGGACTGTAAACGTAGTTGGAACACGAAATGTTGCGGATGCATGCAAAGAAGTAAACGTATATTTGCTTTATACAAGTACTGATTATGTATTTGATGGCACAAAGACAGGCGAATATTCAGTAGATGACGTTAAACATCCATTGTCAGTATACGGAAAAAGCAAGTCGGACGCAGAAGATATTGTCCTCCAAGCGAATGAAGGAAATTGTGTATTACGTATTTCGTGGCTGTTTGGACCATCGAAAAAGAACTTTGTTGAAACAATCATTAATGCAGCGCAGTTGAGATCTACACTCCAAGTAGTAGATGATCAGGTGGGTACGCCTACCTATACAGAAGATTTGGCTGTTTTAATAGATACAATTATACAGAAAAGATGCTCTGGAATTCTTCATGCAACTAATGAGGGCTTTTGCACTTGGGCAGATTTTGCACAGGAAATTCTGATGGTAGTTCACTCGAAGACCGTGGTTCAACGTATTACCAGTGCAGAATATTCATCGAAAGCAGTACGGCCTAAAAATTCCCGACTTAGTAAAAGCTGCTTGGATCAATACGACTTGCCTCGTTTACCAACATGGCAAGATGCGTTAAAGCGATATTTATCAAAAAGAATGCAGATGGAAGAATAATCAGATAGGAAGAAGAATATGGATAAAAGAATTTTAGTGACTGGTGCAGGCGGCTATATCGGACGGCATGTTGTATCTAGGTTATGTGATATGGGAGCGAATGTACTGATTATAAATCATAGCGCAGAAGGTGTTGATCCACGTGCTAAAAGAGTAGATGCAGAGATTTTCAGCGGCTCTGAGAATATCTATCAGGAGACAGGCTGCCCGGATGTCTGTGTACATCTGGCCTGGAAGGATGGATTCGTCCACAATTCGGACGCGCATATGGGGATGCTGTCTCAGCACTATACATTTCTCCGAAACATGATGGCCGGTGGCCTGAAGCAGCTTGCCGTGATGGGGACCATGCACGAGGTGGGTTACTGGGAGGGCGCGATCAACGAAAACACGCCCTGCAGCCCAAGCAGTATGTATGGCATTGCCAAGGATGCACTGCGGCGGAGCAGCTTTTTACTGGCACAGCAGTACGACGTAAATCTTCAATGGCTGAGAGCCTATTACATCTATGGTGACGACGCAAGAAACCACTCTATTTTCGCCAAGCTGACGGCATCGGAAGAAGCCGGTCAGGAGAAGTTCCCGTTTACCTCCGGCAAGAATCAGTATGACTTCATCGAAGTTGATGAGTTGGCGCGTCAGATCGCGGCTGTGGTCTTGCAGGACGAAGTAAACGGCATCATCAACTGCTGTTCCGGTCAGCCGATGAGCTTGGGCGATAAGGTGGAGCAGTTTATTCAGGAGCACGGCTTCAAAATCAAACTGGATTATGGAGCGTTCCCGGACCGGCCCTATGACTCCCCTGCGGTGTGGGGGGATGCAGAAAAAATACATAAAATTATGAAACGATAAAATGGGTGGAGAGTAGTAACGACATGAAATTGGACCAGAAGAAAACGATCAACCGGCTGGTAATTTACTTCTTTTACGATGCGGATGGAATCGTTGACCGCTATGTCCCGTATATGCTAGAGGACATCAACAAAAATTGCTCCGAGTTATTCGTGGTGTGCAACGGAAAATTGACGCCGGAGGGCAGAAAGACATTTCAGAAATTGACCCCCAATGTTATGGTTCGGGAGAACAAGGGCTTTGACGTCTGGGCCTATAAGACAGTGCTGGAGCATTACGGCTGGGACAAGCTGGCGGAATATGATGAGGTCGTGATGATGAACAGCACGATCATGGGCCCGATATATCCTTTTTCCGAAATGTTTGAGGAAATGAATGGCCGGGATCTGGACTTCTGGGGGATTACAAAATATCACAAAGTTAATGCGAATCCATACAACATTATTTATGGGTATATACCGGAACATATTCAATCTCATTTTATAGCAGTACGCCAGCCGATGTTATGTTCGCCAGAGTTTCACCAGTATTGGGATAATCACGAGAAAGTTCAATCGTACGCTGATGCAGTAGGCAAACATGAGGCAATTTTTACTAAGATGTTTGCGGATATGGGATTTGAGTGGGATGTCTATTCAGACCTTCCAGGTATAACAGACTACACTAATTATCCGCTGATGATGTGTCCCGTAAAGATAATCTCTGCAACAAGGTGTCCGATTTTCAAACGAAAAAGTTTTTTTCATGAATACAGCGATTATATCAGCATCACAGAAGGAACGCAGGCACGGGAATTGATGGAGTTTCTAAAGAATAAAACATCGTACGATGTAGATATGATTTGGGAAAATATTCTAAGAATATATCATCTCGCGGATATTGCAAATGACCTTCAATTAGATTATATACTTCCGACAAAGTATTCTACTTGTGCAGAAACAAACTGTAAAACTGCACTAGTCATCCATTCGTATTTTAAGGACCTCGTTGAATACTGCTATAAGTATGCTCTATCTATGCCGAAAAACTGCGATGTATATATTACAACTGACACAGAAGATAAGGCCAATGAGATAAGCAAAGTATTTACAGCGGGTCCATGGAAAAGGGTTCAAATAATTCAAATCGAAAATCGAGGTCGAGACATCAGTTCACTGCTCGTAGGGGTTGCTGATAAGATTGAAAATTATGATCTTGTATGCTTTATGCATGATAAAAAGGTCTCGCAACTTGATTATGGAATCAAAGGATACGCTTTCTCAGAGCGGTGTTTTCAGAATTTGTTGCCGACAAAAGAATTTGTTCAAAATGTCATCGGACTTTTTGAAAACGAAACCAGAATGGGAATGTTGTTCCCTGCGCCGCCAAATCATGCAAATTACTACCCTACCTTAGGAAATGAATGGGGGCCAAATTATTATTGTACCGAGGAGCTTTTCAAAAAGTTAGAGCTAAAATGTCCTATTTCACCGTATAAGGAACCGAGGGCTCCGCTCGGAACAATGTTCTGGTTCCGGCCTAGAGCATTAGAGAAACTTTTGAAATTTGGGTGGAAATACGAAGATTTTCCCAAGGAACCCAATCATGTGGATGGGACGCTATTACATGGTGTCGAGAGAATATACCCCTTTGTTGCACAGGATGCAGGTTACTATTCTGCGTGGATTTTTTCGGATGAGTATGCACGCGCAGAAATAAATAACCTAACATATATGTTACGCGGACTGAATATACGAGCGTCCAGGATGTTTCCTAACAATAGCTATTACCAGTTAACTGATACGATGGACAAATTTGCGATGGAAAACGGAAATGCATATATTACTAGAGTATCCTTAAAACGCGTAATTAAAAGCAAAATACCAAAACCCATGTGGGTTATTCTCAAGAAAATATATCATATTTTCGGCGGAAAAAAGTGGGTTGGATGACCCGAAAAGCAGAGCTCTGCTTTTCCCCTATCCTTTGCGGGATAGGGGAAATAGGATAAATATCATAGGGAGAATAGATGTGAATGAAGTAACAAACTGCAGAAGACGACGTATAGATTTCGATGTTATTCGTCTCTTTGCCTGTCTGACAATCCTTTTAATTCATTTTAACGCCTCAGTATGCGGATATGATATTGCCGGAAATTTTATTTATCCCAATCAGCTAGTCCCAATTTATTATTTTCGATGCGTTTATCTTGGCGAAATAGGCAATAATTTGTTTTTTATGCTTTCAGGTGCATCTTTATGTCTGAGTCACGCAGAGGTGGAGATGAATGGCAAGAATTTGTGGAAATTTTATAAAAAACGCATAAAAACATTGTTGCCTGCCTTTTGGATTGCATGGTTAGCAGCAACAGCTGCGCAACTGTTGATAGGGAAAACGGTATCGGGTGCTCCAGCGAGGAACCTTATTTTCTCGCTATTTGGAGTAGACGGGTATTTTTTAGCTCGCGGTTGGATAACAAGTTGGTTTTACCAGGTAGGTGAGTGGTATCTTGGATGTGCCCTTCTCTGTTATCTAGTGTGGCCATTTATACAGTGGATTTGGAGAAAAATCCCTACGGCTATTTTCCTGAGTGGTATGGTAATTGTATATATGCTAACGGTATATGTAGGTAACGGAAACAGTGTATGCGTCCCGATTCGGATTTGTCAGATGATAGCAGGAGCTTGCTTTGTTAAGTATGTCAAATCATCGAGGAATTGGAAGCTTCTTTCTGGTAGTGCGGTTATTGCAGTGGCTTGCATTGCAGGACAGAAATACATTCATGCTATCACAGTATCGTTTGCTGTATGCTGGATGATTTTTATCGTTCTGGTATTGGTGGTGGAATGTCTGCCGAACATATTTGAGAACTATGCAGGTTGCATAGTGAAAATGAGTGCATATACATATCCTATTTTCCTTGTTCATCATAAGATTATCAGTTTGATGGCAAGTCAATTTGATCTTACCACTTTTACATATCGTTATACGGTGGTATTGTTTGGAGCATATATAGTGGTTTCGATGTTTTGTGCATATATATTGAAGCGGCTCACAGATCGTATTATGAGTGCTTTTGCGCGTTAAAATCGATGATTGATAATAATTGGACTACACAGTATGAGAAGATAAAGAAGCACTAGCGATGCCTACCCCCATCTCCTCAAACTTCCCCAACAATTTAATAAACTCAGATTTCCTAATCCTACAATCCTTCTGAACGGCTGCGAGCGAAACGCAGCCGTTCGCTTTTTTCGCGATACGACGCAGCTTTCTCTTCGTCTTTTCGCGGTACTTGGAAGCGTTGATACGATCCAACAGCGCGGGAAGCGAAATTGGGTCAAAATGCGTCATATGCAGCCGGTGGAGAAACTTATGCTGCTGATTTTCAACCTGAGAGCCAAGTTCGATCAGCTGACTTTCCCAGTCTTTAGACTTGGTCAGTCTGGTGATTTTCGAACGTCCAAACCGCAATTCCAGCCGAAGAATGTGCTCGTCAATCTTGATATCATGCCGTTTCTCAAGCTCATACGATTTATCATAAACCGAGAAAGCACAGCTTTTAGACTTATTCTCGATCGTCCACGAATGCTTATTGGCACCTTGGAATTTTTTATCGGAATTTGCGTATTTTCCAAACTTAACCGTGTTGTAATGGGGGATAGGAAAGGATTTTTTGAAAATATCCAAACGATTTTGAACATCAGCCTTGTGTTCATAATACAGATTGCAGGTCAAGTCACACCTCGACAGCTTGAACTCCTTGAGCCGCCGATCAACGCCGATTTTATCAAGGATATTACGTAGACGATGTTTTACCTGCTGCACAGACTTTTCGTCAGCTTGAAATAATGCAGTCGGCTCGTAGGTATCGGCAAGCAGTGAAGATGGGTTGACAATCAACGTTATCCAGCACGGACGCGAAACGGACAGACTTAAATGGATCTCGACGCCAATGTCCTTGAACTGCGTCATCTGGTAATACGGCGAAAGACCTAAATTCCCTTTGCTGGTACGAATGCACTCATTTTGTTCGATAATATTTTGAATTTCCGAATATTTGCATTGTAATTTTAGTGAAAAGGTATGAATGCCATACTCGTTCGTAATCATTTGCTATTCCTCCGTTTCTGAGCACAGACTGTGCAGCGCTTGCAGGTTTTCGTTTCATGCTGGCCCTGGTACTCAAGGATATCGCATACCATGCAATTATCGCTATGAATGAAGTCATGTACTTGGTTTAGTTTAGATTTTATCGTTTTCGCGGCTTTAGGCGATTGCTTTTTCGCTTTCTTGATAAAGCTGTTTGAGATTGCGTCATTATCGCCGTTCTGATCGTAGAAAAGAACGCAGTGCGCCTTGCGTCCGTCGCGTCCCGCTCGGCCAATCTGCTGAGTGTAATCCGTCATGCTGAGCGGTGCGTTGAAGTGTACGACAAGTTCAATATCAGGAACATCAATACCCATCGAGAACGCGGAAGTTGCAATCATAATCTTTCTTGTGCCTTGCAGGAAGTCGAACAGCAGTTGTTTCTTGCGGCGTTCCGGCTTAACTCGTGAATGATAGCGGGTAACGTCATGGGGATATTTTTCTTCTAAAATATTGTACAGCGCATCTACATATGTAGTCGTCTGAGCAAAGATAAGAACAGAGCCGGTCTTGTGGTATTTATCAATCAGCTTGCAGAGCTTCTTGATACGGAATTCCAGTCGTTCCTCCAGTGTTTTCTTTTGACAAGTAACATCCTTCTTGAGAAGAATAAGATTATCACGCCGCAAATCACTGCGGAGAATCGCAGGCTTGTCCATATGCAGACTATCACGAATGGTATTCAAAGAGTCAGCAGATATTGTCGCAGAGCAGGCACAGATAACCGGTTTGCGTTTCAGCTTGCCGATAAAATTGCCAATGTGCAGATAAGCGTCACGAAACGTATAACCCCATTCCGTAATGGAGTGACATTCGTCTATTACGACCATAAAGATATCCAAATGCTGCATAGCTTCGATAAACGAATGACTTTGTAAGCGCTCCGGCGTGACATAGAGAAAGTTCAACTTACCCTTGCGAGCTTTGTTCAGTATCTTATCGATATCCTCCTTCGAGCGGGTCATATCGATATAATCGGCAGGAATATCATGAGCCTGCAACGTCTGCACCTGATTGTATATCAGCGCAAGCAAAGGCTCGATAACAATCGTAAGCTTGTCGGAATGAGCAAGCCCAACGGTTTCATAGATGACTTGTTTGCCAGAACCCGTGGCAGCAATGACGATTGCGTCCTGTTCAGCATCCAGCGTATTCATCGGAATAATCTGAGCCTTGCGAGGCTTGTTGAAGCCAAGCTGTTTGAGTGCAGATTTCAAGTGTCTTTTCATATCCATAGAGATAACCTCCAATGTGTTAAGATTATCTTTATGTTATCGGAATGTAAAAAGATAATGTCGAATAGTGAACATTCTTCCCAAATAAATTACATTTTTCAATATGACTGATTTCCTTCTCAAATGCCTTAACAGGATAGTTTAGGCCTACATATGGCATTGTAAATGATAGAAAGTGTAAAAAGGTTAGAATAGATAAGCGTAATTTTTCCGGGAATCGGTTACTACAGAGGATTTATCGCGAGAATGAAAAAAGTGAAAATTCACCCATGAAGAGTGAATTTTCACATCAATAAACTGAGTGCTGCAAGCAAAGCCAACCGCAGGTCGGCACAGCAGAAAACCGTTCTCGAAGTTCTCTCGAATAAGACTCGGAAAATCTGTCAAAACCCATTTTGACATAGTATTCTGAAACACTTTTTTTGAGCCACAAAACAACACGGTTTTCTTTCGGTATTCGCCAATAATTAAACGAGAATGTTATTTAAATGCGGAAAATATACCGATATTCGACTGTTTGGATTGCAGCAGACTTTCGATGTTTCCCGCTTAAAATCCCCCGGAGTTAAATCCGTGCCGGTTCGATTCCGGCTGGCGGCACCAAAGATTCCTGCACTTTCGTTTGAGAGCGCAGGGATTTTTTTGCCTTTTTATCGTTTTCTGCAACTTCTCTGAAAATTTTTGTCCCATGCGTGTTGGCAAAAATTTTTCGTTTGCCAACAAATCAGCACCAAAACGTGCTTCGCGCGGAAGCGTAAACAGACCTTTTTGTGAATGTTCATGTGTTCTTGTGCATAATATTCAAAACCATATCTGCTGCGGCATTGGCTGTATTCATCTTGTCGCGGTAGTCCAGATGCGTATAAATGTCCGCCGTGGTCTGATCGGTTGAGTGACCGAGCCAAAGCTGAATATCTCGCAGAGAGATCTTTTGACGGCACAGCATTGTTGCACAGGTGTGCCTGAGATCATGCACTCGAATGACTTTCAGGTTATTCCTCTGGAGAAGTTCCTTAAAGTGACGGGTAATATAATCTGGCTTGAACAGCGTTCCCATGTCATTGACAAACACGAAATCCAGATAGTTTGTATCATATGATTTGCGGTACAGCTTCTGATTTTGCATTTGTTCCTCACGACGCTGAAGCAGCTCTTTCTCGATTATCGGGACCAGAGGAAGGCGGCGGCCGCAGCAGCATTCTTCGGTTGAGAGTGTACCCATATCACCGAGCATATATCGCAGACGCGGCTGAACATAATTGGTCAGATCAGTGATCGCAAGCATACCGCTCTGTCCGTTCGGCACCGGTTCATATGTGACAGGGTCAAGAACCTCTATGATACAGTTTTCTGCAGTGATGTGAATGCCGCCGGACGGACAGGTGTAGGCGAGGATACCGGCATCACGTGCACCGTATTCGTTTGCCACCGGACAGTCGAATACACGCGCGATCAAATCTTCCTGCCACTTTTCAGCTGAGCCTGCTTGCTGAGCTCGATCGGACTGCCCCAGAGCATGACACTGCGGCTTCCCGGGATGATGCCATACCAGCTGAGGCCGCGCCATCGTGCCGCTTAACGGCGAAAATGCAGTCAGCAGTATTTAAATCAATGATCGGCTTGCTGTGCAGGCGAGCAAAACGGGCAGCATTGTTAATTTCTGCAGATGGCATATCAGATGCAATAATCAGACAATCTGCTTGCTCGAGAAAACGCCGTTTTCCCTCCTGTAAATTCAAAATTCCGCCATAAAACTGTGGTTTTTATCATTTTTCACCAAAACAACCAAAAACACGGCATGAATTTCATTGTTTTCAACGCAATATTCCGTGTGGCGCGGCACGGGAAATATGGTATAATATACAATATAAATAATGAATTATTATGCACTTTCGGGAGGTGTAACTATGGATGAAAACATGAATAAGGACGATTTTATGAACGATCTGTACGATTACCTCTGGATGCCGGAGGATGAGCAGGGAGCGCTGTACCTGCATCAGAATATCCTGTTCGGCCGTGCAGCTGACGAGGAGAAAATTGCCTGCGCAACTCTTCCGTATCTGTTCCGGCTCGGCATCACACCGCAGATGCGCGGTTATGAAATTTTGTGCCGCGCCGTTATCCTGTACCTCCTTGACGGCATTCAGAATTCGACTCACCTTAGCC
>UMGB01015840.1_pt1 | contig 9625 bp, 7 predicted proteins | sample 1965161 | NCBI WGS metagenome assembly UMGB01 (sample SAMEA4836060, study PRJEB28245) | human gut metagenome | biome: gut microbiome; material: fecal sample | place: Denmark | collected 2008
TCAGGACCAGATGATGGCTTTCCTGCAGAAGATGGACAAGTCCTCCGACGTTATGCACCTCTACTCCGCCGGTACGACCCCGAACTACAAGTATGACCTCCCCCTGGCACTCTTCACCACCTCCGAGATCCCCGCGAACGCCACGCTCGCCGAGGCCGCCAAGATCGTCAAGAGCAACGGCAAGGTCAACATCTGGTACCAGGCCCAGATCCACCCCAATGAGCCCGCCGCCGGTGAAGGCGCGCTTGTGATGATCGACAACTTTGTCAACGATCCCGCCTACAAGGCGCTGCTCGACAAGGTCAACATCGTCATCGTTCCCCGCATCAATCCTGACGGTTCCTACCTCTTCAGCCGCGCGACCTACGACGGCTTTGATATGAACCGCGACCACATGTCCCTCAAGGCCGCCGAGCTTGCCCAGCTCCACACCGCCTACCGTCTGTTCATGAGCGAGGTCGTTATCGACACGCATGAGTTCACGTTCTACGGCGCCAAGAACGGCATGATGAACAATGCCGACGACCTTGAGACCACCCCCGCCACCAGCCTGAACGACGATCCCGCCGTGACCAAGATCGGTCTTGACATGGCCAAGCATGCCTTTGCCGACGCCGAGAACGCCGGCCTTCGCGTCTATCACTACGGCACGACCGTCAATAACCCCATCGGCCGCGCTTACTTCGGCCTCTACAACGCGCTTTCCTTCCTGATCGAGACCCGCGGCATTGGCGCCGGCCGCCAGAACTTCGAGCGCCGCGTCTTCTCGCAGGAGACCGCCGCGACCTCTTACATCAAGTACACTGCCGATCACGCCGATGAGATCGTCAAAACCGTCGCCGCCGCCCGCGCCGATGTCATTGCCAAGGGCAAGACCTACGATGAGAGCGACATCATCGCCCTCTATCAGACCAAGTCCGGCAACACCCTGACCGACTACACCGCGACGCGCGTCCAGTACACGATGGATGGCACGGAGAAGGCCGGTAAGGCGACCGCCCTGTCCCTGAACGACACCATCACCCGCGGCCGCACCCGTCCGACCGCCTACGTCATCCCCGCCGACGCGGCCAACATCGAAAAGATCCTCTACATCATGGATAACCAGGGCGCGGAGTACTACAAGCTGAATGCCGGTACGACCGCTTCCCTCCAGCAGTACTACTACATCGGCGAGTACATGGAGAACGACAAGGCCAAGGGCATTGAGGCCGGTCTCCGCGACGCGGCCGACGTGACCTTCGCCAGCGGCGCTTATGTCTTCCCGATGGATCAGGTCGCCGGCAACGTCATCGCCATGCTTTGCGAGCCCGACGTCACCGACTCCAACGGCTACGACGGCTCCCTCTACCAGTACAAGCAGATCGACTACGATAAGGACAGCAAGAACTTCCCCATGTACCGCTACACCGGCAATGACCCGCGCACCACGCTCGTGAGCAACGGCACCTCCGCCGAGCCCACCCAGCCCGCGCAGCCCGCGCAGCCCGCGCAGCCCGAAAAGCCCGCTGAGAAGCCCTCCCAGCCTGCGAACAGCGATACCTACACCGTCGTCTCCGGCGACAGTCTGTGGAAGATCGCCAGCAAGCAGCTCGGCAATGGCAACCGCTGGACTGAGATCTATGACCTGAATAAGGACACCGTCAAGTCCCCCTCGGTCATTTTCGTCGGTCAGATCCTCAAAATGCCTCTCACGGCAGTGAGCCAGTAAAAAATACGTCAGTGTTTTTTCTCCACAAATCCCCTTCGAACGGGAAAGCGCCTTCCGCGATGCGGAAGGCGCTTTCCTTTTTATTTTCAAATCTCGAATTGCTGACCGTCGCGCGTGATGCGCGCGATGATGCCCCTTTCGTCCGGGTGCGCGGCGATGTAGCGGTCGATGACCTCATACTTTTTCCACATGTGCATCGGGAAGATGTGCTGCACCGTCACATTCTTCAGCAGATACTCGATGCCGAGGCCCTCGCTGCCTTCACCAAGGCGCGGGTCAAGCGGCGCCATCGCCGCCGTGATCTCGGGCGCGATGTTGTTGTCCGTCGCCTCGTTGCGCACAGCGGAGGCGAGCTTTTCAATGGCCGCATGGTAGTGGACGGTCATGTTGTTGCAGTAAGCCTTGCCCTCGCTCTCCCAGTTCCACCAGTTGAGGTCGCCCCCGTGGTAGACCATCTTCCCCTCAGCGCGCAGAAGATAGGCATTGCCGATGTCCGTCGACTTGATGGCGCGGATGCTCAAATCCTCGCCCGCAACGTCGGTGAGCAGGATGCTGTCGGGCCGCAGAACGGTCGTGCGGGCAAAGGCCTCGTCGGAGATGTTCAGCCATTGCCGCTTGCGCTCGGTGAGGCGCGTATCGCGCGAGACGAAAAAGCGCGCGTCGGGGTACTTTTCCAAAAGTGTGAACACCTTGGCGTCGAAGTGGTCCTCGTGGCTGTGGCTCGCGAAGACGAGCAGCGGCTTGTCTGGGTTCAGCTCCGGCAGCTCGCCCGTGTAGTCGGGCTCGTAGGTGTAGTCAAAGAGCGTGTAGAACCTGTCCCATTCGACAAGATACGCGCTGTGGGCGATAAACGTGACGGTCATGCGGTTTCTCCTTTCGCTCTGGAGGATGGAAGCTTGCTTGTAGTATCATAGCAGACGCCGCGGCGCGGCGCAAGGGGAAAAGGCTTTGCAAAATCGCGCGGATATGGTAAAATATTTGAATCTATCCCTGAACGCATGAAAGGAGCTGCGCGATGCTGAAAAAAGCCTACGTCGAGATCACAAACCGCTGCAACCTCGCCTGCTCCTTCTGTCCCAAGACGAAGCGCGCACCGCGCACGATGAGCGCGCAGGAATTCGACCTTATCCTCTCGCGGCTCGAGGGGTATGTGCAGTACGTCTATCTGCACGTGATGGGCGAGCCGCTGCTGCACCCTGAGCTTACGACGCTCTTCGCCCTTGCCAAAGCGCGGAACATGAAGATCTGCATCACGACGAACGGCACGCTGCTCCAAAAGCGTTCCGACGAGCTGCTTGCCGCCGAAAGCCTGCACAAGATCAGCGTCTCGCTCCACAGTTTTGAGGGCAACGACGGCGCGGACGAGCAGGAACTTTCTTACCTGACACAGGTCTGGGACTTTGCTGAAAAGGCCGCGAAAAAAGGCGTCATCGTCGCACTGCGCCTCTGGAACGACGGCGGCGCGGACGAGCGCAATGGCGAAATTCTCGACTTTCTGCGCGCTCGCACGGGGAATGACTGGCCGGAGATGCGAAACGGCAGCTTTTTTCTGCGCGACCACCTGTATTTGGAGCGCGCGGGCAAGTTCGACTGGCCCGACCTGAGCGCCAACGAATCCGGTGCGCAGTTCTGCTACGGTCTGCGCGACCAGCTCGGTGTCCTTGTCGACGGCACCGTCGTGCCCTGCTGCCTCGATCATGAGGGCGATATCCCACTGGGGAATCTCTTCACCCAGCCGCTTGACGAAATTCTGAACTCCCCGCGCGCGTGTGCTCTGCGCGAGGGCTTCTCCCGGCGGAAGCCCGCCGAAGAACTCTGCCGCCGCTGCGGCTTCGCCGCGCGCTTCAACAAATGATATGATGACAGAACATTGGGAAAACTTAAATGCTCTGACCGCGCCGCTGCTCACGTGGTATGACTTAAACGGCCGCACGCTGCCATGGCGCAGCGTCGTCACACCATACCGCACATGGGTCTCGGAGATCATGCTCCAGCAGACGCGCGTGAGCGCCGTCATTCCGTACTTCGAGCGCTTCATGGCAGAGCTGCCCGACGTAGCGGCGCTGGCCGACGTGCCGGAGGAGCGGCTCTTGAAGCTCTGGGAGGGGCTTGGCTACTACTCGCGGGCGCGGAATCTGCAAAAGGCGGCGAAGGTCATCGTCTCCGACTTTGGCGGCGAGTTGCCGCGCACTTGTGCAAGTCTCAAAACGCTCCCCGGCATCGGCGACTACACCGCCGCCGCCATCGCCTCGATCAACTTCGGCGAGCCGGTCGCCGCGGTGGACGGGAATCTGCTGCGCGTCGCCGCGCGCGTCAGCGGCTGCGCCGACGACATCATGGACGTGAAGGTGCGAAAGCAATTCACCGCACATCTCAACGACGCCATCGACTTAGCCCGCCCCGGTGCGTACAATCAGGCGATGATGGACCTCGGCGCAACGGTGTGCCTGCCGAACGGCGCGCCGAAGTGCGAGATCTGCCCCGCGCGAATGATGTGCGAGACGTACAAAAACGGCCTCACGGAAATTTTACCCGTGCGCGCAAAGAAAAAGGCGCGCAAGATCGAGGAGCGCACCGTGCTGCTGCTCTTTCAAGACGGCAAGGCCGCGCTGCGAAAGCGCGCGGACACGGGGCTTCTCGCCTCACTCTGGGAATTCCCGAGCGTTTTGGGGAACCTCGACGAAGCGGGCGTTTCGCTCACGCTTGCGCAGATGGGGCTTTCGGCAAAGTCCATCGAGCCCACGGGCAGCGCCAAGCACATCTTCACCCACATCGAGTGGGATATGAAGGGCTACTTCGCCGACGTGACGGGCGAAACCGACGATCTATTCTGGACGGACGCCGCGGCGTTCGACGCCGCCGCCATCCCCACCGCATTCAAGAAATTTGCCGCGCTCGTCCGCGCGCGGCTGCAATAAGAGAGGGAGAACAACGACCATGGCACAGCTTTACTTCAAATACGGCGCGATGGGCTCGAGCAAGACGGCCAACGCGCTGATGGCGCGCTTCAACTACGAAGAGCGCGGGCAGAAGACGCTCCTCTGCAAGCCCCAGCTCGACACGCGCGACGGCGACCACATGGTGCATTCGCGCATCGGCTTAGAGTACCCCTGCGTATACTTCCACGAGATGCGGCAGATGGACGAGGAGGAGCTCAAGAAAAACGCCTGCATTATCGTCGATGAGGCGCAGTTTTTGACAAAAGAGGAGGTCTTATACCTCGTCCATCTCGTCGACGACTGCGGCATCCCCGTCCTCTGCTACGGGCTGCGCGCCGACTTCAAGGGCGACCTTTTCCCCGGCAGCTACGAGCTGCTTGTCATGGCCGACAAGTTAGAAGAGGTCAAGACCATCTGCTGGTGCGGTAAAAAGGCCGCGTTCAACGCGCGCTTTGACGCGCAGGGCCATGTCGTCAAGCAGGGTGCGCAGGTTGTCATCGGCGCGAACGACCAGTACATCGGCCTGTGCCGCAAGCACTGGATGCTCGGCGACCTCGGCCCCGACTTCAACGGTCAGGGCACGGGCGACTGATGCGCTGTGAAATTTGCCCCCGCCGCTGCAATGCTGAGCGCACGGCGGAGAAAGCAGGCGGCGTCTGCCGCATGCCCGCGGGGCTCGTTGTCGCCCGCGCGATGCTGCACCTCTGGGAAGAGCCCGTGCTCAGCGGTAAAAACGGTGCGGGCTGCATCTTCTTTTCGGGCTGCAATTTGGGCTGCGTGTTCTGCCAGAACGGGCACATCAGCCACGAGAATTTCGGCAAGGTCATTACGCCGGCACATCTGCGCGAGATCATGGAAGACCTCGTTTCGCAGGGCGCGCACTGCATCGATCTTGTCACGCCCACGCACTTCACCCCATGGGTGCTCGAAGCGCTGGATCAGCCGCTCCCCGTCCCCGTTGTGTGGAACAGCAGCGGCTACGAGCGCGTCGAAACGCTCAAAACGCTCGAGGGTAAGGTGCAGATCTATCTGCCCGACTTAAAATACGCCATGGAACGCCCCGCGCGCGCGCTTTCCGCCGCGCCGGACTACTTTGAAGTTGCCGCCGCGGCCATCGACGAGATGGTGCGTCAGGTCGGACCGTATCAGATCGGCGAAGACGGGCTGATGAAGTCCGGCGTCATCCTGCGCCACCTCGTCCTGCCGGGGCAGCTCGAGAACACCAAGCGTGTCATCGACTATGTCTCGACGCATTTTCCGCCAAAGACTGTGCTCTTTTCGCTCATGAGCCAGTATACGCCGCAGCCCGGTTCGACCGGCGCGCTCGCGCGGCGCTTAAATGAGCGCGAGTACCGCACAGCGGTGCAGTACATGCGCGACTGCAGCCTGACCGACGGCTTTTGTCAGGAGCTCTCGAGCGCGAAAGCGGAATACACACCTGTTTTCGACTTACAGGGGGTATAGGATGGCGAATCAGCTCAACTGCCTGCGCTGCGGCGCGGGGATGCAATTTATCAGGCGTGAAAAATTCCAGCTCGGCCAGACCGGCTGGGTGCTCGGTGACCTGCCGAATCTCTTCGCGGGCGCGATGGAGATCGAAATTTACGTCTGTCCCAAGTGTGGAAAGCTCGAATTCTTCCAGCCCGGCAGCGACAAATTCGCAGGTACGGCGGACGAGGCAAAGACCGGCTCCGGCTATCTCCCGCCCGATGCACCGGGCGGTCTGCCGCGCAAAAAGTGTCCCGTCTGCGGGGCGGTGCTCGACTTTGACTACGGCCGCTGCCCGTACTGTGAGCACGAATTCTGATAGCAAATTGTAATATTCTTTCTCATCAATACAAGGAGGACTCGATATGGAGCGTGTCAGCAAGCGGAATTACTATCTGGACATTGCGCAGACCGTGCTCGAGCGCGCGACGTGCCTGCGCCGCGTCTACGGCGCAATCATCGTCAAAAACGATGAGATCATCTCCACCGGCTACAACGGCGCGCCGCGCGGACGCAAAAACTGCGTCGACCTCGGCTATTGCACGCGCGAGCAGCTCAAGGTCCCGCGCGGCGAGCGCTACGAGCTCTGCCGCAGCGTCCACGCCGAGGCGAACGCCATTATCTCCGCCCAGCGGCGCGACATGGTCGGCGCGACGATCTACTTGGTCGGCCGCGACGCGCGCAGCGGCGAGCTGCTGCACGACGCGACGAGCTGCCCCATGTGCCGCCGCATGATCATCAACGCCGGCATCGACGAGGTGGTGATCCGCCGGACGGAGGAGGAGTTTGATATCGTTCCGGTGCAAAAGTGGATCGACGAGGACGACTCGCTATAACTTCAAAAAAGCGGCTTTGCCGCTTTTTTGAAGGAGTTTCGCTGCGCTTCGTGCCTTGCCGCCCGCAGGGCGGCTGCGACACGCGCTCCGCGCAAAGAGTAATTTGTCACGCACATGTCGCGACAAATTACAATCAAAATCATTTGCCGCCCGGAGGCGGCAAATGCGGCGATCCTACTCTTTCAAATCGAAAAAGTGCGGTGCTTATGGTGCCGCGCTTTCTTCTTTTGGGGAAAAATTCTGTAAAACCTTGCAAATACCGCCCTTTCGGTGGTAGACTGTAAATAATTACGCCCCGCTTTCATTCGGCGCGGGCAGAAAAGAGGAAAACACCAATGGACAAGAAGAAATTCTATATCACGACCCCCATCTACTATCCCTCCGACAAGCTCCACATCGGCCACACCTACTGCACCGTAGCGACCGACGCGATGGCGCGCTACAAGCGCCTGACAGGCTATGACGTCATGTTCCTGACCGGCACCGACGAGCACGGCCAGAAGATCGAAGATAAGGCCAAGGCCGCGGGCGTGACCCCGCAGCAGTTCGTCGACAACATCGTCTGCGGCGAAAAGGGCATCCTCGATCTGTGGAAGCTCATGAATATTTCGAACGACCGCTTCATCCGCACAACGGATGACTACCATGTCGAGGCCATCCAGAAGATCTTCAAGAAGATGCACGACAACGGCGACATCTACAAGGGCACCTACAAGGGCAAGTACTGCAAGCCCTGCGAGAGCTTCTGGACGGAGAGCCAGCTCGTTGACGGCAAGTGCCCCGACTGCGGCCGTGAGGTCGAGGACGCCGAGGAAGAGGCCTACTTCTTCAAGCTTTCCAAGTACGCCGACCGCGTGCAGCACCTGCTTGAGGACACCGACTTTCTCCAGCCCGCCTCTCGCGTCAACGAGATGGTCAACAACTTCATCAAGCCGGGTCTTGAAGACCTCTGCGTCTCCCGCACGAGCTTCACCTGGGGCATCCCCGTGGACTTTGACCCGGGTCACGTTGTCTACGTCTGGGTCGATGCGCTCTTCAACTACTGCACGGCGCTCGGCTTTATGAACGAGAAGTACGACGATTACGACAAGTATTGGCCCGCCGACGTGCATTTTGTCGGCAAGGAGATCGTCCGCTTCCACTCCATTATCTGGCCCGCGATGCTCATGAGCATGGGCATGCCGCTCCCCAAGCACGTCTACGGCCACGGCTGGCTCGTCATGGACGGCGGCAAGATGAGTAAGTCCAAGGGCAACGTCGTTGACCCGTATGTGCTCGCCGAGCGCTTCGGCGTGGACGCGCTGCGCTTCTTCCTGCTGCGCACGTTCCCGTTCGGCTCGGACGGCAACTTCTCGAATGAACTGCTCATCAACACCATCAATGTCGACCTCGCCAACGACCTCGGCAACCTCGTCTCCCGCACGACGGCCATGGTCGAAAAATATTTCGGCGGCACGCTGCCGGAAAGCCGTCAGGCCGATGCGCTCGACGACGAGCTCATCTCCCAGCTCTCGGCCCTTCGCGGCAAGTATGAAGCCGAGATGGAGAAGTTCCAGTTCCAGAACGCGCTTGAGCTCATCTTCAAGTGCATCCAGCGCGCCAACAAGTATATCGACGAGACCGCGCCCTGGGCGCTCGCCAAGGACGAGGCCAACAAGCCCCGCCTCGCTTCCGTCATGTACAACCTGCTCGAGAGCATCCGCATCTGCACGGTGCTGCTCACCCCGTTCATCCCCGATTCCTGCGAGAAGATCTTCGCGCAGATCGGCGCATGCGAGTGCTGCCGCGATTGGGACAGCGCCGCGAAGTGGGGCAGCCTGAGCGCCACCGTCACCGTCCACAAGGGCGAGGCCATCTTCCCGCGCGTCGACGCGCAGAAGGCGCTCGAAGAGCTTGAGGCCATTCAGGAGGCGCAGAAAAAGGCTGCCCTCCCCGCGATGGAGTTCGAACCGATGGTCGAGGAAAAGGTCGACTTCGACACGTTCTGCAAGTCCGACTTCCGCGCCGTCAAGGTCAAGGCCTGCGAGGCCGTGAAGAAGAGCGAAAAGCTCCTGCGCTTCACGCTCGACGACGGCACCGGCACCGACCGCCAGATCCTCTCCGGCATCCACAAGTGGTACAAGCCCGAAGAGCTCGTCGGCAAGACGCTCGTCGCCATCGTCAACCTGCCCCCGCGCAAGATGATGGGGCTTGAGAGCTGCGGCATGCTGCTCTCTGCTGTCCACACGGAAAAGGGTAAGGAGGTCCTTAACCTTATTATGGTGGATGATAAGATCCCCGCTGGCGCGAAACTCTGCTAAACAAAAAGGGAGCCGGTTCCCGGCTCCCTTTTTACTCCGCGCAGGCGCGGAGGGAAAGCAGCGCCGACGGCGCTGCACGCAATGCAACCCCCATTTTCTTTCCCGAGAAAGAAAATGGGCGTCGCCCGTCCAAAAGAAAGGCGTTTAGATTGGCAGTCTCAATCTCGAATGACCTTTATGCCTCCGGAATGGAAATGCCTGCGCGCGGCGAAGCCGCGTTTAGCGTTGCTATACGATTTGGCCTACTTCTATTATCCGCTGCCGCTCTGCCCATCTTGTAGAAGTACACAGTAATCACCGTCTACCGAAGCACTCCACAATGCGGCGAGCGCCAGCAATGCCGCATTCGGC